>Ga0209415_10008977_pt1 | contig 17230 bp, 12 predicted proteins | sample PeaSoiSIISIP2007_FD_187696 | JGI IMG/M metagenome (GOLD analysis project Ga0209415, IMG submission 187696) | Peat soil microbial communities from Weissenstadt, Germany - SII-SIP-2007 (SPAdes) (version 2) | ecosystem: Environmental > Terrestrial > Soil > Wetlands > Peat | place: Germany... | reverse complement strand
GCCCGAGTCGCCCATGTGCAGGTCCATTTCATCGCCGCCGATGCTCCAGTCCGGCGTCCCCTGCTCCTGGCCGCAGGTCGTGAAGAAGCCCTTGTCGATCTGATACCTCTGGCCGGGCAGCTTGTTGATCTTCTGCCCCGCCATCCGATAGCTGTCGTCGTGCGCGTAGACTTCGCCGTCGTTGAGTTGGACCGCTTCGGTATTCAGATCGAGCGTCGCGGTCTTGGCCGTCACCCGGCCCTCGGGATCGGTCAGATGAACGTGACCGACCGCGCGAGCCTTATGGTCGCGGCGCATCACCCAAATTTCATCGGCCTTCAACACGGTCTTCGCCTGAGTCATCACGGCGTCGCCGCGTACGACGAAGGTATCGGTCTTCGAGTTGTAGATGACCTCGTGACCGCTGACATCGACCGGCCCGTGATGCGACTTTAGAACCGGCTGCGGGATGCCATGGGGGCTTGCGCCGCGGTTCGCACCAGCACACCACGCCGGCGCTCCCCACAGAAGAGCGATCGCGAGTATCAGAGAATAGACGTGAAGGCTTTTAGGGTTGAGCTTCAGGAAAGAGCCCCCTGCGCCCCGCACGGGCAAGAAACCATGGGTATACCTCTCCGATCAGATATACCGAGCCGGTTACCAGCACCACCTCGTTCTCAGCCGCCTGCCCCATCACCAGTTCCATCGCACGCAGCGGGTCGCGTACCACCCTGGTCCGTACCCGTGAGCCAAATAGCGGTTTTAGCTGCTCCGGGTCAAGTGGGCGCTTGGGTTTGACGCTGGTCAGAATCGCCTCTCGCACCCGCGGCGCCAACAGCGCCGCCATCCGGTCATACCTTTTATCCTGAAGGCAGGCAAAAACCAACCAGGGTTTAATCTCCGGGCCCAACTCGATATCCACAGTCTCCAGCAGCGCCTGGATGCTGAGCTCGTTATGCGCGCAGTCGAGAATCACCAGCGGCGCCCGCGAGACCACGTCGAAGCGACCCGGCCATACCACCTCGCCAAAGCCGCGCCGGATGGCGCCCTCGTCGATCGGCCAGCCCTGCGCCCGCAGCGCCTCGAGCGCGGCGATCGCGATCGCGCCATTCTCATGCTGGAACGGACCGGCCAGCGCGATCTCGACCCGCGGCAGCTCCAGCGCGAGTCCCTGGTAGTCGAAGCGATGGGCCGGCGCGCCGGAGGTGTACGCGAAATCGCGCCCGATCAGCCGCGCCGGACTCCGCCGCGCCCCCGCAATCTCACCCAGCACGACGCGGGCCTCGGGGTCGCGCGCCCCGATCACAACCGGCACGCCGGGCTTGATGATACCGCCCTTCTCGCCCGCGATCGCCGCGATCGTGTAGCCGAGCTGCTCCATGTGATCGAAGCCGATTGGCGTGATCACGCACAGCTCCGGGCGCACCACGTTGGTCGAATCGAGCCGCCCGCCCAGCCCGGTCTCGATTACGGCGACATCGACCTTCGCCTCGGCGAAGTAGAGGAACATCAGGGCGACCGTGAATTCGAAGAAGGTCAGCGCGAGCCCGGCGCGCTCGTAGATGGCGCGCAGGCGCACGATGTAATCGATCATCTGCTCGCCGGGCATCTCGGCGCCGTCGATCCGGGTCCGCTCGGTGAGCCGCACCAGGTGCGGCTTGGTGTAGAGCCCGACGCGCATCCCGGCGGCCCGCAGCGCGCTGTCGATTAGCGCCGCGACGGAGCCCTTGCCCTTGGTGCCCGCAATATGGATCGCCCGGAGCCTGCGATGCGGGTTGCCCAGCATCGCGAGCGCGTGTTCCATCCGCTCGAGCTTGTAGACTTCGCCGCGCGCCTCGAGCGAGTAGAGCCAGTCAATGGTGTCGGACTTCTGCGCCATCCGCGGGTCATTCTAGCGGCGCCGCCGCAAGCGTCAACTTGATCGGAAGAGCGCCGCGAGCGTGAAGCGCGTCCGATCGCACAAGTTACTTACGGGCTGGGCGGTGATGGCGGTGTGGTCGGAACGGTCGGAGCGCCGGCCGCGCCGCCCATTGGATTAGGCACAGTGCCGCCCATCGCACCGGCTGCCGCGCCGCCCATCGCATTGGGCGCCGAACCGCCCATCGCGCCTGCGGCCGCAGCACCCATTCCGCCTGGGTCACTCATCGCTCCCGCAGCGGGTCCACCCACCGCGCCGGCTGCCGCGTCGCCCATCGGGTTGGGCGCCGAACCGCCCATCGCGCCTGCGGCCGCAGCACCCATTCCACCTGTGCCACCCATCGCTCCAGCGGCGGGTCCACCCATCGCTCCCGCAGCGGCACCCATCCCGCCGGGGGCGGCGCCGCCCGTCGCTCCGCTCACCGCTCCGGATGCGGCATTGTTCATCATTTGAGTTGCCTGGCTTGCGACCGCGGCGGGCGCGTCCTGCGCGTGGGCCTGAGATTGCCATGCAATCGCAAACGCGAAAATGAACGCCGCGCAGGCTCCGACGACAATCGAACTTCGCATCATGATTTCCTCCCTATGCGCAGAGGTCAGCTAATCACAATTCAAGCGTGACCCCCTACCCCGGATGACTCCCTCCCCCAATGTCTTGGGGGAGGGCCGGGGTGGGGGTCGAGCGCGGAAGCGCTGGATATCCGTTCTCTGCGGCGCGCCCGCGTCCTAATCCTTTTGTAATCCTCGTCCCACGGCATTACATCAATGCTCGGGCTTCGACTTATCTGAAGCGCTCCGGGAATCATCGCTTCGCCCTTCGATAATCATGCAGCGCTTCACAGGCTCAAAACCGGTACCGGCTTCGCCCGTGCGAAGCTGTCCGAGATCTTTCGACTGCGTTCGCGCTGCTCACTTCGCTCAAGATGACGGCAAGGGCGTGCCGCTTGAATCCTGCGGCAGTGCGGGTAAGACATTCGGGGTAATGCGCAACTGATCCGTGGCATGAGGGGAAAGCAGCCGTGGAATTGAAGCCGACCGCCGCCGAGGAGAAGCTCCTGCAGCACGCAAGCGCAGGCACCCAGGCTCCCTACGCTACCGGACAACCGGAAAAAGACGACCCCGCGAAAGGCGCCGCATGGAAAGCGGATCGGACGATACGGGCTGAAGTCATCTACGCCCTCGCAACGGGCTCACCGCCCACCGGATCGAACGCGGCTTGGCCGGTCCATGTCCGAGGAATTCGGATCGACGGCGCCAAGATCACGGGCCAGCTCGACTTTACTGCGGCGCAGATAAAATTTCCCTTCGAACTTACCGGCTGCCACCTCGAGGAGCGACTTATCTTGTCGGGCGCTTCTGTGCCTTCAATTGATTTGAGTCGCAGCCACCTGCCGAAGGGCATCGAGGCCGACAACTTGATCGTGCACGGCAACTTCTTCATGGCGAAGTCGGTCGTCGCAGGTGGCGCGACTCTGCAGATGGCCAAAATCGATGGCCAGCTCAACTGCAACGGCGGGAAATTTCTGAACAAGGGCGGTGACGCTTTGAAGGCCGACCGGATGACTGTGGGCGGCGAGGTGTTTCTTGATCAAAACTTCGCTGCCGACGGTGAAGTTAGGCTGCTAGGAGCCAAAATCGACGGCCAGCTCAACTGCAACGGCGGAAACTTCGCGAACCCCGGAGGTGATGCCCTGGCGGCCGACGGTATAACCGTGGGCGGTAGCGCTTTTCTCAGCCAACCTGTCGATAATACCGGCACGCTGGTCGGCCAAGGCTTTACCGCCAAGGGCGAGGTGAGGCTGGTTGGCGCCAAAATCGAAGGGACGCTTAGCTGCCGCGGCGCGACCTTCGATTCCGGCGAGAAGACCTTGGGGGAGGCTCTTACTCTCGAAGCGACCACTATCGGTGGAGGACTGTTCCTTGACTTATTAGCTGCCAAGCCTCGCGGCACAGTCAATCTCGGCCATGCCAAAGCGGTTCGTCTCGTCGACGATGAGAAGAGTCGACCCGATTCGGGCAAACTTGTGCTCGACGGCTTTCAGTACGAAAGTATCGCGGGACGCTCGCCGAGGGATGCTATTTCTAGGCTCAAATGGATCAGGCTCCAGGCTGACGCTGGGTTCTCTTTCCAGCCTTACGAGCAACTCGCAGCGGTGCTGCGGCGGACCGGCGACGAAGCCGGCGCGCGCAAGGTTTTGTTCGAGAAACAGAAGACCCTGTACGAAAAGGGCAAGCTGAGCCGCGTCGGAAAGATCGCCAACTGGTTTTTATACCTGACCGTCGGTTACGGCTACTACACGTGGGCCGCAACGCTGTGGGCGGCGGCCATCGTGGCTTTTGGCGCGGGAGTCTTCGATTTAGCCGCGCGTGCAAGTTTCCTCGCCCGTCCGCGCGATCCTGCGAAAGTAGAAAGCCGCCCGCCTCCCGTCAATCCCAAAGTGCCCAAAGCGCAGGAGTGCAATGGTTACGATGCGGCGCTCTATTCGCTCGGGGTTTTTCTCCCTACGGTCAAAGTCGAGGAAGTCTCGAACTGCGCGCTGCGAGACGAAGCCCAGGTTAATCGCGGCTTGCGGTTCTATGGTTTTAGGCTTTGGTACCTCGCTGAAGGAATCTCAGGATGGGTGCTCGCGATCCTGTTCACCGGCGCGCTTTCCGGTTTGATAAGGAAGGAGTAGCCGGGCGCCCAGCGTTGCGAGGAAATACGCCGCTCTGAATTAGGCGATGTGTCAGCGGGGGCGTTTGGGCGTGGTGGCGGATGCGCTTCGGCTCCGCGCGGTCAGCATCCGGAGCAGCGTTGCGAGCGTGAAGCGCATCTGATCGCGCGCGACAATCATGTCGAGCATCCCGTGCTCGAGCAGGAACTCGGCGCGCTGGAAATTTTCGGGCAGCCGCTCGTTGGTGGTCTGCTCGATGACCCGGCGTCCGGCGAAACCGATCAGCGCCCCGGGCTCCGCCAGGTTCACGTCGCCCAGCATCGAGAACGACGCCGCGACGCCGCCGGCGGTCGGATCGCACAGCACCGAGAGGTAGGGCAGCCGCGCATCGCGCAAGCGCCCGATCGCCAGCGCCACCTTCGCCATCTGCATCAGCGCGAGCGCCCCCTCCTGCATCCGCGCCCCGCCTGACGACGAAAACACCACCGTACCCAGCCCGCGCTCGGCCGCGTAATCGAACAGGCGCGCGAGCTTCTCGCCAACCGCGATGCCCATGCTGCCGCCCATGAAGCTGAAGTCCATCACTCCGATCGCTGCGCGCTGGCCTTCGATTTTTCCGCTTCCGACCACCACCGCGTCGTTGCGGCCCGTCGCCCGGCGCGCCTGCGCGAGCCGCTCGGGATAGGGCTTGCTGTCGATGAACTCGAGCGGATCGACCCCGGCGAGGTCGGCGAAACGCTCGCGCCAGGTGCCGCGATCGATCGTCACGGCCAGGCGCTGCTCGACCGTCAGGCGGAAGTGATGGCTGCACTTCGGGCAGACGTTGAGGTTGCGCCCGGCCTCCTTGCGGAACGTGATGCCCTTGCAGGCGGGGCATTTGATCCAGAGCTCATCGGCGCCGGCCTCGGGGCGCTCGGCGCCGCGCTCGATCTGGATTCGCTCCGCCATCGATAACCTAACTCGCCGCCGCTGCCGGCGCGCTCGCCGAGGCCGCCCGTATTGCCGCCTTCATCGCGGCCGCCAGCTCGCCGACCGCCCGCTCCGGCGCATCGGGATTCGCCTCGATCAGCAGCGAGAACGCGCTCCCGACCACCACCGCCGCCGCGAAGCTCGCCACGCGTCCCGCCTGCTCGGCGGTCGAGATACCGAAGCCGACTCCGATCGGCAGGCGCGTGATGCTCCTAAGCTCGCGCACGCGCGGCTCGAGCTCGGCGTCGAGCTCGGTGCGCGTGCCGGTCACGCCGGTTACCGAGACATAGTAGAGGAAGCCGCTGGCGGCGCGCGCGATTCGGCGCGCGCGATCGAGCGGCGTGGTCGGCGCGAGCAGGTAGATCAGATCGAGGCCGTGCTCGCGCATCGGGGCGCGCAGCTCGTCGGCCTCTTCCGGCGGCAGGTCGACGACCAGGCATCCGTCGGCGCCGGCGCGCGCGGCGTCGGCCGCGAAGCGCGCGGGCCCGTATTGCAGGATCGGGTTGTAATAGCCGAACAGCACGATCGGAATCGCGGTCTCTTTGCGGAGCTCGGAGACCAGGCCGAGAATCGCGGCGACCGAAGCGCCAGCCCCGAGCGCGCGCGCCCCGGCGCGCTGATTCGCCGGCCCGTCGGCCATCGGATCGGAAAACGGCACGCCGAGCTCGATCAGGTCGGCGCCGCGCGCTTCGAGCTCGAGCACGATTCGCCGTGTCGCCTCGAGGTTCGGATCGCCCGCAAAGACGAACGGGATCAGCGCCGCTTCGCCGCGCCCCGTCAGTTCGCGAAATTTCTTTTCGATTCTGCCCGCCATGCCGGCTCCCACTCTTCTAGAGACCAGTTCCGAGCGCGGCGGCGACGGTCTGCATATCCTTGTCGCCGCGGCCGGAGAGATTAACGATCATCACCTGTTCCTGCGCGAGTCCCGGCGCGACCCGCATCGCATGCGCCACCGCGTGCGCGCTCTCGAGCGCCGGGATGATACCCTCGCTCTCCGAGAGCGTGCGCAGCGCGGCGAGCGCCTCGGCGTCGGTGACGGTGGCGTACTCGGCGCGCCCGGAGTCCTTGAGCCAGGCGAGCTCCGGGCCAACGCCCGGGTAATCGAGCCCGGCCGCGATCGAATGGGTCTCGCGAATCTGGCCGAGTTCATCCTGCAGCAGAAAGGTCTGCGCGCCGTGCAACACGCCGACCGAGCCGGCCGTGATACTCGCGGCGTGCGCGGGACCGCTGAGGCCAAGCCCGCCCGCCTCGACGCCGATCATCCTGACGCCCGGGTCCTTGATGAACGGATGGAAGAGCCCGATCGCGTTGGAGCCGCCGTTGACGCACGCCACCAGCACGTCCGGCAGGCGTTTCTCGGCGGCCAGCACCTGGCGGCGCGCCTCGCGTCCGATGACGGTCTGGAACTCGCGCACGATCCAGGGATACGGATGCGGGCCGGCGGCGGTGCCGATTAGGTAGTAGGTGTTGCGCACGGTCGCGATCCAGTCGCGCAGCGCCTCGTTCATCGCGTCCTTGAGCCCGCGGCTGCCCGAATCGACCGGCGTGACCTTCGCGCCCAAGAGCTTCATCCGGAAGACGTTGAGCGCCTGGCGTTCGACGTCGAGCGAGCCCATGAAGACTTCGCATTCCATCCCGAACAGCGCCGCCATCGTAGCGGTCGCCACGCCATGCTGTCCCGCGCCGGTCTCGGCGGTGATTCGCCGCTTGCCCATCCGGGCCGCGAGCAGCGCCTGCCCGAGCGTGTTGTTCACCTTGTGCGCGCCGGTATGACAGAGATCTTCGCGCTTGAGATAGATCTTCGCGCCGCCCAGCCGCCGGGTCAGATTGGCGGCATAAAACAGCGGCGTCGGCCGCCCGACGTATTCGCGCAGGTAGCGCTCGTAGTCGGCTTTGAATTTACGATCGCGGCGCGCGGCGCGGTAAGCATGCTCGAGCTCGGCCAGCGCGGGCATCAGGGTCTCGGCGATATAGCGCCCGCCGAAGCGGCCGTAGCGTCCGTGCCTATCGGGAAGACTTTGCATTGCGAAAGAAGCTCCTGAGCTTCGCATCGTGCTTGACGCCGGGCGAGGATTCAACGCCGCTCGCGACATCGATCGCGAAGGGCCCAAGCGCTGCCGCCGCGGCGACATTGTCGGGCGTGAGGCCGCCGGAAATGAAGACCCGGCTCAGATCGCGCCCGCGGAGACTCTCGAGCGTCAAGGTTTTGCCCGTGCCGCCGTAGAGTTCCGGATGGAACCGGTCGAGCAGAATATAATCGGCGCGCGTGGATGGAAGCGGCGCACCGTGGTCGTCCGGCCTGAGGCGCAACGCGCGTATGATCGGCACGCCCCACCCTTCGAGCGCCGCTTCATCCTCGTCGCCGTGAAACTGGATCAGGTCGAGCCCGAGCGCCGTCATCCGCTCGGCGATAAATTCACGCGGCGCATTGACGAACACGCCGACCACGCGGCAGCGCCCGGCAACCGCCGTGCGGATTGCGCGCGCGCGATCGAGATCGACGTAGCGGGGGCTCGGCGGATGGAAATTCAGGCCGACGAAATCGGCGCCTAGCTCGACCGCCAGCGCCGCATCTTCGATCCGCGTGAGGCCGCAGATTTTGATCCTGACGTCCATCGCTAGCGGGGTTTGTCCACGGCGCCGAGCATTTCGCCCAGCCGCTCGCGCGGACGTCCGTCGCGCAGCAGGCTCTCGCCGATCAGGAAGGCGTGCGCGCCGGCGCGGGCGAGGCGGCGGATGTCGTCGGGGGAATCGATCCCGCTCTCGGCAACGATCAAAGCGCCGCCGCGATAATCGCGCAGCAGCTCCTCGGTGACCGCAAGCGAGGTGTGAAAGGTGTGCAGGTCGCGATTGTTGATCCCGATAAGCTCGGCGCCGACGCGTTCGGCGACTTCGAACTCGGCGCGATTATGGACCTCGACCAGCGCGGCCATCCCGAGCTCGCGGGCGCATCGGGCGAGCGTGCGCAGCTCGTCCTCGGCGAGCATCGCGGCGATCAGCAGGATACAATCGGCGCCCGCCGCGCGCGCCTCGTAGACCTGGTAGGCATCGAACATGAAGTCCTTGCGCAAGAGCGGCACATCGACCGCGGCGCGCACCGTCCGCAGATCTTCAAGTGTTCCTTTAAAGTGACGATCGGTCAGCACCGAGAGCGCCGCCGCCCCCGCCGCCGCGTAATCGCGGGCGACGATGGCGGGATCGAGGCCCGGCAGGATGTCGCCCTTGCTCGGCGAGGCACGCTTGATTTCGGCGATGATCGCGGGGCGATGATTCCTGAGCGCAAGGGTGAAATCCTTCGGGCGCGGCGCCCGTTCTGCTCCGATCAAGACCGCTTGGGGCGGTATAGCGCGCCGGCGCTCGGCGACCTCGCTTCGCTTGGCGGCGAAAATCCGCTCGAGCACTGAAGCCATCAGGATTCCCCCAGGCTGGCGCGGCGGAGCTTCTCAACCGTCGCCAGCGCGCGGCCCGCGGCGAGCACCTCGCGCGCGATCGCGACGCCATCGCTAAGCGAAGCGGCCCCGCCGCCGACGTAGATCGATGCGCCGGCGTTAAACGAGAGCACATCTTGCGCCGGGCCCGGCGTGCCCGCAAGCGCGGCCCGCAGCATCTCGGCCGCCTGCTCGGCATCGCTGACAGCGAGCGTCTCTCGCTTCGCGATCGGCAAGCCGAACATCGCGGGCTCGATCTCGTACTCCTCGATTTCGGCGCCGCGTCGCACCTCGGCGACTCGGGTCGGCGCGCTCAGCGAGATTTCGTCGAGGCCGTCGCGCCCGTGCACGACCATCGCATGCTCCAGGTCCAGGGCCGTGAGCGCCTCGGCCATCGGACGCACCAGCCACTCCTCGGCGACGCCGAGCAGTTGATAGCGCGGGCGGGCGGGATTCGCGAGCGGCGCCATCAGGTTGAACAGCGTGCGCACAGCGAGCGCGCGGCGCAGCCCTCCGACCCGCGCGAGCACCGGATGATAGGCGGGGGCGAAGATGAAACAGATCCCGGCGGCGCGCAGACACCGGCGCAGGCCCTCCGGGTCGCAATCGATCTTGATCCCGAAGCGCTCCAGCGCGTCGGCCGCGCCCGAGCGTCCGCTGAAGGCGCGATTGCCATGCTTGGCGACTGGAACTCCGGCGGCGGCCGCCACCAGCGCCGCGCCCGTCGAGATATTGAAGGTGCCGGAGTTGTCGCCGCCGGTGCCGGCGGTATCGAGCACGCGGCCGTCGTTGAGATCGACCTGGCGCGCCCGCCGGAGCATCGCACGCACGCCGCCGATGAGCTCCGCCGCGCTCTCACCGCGCAGCTTGAGCGCGACGATAAAGCCGGCCGCCAGCGACTCGGGCGCCTGATCGTCGAGTATCTCGCCAATCGCGCGCTCGGCCTGCTCGGGAACGAGCCGTCGTCCGTCGACGAGCGCAAAGAACGCCTCGCGCAGGCTGGTCACGACGCCGCTGCGGGCCAGAAAGTTCGCCAGCAGGTCGCGGCCGTGACGGGTCATGAGCGAACCGGGATCGAATTGCACGCCTTCGACTAGGTAGCGGCGATGCCGCAGCCCCATCACCTCGCCCGCAGCGGTGCGCGCGCTCACCGTGAGCGTTTCGGGAATCGAGTCGGGATCGACGGCCAGCGCGTGATAGCGCATCACGTCGGTCGGGCTTGGGATGCCGGCATAGATCGTCTTGCCATCATGGATCACCGGCGCCTGGCGGCCGATCAACAGATGCGGCGCGCGAACGATAGCCGCGCCGTAGGCGGTGGCGATGCACAAGTGGCCCAGCCCGACGCCGAGGATCGGCACATCGGCGCCCAGCTCGCGAATGAGTTGGACGGATACGCCGGCGCGCTCGGGCGCACCGGAGCCGGGCCCGATCACGATCGCGTCGGGGCCGAGCGCGCGCACCCCGGCGAGATCGATCGCGTCGCTTAGCCGGACGACCGTGTCGGCGCCGAGATCACCCAGCCGCTGGGCAAGCGTCCACGCCATCGAGTCGTGATTATCGATTACCAGCACGCGCGCCATCGCCCGGCTACTCCCCTACGCCGCCATTTTCGAACTCGCGCGCCGCCGCGATCGCCCGTCCGATCGCGCGCGCCTGAGCAAGCGCGCTTTCGAAGGCCGTTGCGGGATCGCTCTGCGGGCCGATCGCCTCAGCCGTGCGCAGATGTATGCGGCCCTCGCGCACCAGCATCGTGCGCGAGGCGATCGCGGTGTCGAGATTGCCGACGAAGCTGAAATAGCCCACCGCGCCGAAGAAGATTCCGCGCCGCGCTGGCTCCAGGCCGTCGATCAACTCGAGCGCGCGGCGGCGCGGGAGCCCCGCTGCGCCGCCGGGCGGAAAGACGGCGCGCAACGCCTCGAGCGCGTCGGCATCCTCGCGCAGGATCGCGCGCACGTTCGAGACCATCAGCATTTCCTCGGCGTAGCGCTCGACGGTCATCAGCTCGGTGACTTCGATCGAGCCGTGGCGCGCGATGCGCCCGAGGTCGCCGCGCGCCGCATCGACCAGCGTCAGATGGGCCGCGCGCTCGGTCTCGTCGCCGAGCATCTGGCTCTCCAGGCCGCGATCCTCGGCCGCGCTCGCGCCGCGCGGACGCCATCCCGCCGTCGGACGCAGCGTCACTTCGCGGCCCTCCACGCGTACCATCGATTCCGGCGAGGCGCCGACGATCGTCTCCTCGCCAAGGCGCAGGTAAAACATGTAGGGCGAGGGGCTGATGGCGCGCAGGCCGCGATAGAGATTGAACGGATGCGCAGCGAGCGGCGCTTCGAAGCGCACGCTCGGGACGATCCGCAGCGCCTCGCCGGCGAGCACCTCCTCGCGAGCGCGGTCCAGCGCGGCGACGTAATCGGCGCGCGACGCGCCAACCATCGCGGGCTCGCGCGGGCTGCTGCGGCGCGGCGCGATGCGCGGCGTCACAGGGTCGGCCGCGAGCCTGCGGATCAGGCTCTCGATCTTGTCCTGTGCGCTAGCATACGCGGCGTGGACGGAAGCGAAGCCGTCGAGCGCGACGTTCGCGATGAGCTTGAGCTTCTGACTCAGGTTGTCGAACACCAGGATGCTGTCGGTGAAGATGAGGCACATCTCCGGCGTCTCGGAGGCGATGCGGCCCGAGGCAAGCCCTTCGATCGCGAGCGCCAGGTCATATGAAAGGAAACCGACCGCGCCGCCGAAGAAGCGCGGCAGATAGGGCAGCTTGGGGGCGCGGAAACGGCCGAGCTCGCGCCGGAGGTCCGCGATCGGATCGCCGGCGCGGCGAATCTCGGGCGTGCCACCATGCGGCGGAAGCAGTTCCATGCGCCCGCCCCGGAGCTTCATCACCAGCGACGGCTCCGCGCCGAGGAAGCTGTAGCGCGCCCACTTCTCGCCGCCGCTCAGGCTCTCGAGCAGGAAAGAGTGATCGCGCTCGCCGGCGACCTTCAGAAAGGCCGAGACCGGAGTCTCCAGGTCGGCCGCGATTTCGCGGCATACCGGAATAAGATTGAAGCCCTGTTTCGCGAGGGCCTCGAACTCGCTTTCGTCAGGTCGCAGCATCGCCGGTCACGCGCTTTCTCAGATCAATCACCTTGCTCTTCCGATCAAATGAAAGGCCGCCGCATAAAACAAAAAAGGCCGCGAGGCTTGCCGCCCGCGACCTTTGATTTACCTTACCGAGTTCGAATTAGACGAGCGGCGCGCGAGCGGATCCCTCGGCATCGATTCGCCAGGCCCACCAGCTCATCCCATGTCCAATCCGAACCATCGTGAATCTATTGATTAGCGACCATCCGCAGGGCTGTCAAGGCGGGGATCGCCGGTAGACCCCGATCGCGGGGAGTCGTGCTATATCCGTCAGGTCGGCGGCAGCCGGGACGGCCGCAACGGAGGATGACCTCATGAGCGAGCGAATCGGGCACGTAGGCGGAGTCGCTACCAGGATGATCTTCGAGAACGACGACGTGAAGGTATGGGAGATGGACGTCGCGGCAGGCGAGCGCTTCCCGCATCATCATCATGCGTTCGAGTACCTGTTCTACGTTACCGCGCCGGCGGTGCTGACGGTCAGCCGCCACGGCGTCGAATCGTACGATATCGACGGCCGGGAACGCGCGCTCTACACCCACCCGGGCAACAAGTCCGAGACCTTCATCAACAACGGCCCCGGCCCCTATCGTGAAGTATTGGTGGAACTAAAACGGGCGCCACGCGCCGATCAGAAGGCGATGAGCTTTGCTAGGTGCGAGGCGCTGGTCGGACAGAAGCCGGCGCCGGGCACGGTGCGGATACTGGAGAACGATCGGGTGGCGATCTCGGAGATGATGCTCGAGCCGGACAAGGAGGCGATCGTCGCGAGCACCCGCGATGCCGTCACCTACGTGCTCGCCGGCGGCCGCCTAGGCGTGGCTGAGCCGGGTGCGGGACGTCATGCGCGGGTGGCCGAGGAAGAGCGGCCCGAGCACAGCGTCCATTGGGAGCCGGCCGGGACCAACCGCAAACTAAAGAACCTGGGCCGCGCCAATTATCGCCATCTGATGGTCGAGCTGAAGTAGGTGCGCCGCCGGCCGCCTCGGATAAATCTACCGATGCTTTAATTCCGTCGGAGAGCCCGGAGCTTTAACGGCCCGAGTTAGGCGGCGTTGTATCGCGCGCGCAAGCGCTCCCCCTGACCGCGGCCAGCGATTGCAGTACACGGGAAGAGGACGTAGTGCGATCGTCCTCGCCTACCCCGCTAGACCCTTTTACGAACGGCGGGTCGCTGATCTTTCCTGGTAAAGCCGATGCGCTGCTCGCACTGCAAAGCTGAAAATCCGGCTGGCAAGAAGTTCTGCGGTGATTGTGGAGCGGCACTCGCGAATCTTTGTCCGAAATGCGGTGCCGATAATCCCGCGGGCAAACGCTTTTGTGGAGAGTGCGGCACGGCGCTCGGAGCGCTAGCGACGGCTGCCTCGGCAAATGATTCAGCGATTCGAGTAGCCGAGACCTCCGCTCCTGAAAATCTCGACGGCGAACGCAAGACGGTCACCGCGCTGTTCGCCGACATCAAGGGCTCGACCGAGTTGGAGCAGGACCTCGATCCCGAAGAAGCCCGCGCGATCATCGATCCGGCATTGAAGCTGATGATCGACGCAGTCCACCGCTACGACGGCTACATCGTGCAGTCCACCGGCGACGGTATCTTCGCGCTGTTCGGCGCGCCGCTCGCCCATGAGGATCATCCGCAGCGGGCGCTCTATGCCGCGTTGCGCATGCAGGAGGAGTTACGACGTTATGGCGCCAGGCTCCAGGCTGAGGGCCGCGCACCCATAGAAATTCGCGTTGGTGTGAACACTGGCGAAGTCGTGGTCCGCTCGATAGCGACTGGCGCGACCCAGGTCGAGTACACACCAATCGGGCACACCACCAATCTCGCCTCCCGCCTGCAGAGCATCGCGCGGACTGGGTCGATCGTGGCCAGTGAGGCGACCCGCAAGCTTTGCGAGGGCTACTTCATCCTCAAGCCGCTGGGCGCAACCAAAGTCAAAGGCGTCAGCGAGCTCGTCAACGTTTACGAGGTGACCGGCCTCGGACCGTTGCGCACGCGGCTGCAGCGCTCGGCCGGACGCGGTCTTACAAAGTTCGTCGGGCGCGAGCGCGAGATGGAGGCGATGCGCAACGCGGCTGAGCTTGCGCGCGCGGGACGCGGACAGATCGTAGCGGCGATGGCGGAAGCAGGGACCGGTAAGTCGCGCCTGTCTTTCGAGTTCAAAGCCAAGAACCAGTCGGGCTGGATGGTGCTGGAAACGTTCTCGGTGTCACATGGGAAGGCCTCGGCGTATTTTCCCCTGATTGATCTGTTGCACAACTATTTCAAGATTGTCGGCGATGACGATGAGCGATCGCGTCGAGCCAAGGTAATTGGTGCCGTTCTCGCCCTCGATCGCGCGCTGGAAGATACCCTTCCGTTTCTGTTCGCGCTGCTCGATATCGTCGAAGCTGACGATCCGCTGGCGCAGATGGACGGACAGGTGAAGAAGCGGCGCACACTTGACGCGATCAAGCGTATTCTGCTGCGCGAATCGCTCAACCAGCCGCTGATGGCGATCTTCGAAGACCTTCATTGGATCGATGAGGAAACGCAGGCGTTCCTGAACTTGCTCGCCGATTCCATCGGCACCGCGAAGATCCTGCTGCTGGTCAATTACCGTCCCGAGTATTCACATCAGTGGGGCAGCAAGACCTACTACATGCAGCTTCGACTGGATCCGCTCGGCAAGGAAAGCGCCGACGAGATGCTCTCTGCGCTGCTCGGCGACGAGATCGAACTCGCACCGCTCAAGCGCCTGATCATCGAGAAGACGGAAGGCAATCCGTTCTTCATGGAAGAGACGGTGCAGGTCCTGCTCGATGAAGGCGCGCTTAAGCACGACGGATCAGCGATCAGACTCATGCGTCCCCTGGGCGAGTTGAAGATTCCGCCGACGGTACAGGGCATCCTCGCCGCGCGTATCGACCGGCTGGCGCAAGATGCCAAAGATTTGCTGCAAACGCTGGCCGTCATTGGGCGCGAATTTCCGATGTCGTTGATTCGTTCCGTGCTTCCGAAAGCGGAGGAGGAGCTAAACCGAATGCTCAATGACCTGCAGCTTGGAGAGTTTATCTACGAGCAGCCGGCCCTGGGCGATACCGAATACATTTTCAAGCACGCGCTCACCCAGGAGGTCTCATATAATTCGATGTTGATCGAGCGCCGCAAGCATTTACATGAACGAATCGGCGCGGCGCTTGAGAAGCTTTACGCAAATTCAATCGACGACCATCTCGACGCGCTGGCACACCATTACAGCAGAAGCGGCAATGTGCCCAAGGCGGTTGAGTACCACGAGCGCTCGGGGCGGCAAGCGGTTCAGCGCTCGGCGTATACGGACGCAATGCGAGGTTTGACCGCCGCACTAGAGCTGCTAAGAGGTTTGTCCGAGAGCCCCGAACGTGACCAGCGGGAGCTTGGCTTGCAGGCCACGCTCGGCCAGGTGCTGATGATCACCAAGGGATGGGCCGCGCCCGAAACGAAGCGGGTTTATCTTCGCGCGCAGGAGCTCGCCGAAATCGGCGGTACTGCGGCGCAACGTTTCTCGCTATTGACGGGGTTGTTTGGAACCGCCTACGTCGGCGGCAGATTCCCCGAGGCGCGGGATTGGCTGGAGCAAATTCGGAGTTTTACCAGCCAGCAGCCGGAGCCGGAGTTCCTCCTCGAGCTCCACCATCTTGACTGGTCGATTGCGTTTTCGACTGGTGAACTGCTGGCAGCGCAGCGCCACGTCGAAGATGGGTTAGCATCCTACGAAGCGCAATCTCGTTCGGTTTCGGTGTCGCCCTACTCTGCCCATCATCCGGCGGTATGTGGTCACGGGTGGGGTGCTATCGTCTTTTGGTTGCGAGGTTATCCGAACGCCGCGCGGAGGCACGCGGAACAGGCCGTCTCATTGGCGCATCAAGTCGGACATTCACCCTCAGTCATATGGGCATTAAGTAACAAAGCATACGTTCACCAGATTGCGAGAGAAGTGCTGCCGGCTCTGGAAACGGCCGAGGTCGCCATGGCCATCGCGGAGAAAGACGGTTTCCCTCTTTTCGTTTCCTGGGCGGGAATAATAAAGGGTTGTGCCATGGCGCATCTCGGACAAGCGGAGCAAGGAGTTGCTCGGATACACGAGGGTCTCGCGTTAGCGGCCGGCACAGGCACGGAAATCTACCACACATATAATCTGGCCCTGCTCGCCGAGGCGTGCGGTAAAGCGAACCGCATCGACGAGGGTCTCCGGGCAATCGCTGAAGCTTTGGATCTGGTCCAGCAACACGGTGAACGCTGGTGGGAAGGGGAGATTCATCGCCTTCACGGCGAGCTGCTGCTGAAGCAAAACCCTTCCGACCTGGCGGCAGCTCAAGCATGGTTTGGGAGCGCCATCGAAATAGGACGCAAGCAGGGCGCGAAATCGCTGGAATTGCGCGCGACGACGAGCCTCGCGCGGTTGCTCGGCAAGCAGGGCCGCCGAGACGAAGCGCACGTAATGCTCGCCGAAATCTACGGCTGGTTCACGGAAGGTTTCGACACTGCCGACTTGAAAGAAGCTAATGCGCTGCTCGACCAACTAAACGCATAGCCGGTCCGGTCTGCCCTGGCCTCAAATCGAAACCTCCGGCCAAAGATTTCGATTCCGGCTCGTGGGGCGAGACCCTTTTCCGCACCCTGTTAATGACCGGAGTAGGCGGCGTTGTATTGTGCGCGCAGGCGCTCCTGCGCGGCGCGGGCCTCTTCCGCACTCGAGTAGGGGCCGACCTTGACCTTGTACCAGGTCTGTCCGGCGACCGTGGAAGGCACGATGGTCGCCGTATAGCCGAGCTTGCGCAATCGATCCGCCATCTGTTGCGCGCCCGCGCTATCCATCACGGCGTCGATCTGGATGTTGTAGGGATGACGCCGGGTGGGCGCAGGCTCGCTCGCGGCGACGCTCGCGGGCGGCGTCGAAGCGACGCCCGGCGCGGCCGCTCCGGCCGCAGCCACCGGATTCGGGGGCGCGTGCCCGTAGGGCTCGGTGGTGGCCTCCTCCTCTTCGGCGCCGGACGGCGGCGGGACTGACGACTCTTCGGGCGCTTCCTCGGCCGGCGCCGGCTGAGCCGCTGCGCGCGCGGCGCTCGCCGAGTGGCCGTTGATCGGCGGCACGGCGGGCGCAGCCCCGCTTGCGGCGGCGGCGACCGCGGGCGACG
>Ga0209415_10008976_pt1 | contig 17232 bp, 9 predicted proteins | sample PeaSoiSIISIP2007_FD_187696 | JGI IMG/M metagenome (GOLD analysis project Ga0209415, IMG submission 187696) | Peat soil microbial communities from Weissenstadt, Germany - SII-SIP-2007 (SPAdes) (version 2) | ecosystem: Environmental > Terrestrial > Soil > Wetlands > Peat | place: Germany... | reverse complement strand
TGGGCAACTACATGGTGTACGGCGACCTGCCCCAGAACGGCATCGCCGACGTCTCCCGCTTCCGCTTCCCCCGCGGCATCATCCTCAACAAGAATCTGAACGAAGTGCTGCCGGTCGATCCGGCCGATCCGGCCCAGGTCCAGGAGGAGATCTCCCACTCCTGGTATCAGTACCCCGCGGGCCAGGCATCCCTGCATCCTTACGACGGCGTCACCGAGGCCAAATACACCGGCCCCAAACCGCCCTACAAGGAGCTCGACGAAGGCAAGGCCTACTCCTGGCTGAAAAGCCCGCGCTGGAAAGGCAACGCCGTCGAAGTCGGACCCCTCGCCCGCATGTTGGTCGGCTTCGCCAGCGGCCGTACCGAGTTCAAGGAGGTCGTGCTGGAGGCCCTCGGCAGACTGAAGGTCCCCCCCGCCGCGCTCTTCTCCACGCTCGGCCGCACCGCCGCCCGCGGCCTCGAAACGCGGCTCGGCGTGCATTGGCTGCTGGAGGAATACGACCGGCTGGTGGCCAATCTCAAAAACGGCGATTCCGCCACCGCCGATACGCGCTACTGGAACCCCGAGACCTGGAAACCCGCCTGTAAAGGCTACGGTTTCACCGAGGCTCCCCGCGGCGCTCTCGGCCACTGGATCCAGATCAAGGACCAGAAAATCGCCAACTATCAGATCGTCGTGCCCAGCACCTGGAACGCTTCGCCGCGCGATGCCAAAGGCCAGCACGGAGCCTATGAGGCGGCCCTCATCGGCACCCCCATGGCCGATCCCAAGCGCCCAGTCGAGATCCTGCGCACCATCCACTCCTTCGACCCCTGCCTGGCTTGCGCCTCCCACGTCTTCGGACCGGACGGCGAAAAATTGTCCGAGGTGATCGTGCGCTAAGGAGACCGCCATGAGCACCGCCTATCGTCCCCTCGACTTCAAAACCGCACCAGGTACTTACGGCCGCAAATACGTGTGGCAATTCCCCGTGCGCCTGGCGCATTGGATCAACGCCTTGGCCCTCACCACGCTGTTCCTGACCGGCCTGTATATGGCCAACCCCATCCTCGCCCCCAACGGCGAGGCCTACAAGAACTTCGTCATGGGGCGCGTGCGCGAGATGCACTTCATCGCCGGTTACCTGCTGCTGTTCGGCTTCGCCTTGCGGGTCTACTGGTTCTACGTCGGCAACAATTACTCCCGGTCCGGGTTCCCCTTCGTTTGGCGGGCCGAGTGGTGGGCCGACCTGAAGACCCAGGGCCTCCAGTACCTGCGCCTGCGGCGCGGTAACGTGCACCTCGGCCACAACGCCCTGGCGGGACTGGCCTACACCATTTTCGTCATCATGTTCGGATGGGGCCAGATCCTCACCGGCCTGGCGCTCTACTCCGAATCCAACCCCGGCGGCTTCTGGGACCACCTCGTCGGATGGGTCATCCCGCTGCTCGGCGGCGCCTTCGGCGTTCGCATGTGGCACCACACCTTCGCGTGGGGGTTCGTCATCTTCGCTATCCTGCACGTGTACATTGTGACGTTCGACTCCCACCAGTACCGTAATGGTCTGATCACCTCGATGATCTCCGGCTACAAGTTCTACGAGGAGGGTGATCTGGATCATGACCGCTGGCTCAGTTGAGCCCCGCGCGCCGGTCCTTGTCCTGGCGGTCGGCAACCTGTTGCTGCGCGACGACGGCGTGGGTCTGCGCCTGCTCGAAATGCTGATGGGGGATACGGCGTTTGGCCCCGAGGTCGATTTCGGCATTGAATTCATAGATGGCGGCACGCAGGGGCTGGCCCTGCTCCCCTACCTGGACAACCGGCGGGCGGTGCTGGTGCTCGACGCCGTCGCGTTAGGCGCCGCCCCCGGCACCGTTCACATCGTCCGGCGCGAACAGTTCGAGACTTTCCGTGCCCACCGCGCCGGCTCCGCCCACGAGGGCAACGCCCTCGAGTTGTTGGCTACCGCCCGCATCTTGGGTGACCTGACCAGTGAAATCACCGTAATTGGCATCGAGCCCGCCCAGGTCTCCACCGGCATCGGCCTCTCCGAACAGGTCGAGTCCGCCCTCCCTGAGGCGTTCGATGTGGCGCGAACGGTGTTAAAGCAGCTATGCGGAGCGAGGCTCGCGATGCCGGCAGTCATCACTGAAAAACGAATATTCGCGGAGGCGGGGGATTGAACTTGACAGTGCCTTGAATACACGCAAGGTGCCGGGCTCTGGCAGCTCCCGCGGAGGCCACCATTCCCATCTACTTAGCAACATTCCTGCAGAGCTCAGTTGTTCCCTCGCTGCCCTTGAAAGGCGCCACGCCGATCGGTACGCGCCGCTGCTGACGGCGTTATCAACTTGGGTCCGAAAGATCTCAAACAAGGCCAGGACTTCGACGTATAGTTCGAGGAAGTCCTCCAAATCTGGGCAGAGGTATTGACCGTGAGCAATGGTATTCCGGGCGGCAACCAAGCTTTCGTCGATGAGCCGCTCTTTCGTGGCGTAGGGCGCATAGTCCAGGGAATCGTAGCGCCGGAAGGCATCGCTGGCGAGTTTGTTCGCTAAGCATAGCAAATGTCTCGCGGAACGCGGCCTCCTCACCGGCATAGTTGAACGACTTGTTCTCCGCAAGCGCGGTTGCCTGATCGGTCAAGAAGTCGCCCAGATCGCCCAGATTGGAAAGCGCCGAAGGTGGCAGCGTACGAAACACGATACATCCAAGCACGAGCTCCATGTCATACTGCTCTTCGATTGCTCGGTCCGGTAAGCCTACGCAGCTTACGAATCCCTGGTCCCGTGAGAGTTCCTTCATCCAGTTGTAGAGCCTTCGGTTCAGCATGACCAGTAAGCTGTTGCGAACCTCTTGGTCTGAAAGCATGGAACCACCGGTATTCTCATCAAGCCGACGCCTGACGGCAAGCGTACCTTGCCCCTCTGCCTGGTGCAGCCCGAAGTGATTCACGGCGCTACCTGCAATCTGGGAGGAGGGGAAGAAGGTAGGACCGCCTGTGGTCTCGCCGCTCCCGGTTGTTTTGTGCCGCCGCGTCTTCGGTTAAGTCAGACCAATTTGGTCCGCTTGATCGGAAGGTCGCGGATTCGCTTGCCGGTCGCGGCGAAGATCGCCGCCGTGAGCGCCGGGGCCATCACGGGAACTCCGGGTTCCCCTACCCCGGCGTGGGGGGCCTTCGAATCGATTATGGTGACGTCGATCTTCCGGGGCGCCTCTTTCAGCCGGGCGACGGGGTAATTGTGAAAATTAGACTGCGTGACGCGACCGGCACCGGCCGTGATTTCGCCCATCAGCGCCAGTGAGGCGCCAAAAACCGCCGCGCCTTCGAATTGCGCGCGCACGCGGTCGGGCATCACGATCTGGCCGACGTCGGCAACCGTCCATACGTTGGGAATGGTGAGATTCCCCTGGCCGTCGATGGCGACTTCGACCGCCGTGGCGACGTAGCTCAGGAAGCTCCGGTGAGCCGCGATGCCAATGGCGCGATTCCTGGTGTTCTGGAACTTCGCATAACCCGATTTTTCGGCGCACCTCTCGAGAACCCGGCGCAGGAGGCCGGTGTCGAGCGGGAAGGTCTCCGTGGATTGACCGTTATTCCAAGGTTTCACGCCGTCCTTTGTCAAGTCGACGTGGCGGTCAGGGCCAATGGTCTTCAAAAAGTAGTCGACGTAATTCGTATTGTTCAGATGGGCCAGTTCATCGACGAAGCTGTGCACGCCGAACGCGTGGAAGATGTGGCAGACAGAGCGCAACCAACCTTGACGCACATGGTTTTTCGCTGGGCAGTTCTCCGCGCGAATATGGGGTACGTCGAATAGCAACTCGTTCAGGGCCATGCCGATTTCGAAGTCGGCCCCATATTCGGCCCCGGCGGCGAAGGTCGAAGCGATCGGCGGAAAGGCGCTGCGGAAGAGCCACGATTGAATCTTGCCGGAGGAATCCAGGCCGCCCTTCATATGCATGGCGGCCACCGAGTGGAAGTAGTCGAACCGTATGTCGTCCTCGCGAGTCCAGACCACCTTGACCGGTTTGCCCGCGGCTTTCGAAAGCAGCGCCGCCTCCACGACGTAATCCGGCTTCGACTTGCGCCCGAACGCGCCGCCGAGCAGCGTGACGTGGCAGATCACATCTCTCGGCGCCACTCCCAGAGCCGCCGCCACCGCCTCCTGGACGGCTTGCGGGTCCTGCGTGGGACACCAGGCCTCCACCTTGCCGTCCTGCCATTCGGCCACCGCGACCGGCGGCTCCATGGAAGCGTGCGCCAGCATGGGCACATAGTAATCGGCCTCATGTTTCCTGGCGGCGCCCGCGAAAGCGCCGTCGAAATCGCCGCGATTGCGCACCACTTTGCCGGGCTTGTGAACGCTGGCGAAGAGTTCCTTTTTGTAGGTGTCGGAGTTGAAACTCGCGTGGTCGGGATTGAGGTCCCAATCGACCTTCAGTTTCTTGCGGCCCTCGATCGCGGCATAGGTTGAATCCGCCACAACGGCAACGCCGCCCAGTTGCTGGAACAAATGCGGCTGCTTGAACGGCGGAAGCTGTACTGTCTTCCGGACGCCCTTCACCTTCAGCGCTTCGGAATCCTCGAACGTCTTGACTTTCGAGTCATACACCGGCGGGCGTTCCACCGCGGCGTACAGCATTCCCGGCCGCTTGGCATCCATCCCGAAGACCGCCTTGCCGGTCACAATGTTGTGCTGGTCGACAATGGCAACCTCCTTGCCGACGTAGCGGTAGTCCTCCGGCTTCTTGAAGCGGAGATCCTCTTTTGCGGGAACGGGAAGACTGGAGGCGAGCGACACCAGTTCGCCCAGGGTGGCGCTCCGGTTGGAGCCGGCGTGAGTCACCTTGCCCATTCGCAGGGACACTTCGCCCGGCGGCACGCCCCACTTCTGTGCCGCGGCGCGTTCCAACATGAGCTGGGCCGTTGCTCCCGTCTGGCGCATCGCCTCAACAAAGTCACGCACGGAACAGGACCCGTCCGTATTCTGCGATCCGAATTTGGTATCGCCGATTGCCTGCTCCACCCGGACCGTCTTCCAATCGACGTCAAGCTCTTCGGCGACAACCAGCGGCAGCGACGTCCGGCTCCCGGTGCCCATTTCGGAACGGTGGGCCGTAATCACAATCTGACCGTCCGGTTCAAAGCCGAGGTAGACGCTCGGCTGCCAGGAGGTGGCGGCAGTCGCCCGGTCTGCGAGGAGATTCGCCCCCAGCACCAAAGCGCCGGCGGAGAAGACGGCGCCTAGGAAGGCCCGCCGATCCACTGCGAGTAGTTCGACAGCCACGCCCGCGCCGCGATCTTTCCCGTAGGCTTCGCGGGTGAGGCGGGCGATTTCGGACACGGTCTTCGGAGCGGCCAGTATGGTTGCCGCTGCTGGAAGCGACAAATCCCGCTTCTGGTGTTCCGGAGCGGGGAAGCTGGTGCCGTAGTGGTTTTTCATGGCTTATTTCACCCCCGCGGCGGTCTTGATGGCGGCACGAATCCGAGTGTAAGTGCCGCAGCGGCAAATGTTGCCATCCATTGCGCTGTCGATTTGAGTATCCGTCGGCTTGGGAGTCTTCTTAAGCAGAGCGGCGGCTTGCATGATCTGGCCGCTCTGGCAATATCCGCACTGGGCCACGTTGTGTGTCTCCCAAGCGGCCTGGCACGGATGCGTGCCGTTCGCGCTAAGGCCTTCGATGGTGGTGATTTTCTTGCCAGCCGCTGTCTTGAGCGGCGTGACGCAACTTCGAATCGCCTCGTCGTTCAGGTGAACAGTGCAGGCGCCGCACAACCCCATGCCGCATCCAAACTTCGCGCCCGTGAGGTCCAGTTCGTCGCGCAGGTACCACAGGAGGGGCACATCACCGTCCCCGTCGAATTTACGGGTTTGCCCGTTCACAATTAGTTCGATCATACGGTGCAAACATTATATACACTCCGGGCGGTCCCGAGGCTCAGGCCGGCGGGCTAAAGCGGACCCGAACCGGGTTCGACATCGGCCTTAACGCCAGAAGAGCAGGCGAAGGAATTTGAGCCCCGCGGCTGACAAGGCCCGGAGAAGATCAGGCGAAAGTCCTCCTGCTCGCCTGCTGCTGCCAAGGCGCGGTGTATGCAGCACTGCCACGGCAGTGGTATAAAGGTGTAATCTCGCCTATGCCAGTTCCCAGCCAAATCAAAGGACGTTACGAGATCCGGCGGGTCCTCGGACAAGGTGGCATGGGTGTTGTGTACGAGGCACACGACACCGTCGTGAAGCGTGGAATCGCGCTCAAGACCCTGCGAGACATTCCGAGCAGGGCCGCTCTGGACCTGTTCTACAAAGAATGCGACGTGCTTGCCTCCATGAGTCATCCGAATATCGTCGAAATCTTTGACATCGGCGAGTTCGAGGAAGACGGCGCCAACAAACCTTACTTCGTCATGCCGCTGCTGCCGGGCAAGACGCTTGAAGAACTGATCCGCACCGGCAGCACGCGGCTCACCGTCAACCGTTGCGTCGAAATCATTGCGCAAACCTGCCGCGGCCTGCAGGCGGCGCATGAGCGCCATCTCGTCCACCGCGATCTGAAGCCGAGCAACATCTTCGTAATGGAAGACGACTCCGTGAAGATCATCGATTTCGGGGTCGCCCACATGGCGGACAACCACTCCACCATGAGCCACAAGGGGACGCTTCTGTACATGGCTCCAGAGCAGGTGGAGATGAAGCCCACCTCCGCGCTTTCCGATATCTTTTCGCTGGGTGTAGTTTGCTTTGAGACGCTCACCCTCCGCCATCCGTTCGAGCGCGGATCCAGTGCCGAGGTAGTCTCGGCGATCCTGAAGCGCATTCCACCGCCCGCCTCGGAGTTGAATCCTTCGGTCAACGGGATGATCAGCCGCGTGGTCCATAAGGCCATGGCGAAACAGCCCTGGCACCGCTTCTCAAGCGCCCGTGAGTTTGGCGAGGCGCTGCAGAAGGCCGCACGCAACGAGCCGCTCGAGATGTTCGATCCGGCCCGTATCCAGCCGAGAATCCAGCGCGCCGCCAAGGCCTTCGAACAGCTCGACTACCAGTTCGCCGAGGAGATCCTGACGGAGCTGGAGGCGGAAGGCCATGTCGATCCCGGTATCACCTCGTTAAGGCGGCAGCTCGATCAGGCCCAGAGGCAGAAGCTCATCGCGCAACTCTTGCAGAGCGCGCGCACGCGTGCAGAAGAGCAGGAGTATCCGCTGGCGCTGCAGAAATTGCAGGAACTGCTGGAGCTCGATCCCACCAATGGTACGGCGTTAGCCTTGAAGCGATCCATCGAGGAGCGGCGCAGCTCGCAAAAGGTCGAAGATTGGCTTCGCCTGGCGCGGCAGCACCTGGAGCAGCACGGCTTCAGCCACGCCCGCCAGGCTCTGCAGAACGTGCTCGACCTCAATCCGACCGACACTCGCGCACTCCAGTTGGCGGCGGAGGTGGATCGCCGAGAGCAGGAATTCGTGCGTTTGCGGCGGGAGAAGGAGGATCTGTACGCCAAGGCTCAGGATGCCTGGCAGAGCGGTGAGGTGAGCGCCGCGCTCTCCAAGCTCGAACGGCTGGTGGAGATCGATCGCGGCTCTCCCGACACTGGAGCGCCCGAACGTTCCGCAACTTTCCAGAGCTTCTACAACCAGGTGCGCTCGGAGCACGATGCCATCAAGAACGACTACGAGAGGGCGCGCCGGCTCCTGGTCGACGGCAATTTCGACGCGGCATTGCAGATCTGCACCGGGCAACTGGCCCGTCATCCGGAGCAGGCCCTGTTCCAGGCGCTGCAATTCGATATCGAAGAACGGCGCCGCCAGCAGTTGTCCGCCAGGATCGCCGAAGTCGACCGGCGCGTCGAGTCGGAGCCCGATCTGGAGAAGCGCGTCAGCATTCTTGCCGAAGCGGTGGAGCGCTTTCCCGGCGAGCCGCACTTTGAACGCGCCCTGCGCACCACGCGCGACAAGCGCGAGCTGGTGAATTCCATCGTGAGCCGGGCGCGCGCCCTCGAAGAGCGCGAGCAATTCGCGGAAGCGCTGGCGCAGTGGGAAATCCTGCGGACCATCTACAGCCAATATCCGGGATTCGACTTCGAGACTGAACGGGTCTGCCGGCGGCGCGATCAGCAGGTGCGCACGGCCGCCAAAGTGCGCTGGGTGGAGCAGATCGATTGGCAATTCGATGCTGGCGAATTTTTGCGTGCCATCGAACTCCTCGATGGAGCCGCCGCCGAATTCCCGGACGACCCGGAACTGGAAGAACTCCGAAAGCAGGTCCTGCACGGTCAGGCGCGCGGGGCGGATGCGCAAAAACTGCTTGCCGAGGGCCAGCAGCTTTGCTCCGCGCAGCGTCTTGACGAGGGCGTGTCTATGATCGAGCAGGCCCACCAACTCTATCCGAAGAACGCTCTCATTCGCGCTGCCCTCATCGGAGCCCTCATCGAACAGGCTAGAGGGAAAGTGGAGACGGACTGGCAAGGCGCCGAAGAACTGGCCGATCGCGCGTTGCTGCTCGACCCCGCCAACTCGCAGGCCAAAAGTCTGAAGAGCCTCGCCCTCGACCGCAAGCGCGAACAGTTCGTGGACAACTGCGTCGCGGTGGCGCGCCGTCTCCAGACCGAGGGGCAAATCGATGCCGCACTGGAACAGGTGGAGCGCGGGCTCGGCAGCTTTCCGCGAGAGACACGGCTTTCCCAGTTGCGTGCCACCCTGAGCAAGGCTCAAGCGGCGGCCACGGCGGATGCCGGAAGTGTTGCCCACCCGCCGCCGGTGGATCTCCGTCCCCTGCAGTCCGCGCCCACCGAGACCGTGGCACTTCCATCGCCCATTTCACCCCCCGCTCCTGCCGTTCGTCCGCACTTGAATGACGAAACCATCGCGATGCCGCCTCCGGACGCGCCCGCCCCCACGGCTCCGGCGCCCGCCGCTGTGGCTCCGAAAGTTACTTCTATTCCGTCTGTTCCGGAGCCTGCCGCTGTGGCTCCGAAGGCAAACGCCGTTCCCTCTCCACCGGCGCCTCCCGCTACCTCTTCAAGGCCGGCGCCGGCATCCGCGCCGAAGCGGCAACCAACAGCCGGGAAGAAAGTGCCGCCTCGCCTCATCGCAGCGGGGATTGCCGCAGTGGTGCTGTTCGGCGCCGCCATCCTGGTGGTACCCAGACTCAAGCGAGGCCGCGCCTCCGCGCCCGCGGCGAATGGGGCCGCGGTATCCGCTGCTCCCGTTACGGCCGCGGTGGAAGCCCCGATCTACAGCACGTTGCGAGTCTTTGCAGACCTGGAGGGCGGCAAGTTCAGCTTCGACAATCAGCCGTCCGAGGACCTGCAGGAAGGCCAGATCTCCCTCGACAACATCGCGCCTGGAGCACACACGCTGAAGATCGTCGGCCCGCGCGAACAGGCCACTATCACGTTCGAGATGGGGAAAGGAGCGCTCCCGAAAGTCAACGGGTTGACCGCAAAAGAGGCGCTGGCCGTCGCTGTGACCAGCATGAGCCCTCAAGCCAGAGTGCAATCGAGCGGCGGATCAGCCAAAATCGCTCTCGACGGCAACCCCGCGGGCGAAACCGGCGAGAGTGGCCTCCAGCTCAACGGCCTGCCGTTGGGAAATCACGAGCTGGGCATCGGCGAGGGCAAAGAGCGCCGCTCCATGGTTGTGGGGATTGGTCCGGCGCCCATGCTGACGGTGTTCCTGAAATCCGACCGAAACGTCGGTACTCTGCTGATTCTCACCGGCGAGGATGGCGTCCGCGTCTACCTCAACGGCAAAGAGTATCGACGCCAGACCCAGCGCGGCCAGCTTCGCATTCCCAATCTCGACATCAACGACTATTCCATCCGCGTCTCCAAGCCGGGATTTTTGGAAGTGGCGGAGCAACATATCGCCATCCGGAAGGGAGAGGAGTCCAAGCTCGAGTTCCAGTTGAAGCCCGTTCCCAAGGTAGCCTCGCTTGCCATTCAGGGCGCCTTGCCCAGCGTGGAGGTCTTTCTGGATCAGGATCGGATCGGCACGGTACAGGATGACGGAAGCTTCACGGCGTCGAGCGTGCAGCCGGGCGACCACGTGGTGGAATTGCGCAAGGAGTCTTACAAGCCGAAACGAATCGAAAAGCGGTTCGACGAGGGCGCGTCAGTGCAACTCGGCGGCGCCGATGTTGCCTTGGAGCGGCTCCTCGCAACGCTCAAATGGACCGTCACACCCGCGGATGCCCAGATGACCATCAGCCGCCAGGGTGACGCCCCCAAGCCAGTGAGTGGATCGAGTGTCTCGCTGCCGGACGGCACTTACACGCTCACCGCCCGGGCGCCGAATCACTCCGACGCGTCCCAGACCATTTCCCTTGCAGCCGGTGAGGCGAAGACCGTCGAGTTGAAACTCGCTGCGACAGTTTCCAGTCCCAAGAGCCAGGGCATGTCGGACTGGGACAACCCAGGAGCCTGGACACCTGAGGCTGGATGGTATGTGCGCAAAGGCGGCGACTTCATCGGGTATAAGCCCACCCAGACGAACGGCGTATTTCTCTTTACGCTCGATTTACGCAAGGGTAAGCGTCTTCAGTGGTCGGCCGCCCGCACGGATGCGAAGAACTACGTCCTGTTCCAAATGGACAAGAAGGTCTTCTACCGCTCTACAGTCGTCAACGGCAAGGAGACACAGTTGAGTAAGACGCCCCACCAGGCGGAAAAGCAGAAGGTCTACACGATCGAGATGACAGTGGCGAACGGCAGCATAGTCCACAGATGGTACGACGGATCGAACTGGGTTTTGCTCGACCGCTGGGACGAGCCGGGGCGCGCTTTCGGAAACGGCAAATTCGGGTTTCTAATCCCCGGGGGTGACACCATCGCGCTCTCGAACTTCAGCTTCACGCCGAAATAGGGCACGCTCACTGAACCGGATGCGGAGCCTGGATCTCGATCTTTTGCCCGGTTTGGGGGCCGGACGCGGCGCGACCAGCCGGTTAAGCTGCTAGACGGTATACTCAATCACAGCCGGGCGAACGGGAATTCTGGATCAATAGACCGCCCTGCTGAAAGGGACTACCGGAATGAGAAACCGCGTATTCGTTTTCCGCGCAATCGTAGTGTTTGCGCTTCTGACCGCCGCCAACGCCACCGACCTGAACGGCAAGTGGAAAGGCGACATGAAAACCCCTAACGGCGAGAATTTGGAGATCAACTTCAACTTCCAGGTGAACGGTGAGAAGCTGACCGGCACGGTTGCGAATACCTACGGCGAAGAGCAGATTACCGATGGAACGGTGAAGGGGGACGCAATCTCGTTCGTTATCCTGGCCGGCGGAGGCCAATTCAAGATCACATACAAAGGCAACGTCGTGGGTGAGGATTTGAAATTCCACGTTACGATCGGCGACATGGGCGAAGGGGAGTTGACCGCCAAACGCGTCAAGTGATGCTTCGTCTTTGGACGACATTCCCTGGCGCCGAATATGGCGATTCAGACCTTCCCGAGGTGTCCCATTCCTCGGCGAGTTTATGCAGGGCCACCGCTAGAGCGCGGCGATGGCCACGAAATACACCACTGCCGCTCCTGCCCCACAGGTTATGCGAGCCTCAATAATTAACTTCGCATGCGCAGGAGGAGGTACAGGCCCATCAGCGCGAAGACCACGTCCGGCGACCAGGCGGCCACTGCGGGACCAAGCTGGTTCACCTCGCCCATTTTCTGAAACAGCGGATCGATGCCCAGGTACGCCACCCCGATGGCCATGCTCACCCCGATACCCGTCATGGCGCCGCGGTTGCCCACCAGAAAACCGAAGGGCACGGCGATGAGCGCCATGATCAGCGCGAACAACGGCACCGAAAATTTGCGATAGAACTGCACCTGCAGCTTGGCCGTTTCAAAGCCGCGCTTCTGGAGATCGCGGATGTATTGGTCGAGCTCCAGGAAGTTCATCCATTTGTCTTGCAGGGCGGTGGGGACGAAGTAGTCCGGCGCTTCGGTCAACTCGGGAAAGGTGGTGGCGGTGAAATCGTGGCGGGATCTCTCGGTGTCGGTCTTGAAGTCGCTATACCAGCCGCGCTCGAAGATCCAGCTCTTGAGCGAGGGGCTCCAGTTGGCCCGTTCGGCCAGGATCTGGCGGGTGAGCCGAAAGGTAGTGGGCTCCAGCTCGAAGACGTTGACCCCGCTCATGGTGTTGGCCGACGTATCGAAATACTTGTAGTAATAGATGCGGCCCTCGCCCATGATCCAGGTGCGGTCGGGCCGGAGATAAGTGGAATTCTTGCGGCCTTTGATTTCGTCGCGCAACTTATCCTGAATGCGGTTGGCGCCCGGCACATAGGAGTAATCGAATGCGAACAGGCCTCCGCCGAACAGCGTGCTCAGGATCAGAACGGGCACGGCCAGCCGGAACAGGCTCACACCGCAGGCCTTGAATGCGGTTACCTCGTTCTGCTTGCTCATCACTCCGAAATTGATCAGCACGGCGACCAGGATGCAAATCGGAGTCAGGCGGTAAATCAATTCGGGAGTCAGGAAGAACAGGTAGGTGAACATCTTCAGGAGCGAGATGTTGTTCTTGATCATGTCGCCCACCAGCTCGAAGAAAAAGTACACCTGGCTCATGGACACGAAGCTCGCCAGCACCACCACCACGTAGAACAGAAAGTTGGACAGGACGTAGGTATCCACCAACTGTGGCAGGAGCGGCAGCCTCCAGGTGGGAAAACGCGGCCCTTCGGCCGGCCGGCCCACCTTGCCTTTGAGCTTTTCGAGAAGCGCCTGGAATCCGCCCTTGAGGCCCGACAGCAGATCGCTGTCGCCGGGCCGCTCCATGCGGTAGAAAAACAGCAGGCCGGCGATGCCGAAGGCCGCATCCGGAAGCCAGATGGCAATCGGTATGGGCAGGGTCCTCTGTCGGGCGACGCTGACCAGCGCGACGGACGAGAGATGGTAGCAGAAGAATCCCAGGAACAGGGCGATCACATAACCGGCGGACTTGCCGCCCTTGCGCGTGGAGATTCCCAGCGGAATTCCGACCATCGCCAGCATGATGCACGCCATGGGATACGCCAGACGGCGGTGAAACTCGATGCGGACGTCGATCCAATCGGACCCCGTGAAGCGGCGCAGCAGCTCGGCCGTGTTCATGGCTTTGGGCTCGGTCGATTTCTGCTCGGGCGGCTTGGCATACAGGGCCTGCTCGCCACGGGGAGAGAATCCGTCATAGGCCACGCCGTCCTTTCCCATCTCGTGGGTGGCATAGTCGCGCAGGGAAAGCTGGATGCGATTATTCTTGGGGTCCGAAACGGCAATCGCCTCGCGCGCCACGGTAATCAGGGGGCCGTCGGCCTTTCCTCCAAGACCGCTGGTACGCTGCTCCGGATCGGTCACGTCGGCCAGGAAAACGGAACGCCAGACCACGGTCACACCGTGGCGGACGTCGCCCACGTAGAGAATGCGGTTGGGAAAATCCTCGTCGAAGACGCGCGGCTGAATGTCCGCGGAAAGCTGCGTGGCCGCCAGGTCCTCGAGGAGCTCGGCGCTGGTGCGGTACGCAAGCGGCGTCAGGCGCAGGGAGGCGAAGCCGGCCAGGGCCGTGGCCAACGCGGCGAACAGCAGCACGGGCGCGATCACCTTCCGGCTGGAAACGCCGGCGGCGCGCATGGCGATGATCTCGCCATCGCTGGCCATGCGCCCCAGCCCGATGAGGATGCCGACCAGCACGCCGAAAGGGATGGTAGTCGGCAGCACGGGAGGAATTGCCAGCGCGAACAATTCGACGATGGTCCCCGCCGCCGCGTTGCCCGCGCCCACCAGCAGGCCGAACAGCTCCCGGCTGCCTTGGATGAAGATGACGAAGGTGGCGAGCAGGGTGCCAAGCACCGCGCTCGTCAGGATCTCGCGAAAAACGTAACGGCCTAGAAGGCGCACCGGAAGCCCTTATCGCAACAATTCGGATCGCGACAATTCGGGAGCGGACACCAGGGGGAGCTTGGGCTGCTCCTCTTCCGCCGGATGCAGCTCCAGATCGTCGATCAGGATGGAAGGCGCCACCACGCACGTCTCGGCGGTAAACCCGGAGGCTCCGATCAGTGCGAAGGGCGCGGCGCTGTCCATGAATTCGAACGCCGCGCTGTCATCGCCGGCCGCCAGGATGTCCTTCAGCGAACGCGCGGAGAAGCCCCGGAAGCGCAGGCCGCGCACCAGCTCTTCGCGCCCGTCAGGATAGATTTTGTAAACCAGAATCGGCATGCTGACCGGCCGCCCGCCGCCCTGTGAGCCGGCGAGCATCCGCCGCACTTCGTCGAGCGACGCCGACGAGGGGAAATCCATCTTGCGCACGATGATGCCGTAGGGCTTGCCGCGGGTCTGGCAAAGGTCGATGAGCTTATTCTTCAGCTCCGCCACTGGAACGGTGTCCGAAGCGGTGATGAACAGGTTGCCGAAGGTCGCGGTGGAGGCCCCGAAACTGCCGGGCATGCGCGCGCGGCCGTTGGACCCTTCGAAGCCGCGCACTGGTTGGCGCGTCAGGAGGTAGCTTTTGAGCACGCCCTTCTCGATGAGGCGAAGCGGCTTGGCGAGCACCCCTTCGCGGTCCACTTCATAGGCGCCGAAGAGCGGATGGCCGCGCCATTCCTTCTGGGTGGGATCGTCCACCACGTCGAAGGAATCGGGCAGAACGCGGGCGCCGGTGCGCCCCTCGAGCTCACTGGGAGTAAATCCGCCGCCGCGTCCTCCGTCGGCCACCGGGCGCCGTGCCAGGGACAGATTGCGGCCTAACACTTCGGCCAGAATCTGCGCGCCGGCAACGCCTTCGAAGAGCACCGGTCCGCTGTAATCCTCGCCCTTGGGCGCATGCGCCAGAGCCATGACGTTTTCCGCCAGCGCGGTCACGGAGCGGGTCATTTCGGCTTCGCCGGCCATGCGCGCGGGGTCGAGCGCGTGGAACGTGACGGCATCCCTCATGGTCGTGCCATCGGCGGCTTGCGCGATGGCGCGCGCCCGCAGGTAGGTGACGTTCTCGGGCTCACGCACTTCGGTGCCCTCGGAGTTGACGAGGGTATAGCCGCCGGCGCTCGATTCCATTTCGATGCTGGAATTCTTCACTTCGGGATACTGGGCAAACAGCGCGGAGAGAGCGCGGACTCGTTTGGCCCAACCCTCTTCGTCGATAGCCAGCTTCTGGAACTCGCGGATGTGGCGGACCGGCTCCGCGTGCGCGAAATCGTTGAGCTCGCCCGACTGCGACAGGTTGCGCACCGCGGCGCGCTTGCGGGAGATGGCTTCCACGGCGGATTTGTACGCCGAATCGGTCTCCAGCCACAGAAAGCGGCGCAACAGCGGATAGGAGTTCTCCAGCGGAAAGGGTCCGAGGTCGTAGCGCGAGCCGAAGTTGAAACCGCCGCCGGCGTAGTTGCTGTTATCGAACTTGTAGTCGCCCACGCGCAACTTGATTTCCGGCTCGCGATCGCGTTCGCGATGGCGCGAAATCAGACCGCCCAGACTGGCGGAGACGCTGAAGTTCTCCGACTCGTCGACCAGGTATTGGACGAAGTAGGGCGCTTCGAGATTGTTGAAGGCCAGCTTGCGCGCGCGTTCCATTTCGTCGTGCATGGCCTGGAACATGGGGTCGGGAGCCGGAGGCACCTGGGCGCAAAGCACAGCGACGGCGGCAATGGCGGCGACCAGAAGAGGGGCCAGGGGCCAGGGGCCTGGGGCCGGCGTGTGCGGCCGCCTCACTTCGCACCTCTGTTTTCCATGGTGGTGGGCTCGGGAAGCAAGGGAGGGCGGTCGTTGGACTTGGCCTTTTTTTCGATTTCGATTTCGGAAACCAGGATGGCGGGCGAAACCGCCGACACCGGAACGCTGCCCGACTCGGCTCCGCAATAGCCGTTGAAAACTTCCGGCTTGTCGCCGGTGGCGATAATCTTGGAGAAGCTGGCGAGCGGGGTGCCGACGATATCGGCGCCGCGCACCAGCTCATCGGGACGGCCATCGGGATACACGCGGAAGACGATCACGGGAATGACCTTGAACGCCTGGAGCCCGGCGCGCGCGGTGGTGGTGAAACCACCGGTGATGTCCTGAAAATAGAGACCGTACGGCTTGTTCTGCTTCTTGACTTCGTCGAGGAGCAGTTGCCGCAGCCTGGCTTCCGGCACGGCGTTGGCCGACTCCACGATGAGGTTCGACTGGCGCGAGACCACCTCGTAGCCGGGCTGCCGGCGTCCGTGGCCGTTGGAATGGGCGACCCCCTTGATGGGCGAGCGCGACATGAGGAAGGTCTTGAGCACGCCTTTATCGACCGCCGTAATGGGCTGCGCCTTGACGCCCTCATCGTCGTAGTCGAACCAGCCGTTCAGGTCGATACCCGCGGCTTTGCGGCGCGTGGGGTCGAACACCACGGAGAGAAAGTCGGGAAGCACCTTGGTGTTGACGCTCTTGGTGAACGTCTGGCCCTCGCTGTCGTCCTTCTGGCGATGGCCTTCCACGCGGTGGCCGAAGATCTCGTGGAAGAATACCCCGGCGGCGCGCCCCGAGAAGATCGCGGGGCCCACGAACGGCTCGGCCTCGGGAGCGTGCAGCAGGTGCGAGAGATCGTTGGCCACGCGGTCGATGGCGGCCAGGATCGCTTGGTCCTCGGGAAGGCCGGCTGGCTCGACTGCTTCGAATGCCTCGAAGGTGCTCAGGTCGGTGCCATCGGCGGCCTTGGCGGAGGCGGTGATCACAACGCGCGCGAAGCCGCGCCCGTGCTCGATTCGCGTCCCTTCGGTATTCACCAGGTAGCGGGTATCGGTGAGCGCGGACACGGAAACGTGCGAGGTCAGCACGCTGGGATAGTTCTGGAAGCGGGCCGACAGCTTGCGGACGCGCTGGCTCCACTCGGCCTCGTCAAACTTGAGTGGCGGAGGCGCCTGCTGGAAGACGGAGACGGGCTCGGCGGAGAAATCGTCGGAGTCGTCTTCGGCGGCGACTTTCACCTGAGTGTTGGTCTTGATACGGATGAGGCGTTCGGCTGCCAGGCGGTAGGCGCGGTCGGTGTCGAGCCACAAGCGCCGTTTGATGGAGTTGACATTGTCCTCAAACGTGAGCGACGCGCCCGACGTAAACTGGCCCGACCCGCCACCGCCTCCGCCTCGCACGCGGTGGTAGTTGTCGAGCTTGGGGGAGCCCACCCGGACCGAAACATCGAGAGTGCGGCTCTTTCCACCGGAGGAGGCGTCCACGGTGCCGAGGGTGCCGGAGACCGAGTGGTGGTCCACCTCGGTGACTTCGTAGCTCAGGAAATACGGCGGGGGATCAGCT
>Ga0209415_10008975_pt1 | contig 17232 bp, 12 predicted proteins | sample PeaSoiSIISIP2007_FD_187696 | JGI IMG/M metagenome (GOLD analysis project Ga0209415, IMG submission 187696) | Peat soil microbial communities from Weissenstadt, Germany - SII-SIP-2007 (SPAdes) (version 2) | ecosystem: Environmental > Terrestrial > Soil > Wetlands > Peat | place: Germany... | reverse complement strand
CTGATATTGTCCATCGCTGACTGGTTCCATCCAGTCGACAACCTTACCGTCGAGCTTTTCCTGAATGGCGATGTGCGTCATGGCCGTGGCCGGCGCGGCGCCATGCCAGTGCTTCTCAGCGGGCGCAAACGAGACGACATCCCCCGGGCGGATCTCCTCGACCGGGCCGCCCCAACGCTGGGCCCTGCCGCAACCGGCGGTTACGATCAGGGTCTGACCGAGCGGATGCGTATGCCATGCCGTCCGCGCGCCCGGCTCGAAAGTTACGCTGGCGCCTTGAACCCGTGCCGGATCGGGTGTCTGAAATAGTGGATCGATCCGTACCGTGCCAGTGAACCACTCGGACGGACCCTTGACGGAAGGTTGCGAGCCAATTCTCTTGATCTCCATATCTCACCCAGGCTCAGTTGAGCACGATGGACAAACGCGTCACCCCACAATACCCTATACCGGCTTTGGATTGCGCCCGAACTGCCGCTGGTGCCAGTACGGATAGGCAGGAACTTGTTCGCTGGCGGCGTCGAGACGGGCGATTTGTTTGGGGGTGAGTGTCCACCCTACCGCGCCGAGGTTCTGGCGCAACTGCTCCTCAGTGCGCGCTCCGACAATCACGTTGGCCACGGTGGGGCGCTGCACTAGCCAGTTGAGAGCAATCTGCGCAATGGTCTTCCCGGTTTCGCGGGCGACTTCGTCCAGGGCGTCGACCACGCGATAGACGTAGTCGTCGGCGACGGGAGGGCCTTGCTCGACGGTCTTGTGCAGGCGGCTGACTTCCGGCAGAGGCTGGCCGCGGCGAATCTTGCCGGTGAGCCGGGCCCATCCTAACGGGCTCCAGATGATGGCGCCGACTTTCTGGTCGAGAGCCAGCGGCATGAGTTCCCATTCATAGTCGCGTCCGATGAGCGAATAGTAAACCTGATGCGCGACGTAGCGTGCCCAGCCGTATTTTTCGGAAACCGCCAGCGACTTCATCAAATGCCATCCGGAGAAATTGGAGCACGCGATGTAGCGGACCTTGCCGCTCTGCACCAGCGTGTCCAGAGTTTTGAGGGTTTCTTCCACGGGAGTTTGCGCGTCGAAACCATGCATGTGATAGATGTCGATATAGTCGGTGCCGAGGCGCCGCAGGCTGCCCTCGCAGGATTGCAGGAGATGATGCCGGGAGGAGCCGAGATCGTTGGGGCCATCGCCCATGGGGGAAGTTGCTTTGGTGGAAATCAGGACTTGGTTGCGCCGGCCGGCGATGGCTTTGCCCAGAATTTCTTCGGACAGGCCATGCGAATAAACATTCGCCGTGTCGAAGAGGTTGGCGCCTGCCTCCAGGCAAATGTCTACCAGCCGGGTGGCTTCGGCGACATCACTTGCGCCCCATGCTTTGAAAAAGTCGCCACGGCCACCGAAAGTGCCAGCGCCGAAGCCGAGCACGGGAACTTTGAGTCCAGAGTAACCAAGCTGACGGAATTCCATAGGAAATAAAAGATGCCACAGCCAAGGAATGCGATGCAATAGTGCACGAATCCCTGCATTACTGAGAAAGGCAGCAAGGCAGCTCCACTGCCGCACGCGGGCAGTGCTTGCCCTGAGCGAGGTCAAAGGCAGCGCCCGCCCCAGCCCGGCCGATAAAAAAGTCTGATGTGTCTCATAGGGTCTTTTGATTGGCGCTTCCCCCGGCGCGGCGCGTAGTCTAACGGTTCGCTAAACCGGGCCCAGACGGCTCTCAAGGAGATACATGTCGAACGAACTACGGAATTTTCTGGCACTGTCGTATGACCAACTGGAAGAGTTGAACCTGCACGCCAAAGAGCAACGCAAGAACCGGGTTGCCGCCCACAAGATCCAGGAAGAGCGGATCAAGTATCTGACCGACGAAAAGGGCATCAAGGCCGTGACCTTGCTCTTCAGCGACCTCGAAGGCCGCTTGCACATGCTGGACTATGACAAGAAATTTCTCATTAAGAGTTGGGACAATCTCACGTTCGACGGATCTTCGATTCGCGGCTTCACCGCCCAGAAAGAGAGCGACCTGCGGCTGGGAGTCGACTGGGCGGCCTTCTACTGGGCGCCGGCGGATTTCTTCGGTACCGGCAAGGTGCTGGTGTTTGGCGAAGTCATCGACAAGGGAGGTGCGCCTTATGCCGCCGACATCCGCGGCATCCTGAAGGGGTACGCCGAGGAACTGCACAAGAAAGAAGGTTACACGCTGAATGCGGCGAATGAGATTGAGGGTTTCCTGTTTCGCGGGGTAGACGCCGAGCAGCACTATCATGAAACCGGCAAGTTCGAATATGTCAACACCGGCGGATACTATCACTCGCTGCCGGCGGATCCGCTGCGGACGTTTATCGATACTGCCGCCGAAGTGCAGCGTGCCATGGGGTTCCAGAACGAAAAGGATCACCCCGAAGTGGCGCCCTCGCAATTCGAGATCAACTATACGTACGGCGAAGTGGTGGCCGCCGGCGACCAGATTCAGCTTTACAAGCTGATCTGCCGCGAAGTGGCGACTAGGTCCGGCATGACCGCGTCGTTCTTGCCGAAGCCGGTGGTTGGCGTCAATGGGACTGGGATGCATACCAACGTTTCCATCACCAAGGGAGGCAAGAACCTGTTCTGGGACCCGAAAGGCGAGGAGAAGCTCAGCAAACTTGGGTGGTCGTTCGTAGACCGCATTCTCACCCACGGGCTGGATACTTGCCTTCTCCTGAATCCCAGCGTCAATGCCTACCGGCGGCTGGATCCGCACTTCGAAGCGCCGAACCAGCTCAAGGCTTCGGCGACGGATCGAGGATCCATGGTGCGCATTCCGATCGGCAACGATAAGAGTATGCGCGTCGAAGTGCGTGCGGTAGCACCGGACGCCAACCCCTACATGGTTCTGTACTCGGTCTTCAAGTCCGGGCTAGATGGCGATATTGCCAAGATCAAGAATCTGCGCCAAGCCGAGCGCTACTTGCCGGACAACATCTACACCGCTCTGGAACTCTTCCGGGAGTCGGAATGGATGACCAAGATTTTGGGCGAAGATGTGAAAGGGCGCTACGCAGATCTGAAACAGGCCGCGGCCGATCGCTGTCCGCGTATCCTGGGCACTTTCGTAAAGGGTCCCGAAGTGCAATACCACCACGAGGTTTACAACCAGTACTTGTGGAACCAGTTCTAGAGAGCTGATTGCCTGCTTAGCGGTGACCATCGGGCCACGTTCAGAAGTGAGCGTGGCCTTTCTCTCTCTGGCGCGCGCCTGCACTCTGGTACCATGGCGCGTAGTCGGAGAGTCTATGCGCCGCATCCTGATTGTACTTTCCATTCTGTTCGTCTTCGTCGTAACGACTACGCTAGGCTCGCCTGCCGAAGCGTCAAAAACGAAAACTGCCACCGACGCTCGCCTGAAACATGCTTTCCGCCGCCCGCAGCAGAACGGCTGGATATTTGTCCACCTGCAGGGCACGCCGGCGGAGATTGGGTTTCAGCATGGCTACCTGCTTGCGCCCGAAATTGAAGACGCGCTGAAGGTCACGATCTTCGAACAGACGCGAGACAACAAGAAGGACTGGCAATTCTTCCGCGACGCGGCGCAGACCATGATGTGGCCGCGCATTGAGCCGGAGTACCGCGAAGAACTGCAGGGCATTGCCGATGGCGCCACTGCGCATGGCCTCAAGCTGGACGTGTGGGACGTGGTGGCCCTGAACGCATTTCCGGAATGGAGCTACTACGTCAAGGAGTACGACAAGCGGCACGGCATTTCATCGCCGCCACCCGCCGCGGCGGAGCATTGCAGCGCCTTTGTTGCCACCGGAAGCTATACTCGCGACGGCAAAATCGTGATCGCGCACAATGACTGGACGCCTTACATGGATGGCGAGCGCTGGACCATGATCTTCGATATAGTTCCGGCGAAGGGCAAGCGCATCCTGATGGACGGATTCCCGGGGCTGATTCATAGCGGCGACGACTTCGGGATAAATTCCGCGGGGATCATCATCACTGAGACCACCATCAGTCAATTTTCTGGTTACGATCCGGCGGGCATTCCGGAATTTGTGCGGGCCCGCAAGGCCATGCAGTACTCGGCTTCGATCGATGACTTTGCCCGCATCATGAAAGAGGGCAACAACGGCGGCTACGCCAACACCTGGCTGGTGGCGGACATCAAGAACAATGAGATTGCCAGCCTGGAACTGGGATTGAAGAATGTGACGCTGGAGCGGAAGACCGACGGGTACTTTGTGGGATCGAACTTCCCGATCAACGAAAAACTCGCCCGCGAAGAAACCGATTTTGATATGCATGATATGGGTGTGAGCGCCAACGCCCGCCATGTGCGCTGGGAGCAACTCATGGCGGAGGATAAGGGCAAGATTGACGTCGCCGCGGCACAGCAGTTTCTGGCGGACCACTATGACAGCTTTGACCAGAAAATAGAACCGGACGAACGCACCCTGTGCGGCCACATTGACCTTTCGCCGCGGGGCTCTCCCCCCTGGCAGAAACCGTTCGGGATCGCCGGAGCGGTGCAGAACAAAGCCACGAACGCCGCCATGGCGGAGAAGATGGAATTCACGGCCGCAGCCGGACATGCTTGCACAGTCGGTTTCCATGCCAGCGAGCATCTGCAAGCACATCCTGAGTTTATCGGGCAAAAAGATCTGTTGCGCGATATGGACCCCGAGCCCTGGACCACGTTTTCCGTGGCCAAGTAATCGTCAGCGTTTCCCCCTCGAAGGAAGCCAAGCAACCCGCCAAATCGCAGAAGTGTTCCACGTGGAACACTTTGTGCTTACAGTAGTATACGTACAGAAATGTATATAATATCGCGCCAAACCATTCTAGCGGTTGGAGTTGGGGGGATTGCAACCTGGCCCGCTTTACTTGCGTAGCAGGTTCCTGGCCAGGAACAGCATATTGGCGGGGCGCTCGGCGAGGCGGCGCATCAAGTAAGGGTACCAAGCGGCCCCGAAAGGAACATACACACGGACACGCCAGCCGTCGCGCACCAGGGTTTGCTGGAGGTCGCGACGGATGCCGTAGAGCATTTGGAATTCGAAGCCATCGCGCGGAATGTTTTCCTGGATGACGAAGGCTTTGGCCTGGCGGATGATAGTTTCGTCGTGGGTTGCCAGGCCGTGGTAGATCCCGCTCTTCAACAGCGTTTTCATCAGCTCGAGATAGTTGGCGTCGACTTCGGATTTCCTTTGGAAGGCAACCTCGGGGGGCTCTTTGTAAGCGCCTTTGCAGAGGCGGATGCGGATGCCATTGGCCAGGAGTTTTTCGGCATCGGCTTGCGAACGGCGCATATAGGACTGGATGACGGCGCCGACGCATCCCTGGTTGGCGGGGACGCGGTGCACCTGGTGCACGAAATCGAGAGTGCGTTGAGTATAAGCGGAGCCTTCCATATCCACACGGACGAAGTTGGGCGGAGTCATGCTGGCGGCCTTAGCGACCAAGGCCGCCACCTGCTGGTAAGCGAGATTTTCGTCGAGGTCGAGACCCATATGCGTGAGCTTGAGGCTGATGTTGGCGTTGAGGCGGCGGGCCCCGATTTCGTCGAGCAAATGATGGTAGAGCTGGGCGCTGGACCGGACTTCGTCGGCGCTGGTGACGTTTTCGCCGAGGTTGTCGATAGAAACAGCCAAGTGCGCCTGGTTGACGGCGGAGGTGGCGCGCAGGACATCTTCGATCTGGGTGCCGGCAACAAAGCGGCCGGAGAGGCGGCGTCCGAGCGACGAGCGTTCGGCGATCGCGCGCAGAGTACGGCTACCGGACAGGGAAATGCAGAGAGCCCTCAGCACGGCGGTCCTGCGAGAGTCCATCGAACGGGATTATGGCTCGCCCGCGTGCGCATGAGGGTCACGGAAATCTTGTATCACAAAGCGGCGATAGCAGACCTTGAGGGACGACAAGCGCCGAGTTCGTGCCAGAGAAGGCGAGACTTACTGTTCGTTGGGATCGAACCTTACGATCACGGGTTCGTGAGTTTCATGGGCGGCGGGCACCCACTTCCACCGGCGGACGGCGTCGGCGGCGGCCTCAGCCAGTACGGGGTGTCCTCCCTTAATCTCGAGAGACTTTACGCTGCCATTGGGCTCTACCAGGGCTTCCACTCTGACCGTGCCTTTTAAACCCATGACGCGAGCCATTTTGGGGTACACCGGCATTACCCGGTTTGCGACCTTGCGGCTGCTTTCGGTCTGCTCCTGCTGTTGAGCAAACGAAGCAGCGGGCGAGCTTGCAAGCGCCGCGCAAACTGCGACGATCGTGATGGCAGTCCAGCGCCACATGGGGAATCCCTACCCCCAGCCTACTGAAACTGCATGCGATGTTGAAGATTACGATGGTCACACTGCGGGTTTACGCCTGAAGGGCGCATGGAAAAAGGGGTCCGCTAGACTACCCTGTCAGCAACGACTGCCGTGAGCGGTGATGCCGGCGGGGATCTGATCCTTAGCTTACCTGACCGGCGGGATCAATCGAGGAATGCCTCGTCCACATAGCACCACCGCCAGTTCTCTCCCGGCTCGAACGATTGCACGATCGGGTGCTTGGTGTGGTGGAAGTGTTTGGTGGCGTGCTTGTTTTTGGATGAGTCACAGCAGCCGACGTGGCCACAAATGAGACAGAGCCGGAGATGGACCCAGGTGTCGCCCATCTCCAGGCATTCCTTACAGCCTTGGCCGCTGGGAGTCACCTCGCGGATTTCTTTGGCGTGGGGACAAACTGTCTGGGCTTGTGGCATAGCTAGCCTCCGTAGTCGTGGTCCTGAGCGGCGAGGTATTGCATGAAGACTCCTTCGCCAGAGATACACCCCGTTGGACGCCGAGGCAGACACAGAGGATTCAGAAACCGCGGGGGGTCAGTCGCCTTGTTCCTCCAGGAACTTCTCCGCTTCCAGGGCAGCCATACAGCCGGAGCCGGCGGCCGTGATGGCCTGACGATAGCGGCGGTCCTGCACGTCGCCGCAAGCGTAAACGCCGGGCACGCGAGTGAAGACGAAGTTGGTGGTCACCAGATACCCCTCTGAATCCATTTCCAGCTGGCCTTCAAACATGCGGGCGTTGGGAATGTGGCCAATGCCCAGGAACATGGCGCTGGTGGGGAAATCCCAAACCTTGCTGGTCTTTAGGCCGCGCAACTTGAGGCCGGTGACTTCTTTTTGAGGGACGTCGTATACGTCTTCCACCACAGTGTCGAGCAGGAATTGAATCTTTTCATTCTTCTGAGCGCGATCGAGCATGATCTTCGAGGCGCGGAACTGGTCGCGGCGATGGATGAGGGTGACTTTGGTGGCGAAGCGGGTGAGGAAAATGGCTTCCTCCATGGCGGAATCGCCGCCGCCGACGACGGTGATTTCCTTGCCGGAGAAGAAGAAGCCATCGCAGGTGGCGCAGGAGGAGACGCCGTGTCCAATGAGAGCTTGTTCGCTGGGGAGCCCCAGCCAGCGAGCCGACGCTCCACTGGCGATGATGAGAGTGCGGACCTGGATCTTGTCCTTGCCGACTTGCAGAGTGAAGGGACGCTTGCTCAAGTCAGCAGAGGAGACATGGCCCAGCTGATACTGAGCGCCAAAACGGCCCGCCTGCATGCGCATGTTCTCGATCAGCTCGGGGCCCTGGATGCCGTTGGGAAATCCGGGAAAATTTTCCACCAGGGTGGTAAGAGAGAGCTGGCCTCCGGGCTCGTGGCCTTCGAGGACCAGGGGTTTGAAATTGGCGCGGGCGGTATAGAGCGCGGCGGTGTGGCCGGCGCAGCCCGAACCGATGATGACGACGTCGCGAATATTGTCCATGGCGTTCAATCTTAGATTGCAGCCTTCTGCATTTGGTCGCAGATGTAAATATAACCGCGAGGACAGTCAAGACCTTACAAAGTCACTTCTTCGGCTCCGCGGGTTTTCTCAACTTGGATGCCGGCTTGGACTTGCTTTCTCCTGATGCGTCGATTCGCGACAACTCGTCAGGCACGGTGCGATGCGCCTCCAACAGCTTGCGATAGTTGGCTATGATGCTGGTTGCGCTCCGGAAAAGCGGTTCATAGGCGCTTTGGTCGGGCGGCGGGCTGCCTTCCGCTGCCGAACAACGGGCCAATACCACCGACGACTTCCCGAAACGCTCCAGCTTAATGTGGTTGACGGGAGTGTCGGTGGATAGCATGGCCGACGGCGCAGTCACCGCGGATGCGCTGTCTTCGATGGAAAGCTCCAACAAATCCTTGGGCTCGCGCACGTGGAAGACCATGGTCTCGGTCATATTCTTCGCATCCACGCTAAAGGAATACTGCACCGTGGAAAACAGGGCCTGCACGGCGAACTCGCGGCGGATGCGCACCCAGGTAGCGATCGCCGGGTCGGAAGACATGTGCACGTTGGCGGCGCCGGGCTGGAGAAAGCCGGGGGGCTCTTCGAGGCTCGAGCGCCCGCGGTCAACTTCAAAATCGGGGCTGAACAGCGGCTGTTTGGGAATCCTTTCCAGCGCCGAAGCAATTTCTTTTTGCTCTTCGGGGGAAGGAGAGCAGACGTTGAGGACGTTAACCCGGACTTTGGGTTGAGGCGTGGACGGCTGCTGGGCTCGGGCCAGGGTCCCCAGGCTGAGGCTGAGCAGGACTGCCAGGAAGGTTCTAGACACAGTAAGGATTCTAGCAGGAGCCGTCAGGGCTTCACGCGGGCGAAGACCGCTTCGACTACCTCAGGGCAGGTCCGCGCCACAAAACGGCTTCAGTTGTTTTCGCCGCCGGCCCGTTTCCAGGACACCAGCTCGCCGATGGTTGAGCCGCCGGTGCTCGACACGGGGTGCTTGTAGGCCTCGACTTCGGAACGGGAGGCTTCCTCGCCGACAGCACGAATGCTGAGACCGACTTTCTTCTCTTCCGGACTCATCTTGATGATCTTGTAGTCGTTCTCCTGGCCGGGTTCGAGGTGCATGGGCTGGCCATTGCCATCCACCGCCTCGGAATTGTGGCAGAGGCCTTCGATGCCTTCGGCGATTTCGACGAATGCGCCGAAACTGGCGACGCGCAACACCTTGCCGTGCGCAATGTCGCCAACGTGATGCTGCTCGAAGAAGGTTTCCCATACATCCGGCTGGAGCTGCTTGACCCCCAGCGACAGGCGTCGCTTGTCAGGCTCGATGGCCAAAACCACCGCCTTCACGCGGTCCCCTTTTTTCAGGATTTCGGAAGGATGCTTCACGCGCTTGGTCCAGCTCAGGTTGCTGACATGGACTAATCCGTCGATGCCTTCTTCAATCTCGATGAAAGCGCCGAAGTCGGTGAGGTTGCGCACCCGGCCTTCGACCTGCGCCCCCACGGGATATTTGTCGTGCAGGCTGTCCCAGGGATTGGCCGCCAACTGCCGCATGCCCAGCGAGATGCGCCGTTCCTGCGGGTTCACATTGAGCACCACGCATTCGACCTGATCGTTCACGTTGACCAGCTTGGAGGGATGCTTCATGCGCTTGGACCAAGTCATCTCGCTGACGTGGACCAGGCCTTCGATGCCTTGCTCCAGTTCGACGAATGCGCCGTAATCGGTGACGCTGATGACGCGTCCGTTGACGTGCGCGCCGACCGGATAACGATGTTCGGCATCCAGCCATGGGTCCGGGGTGAGCTGTTTGAATCCCAGCGAAACGCGCTGTTTGTCCTTGTCGAACTTCAGCACTTTGACCTGGATCTGGTCGCCAACATTCACCAGGTCGCGCGGATGGGTGAGACGGCCCCAGGACATGTCCGTGATGTGGAGCAGGCCGTCGAGGCCGCCGAGATCGACGAAGGCGCCGTATTCGGTGAGGTTTTTGACCACGCCGGTCAGGATGGAGCCCTCTTCTAAATGCTCCAGGGTCTTGGATTTCTTTTCGTTCTGCTCTTCCTCCAGCACCTGCTTGCGCGAAACCACGATGTTGCCGCGCTTCTTGTTCAGCTTGATGATGGCAACTTCCAGACTTTGGCCCTTCGATGCATCGAGGTTGCGGACGGGACGCAGGTCGGCTTGGGAGCCAGGTAGAAAGGCACGCGCGCCCATGATATCCACGGTCAAGCCGCCCTTGATGCGCTCCACCACCACCGCCCGGATGGGGCGCTTCTCGTTGTAAGCCTTCTCAATTTCATCCCAGGCGCGCAAACGCTGCGCCTTCTGGTGGGAAAGGTTGATATAGCCTTCCTCGGCTTCGCCCTTTTCCCGCATCACATCGATGGCATCGCCGGGCTGGAACTTGGGCTTGCCCTCGTGGTCCAGCACTTCGGCCAGCGGCAGCATGCCTTCCGACTTGGCGCCAATATCGACCACGACGTGGGTGGCGGTCAGCTTCAGCACCGTGCCTTGGAGGACGTTGTCCTCACCGGCGGCTTCTTCGCTCTCTGTGGTGAAGGTTTCCAGCGCGGAGGCGAAATCTTCCATGGCGGCTGGTTTTTCGTCCTGGTTCTGGGCCGGCGGTGGCGGCTGGGGGTTAAAGTTGCCGGGAGTCGAGCTCTCAAAGGAGCCCGCGCTTTCCTCGACCACGGGTGTCGCTGTCGCGGAATCCGCATTGTGAGCGGTGTTATCGTCGAACAAAGTTAGGCCTCTCTGGTGAATCTCGCACATCGTGCGGGACGGATGCGGGCGGTTAGCGCGGACTGCTGGCGTGAGTCTTAGGTTGTGATGGGCCCGATCTGGCGAACGGGCTTGGACAATTCCAGCGGCCGGGCATTTGCTGCAACAACTCGCATCCCAATGAGAACCTCTCGACTATAGCAACGGCTTACAAACAGTGTCAAACACCAAACGCAGGGTCAATTCGGGCCAGAAGCCATGTTAACGCCCGGTTACAGGCCATCGACAGGATTGGCCACAGCTGGGGAACAGCGACTGGCGGCGAGGTTCCGAAAGCCGCCCTAATCTGCTACTCTGCGGTGCCATGGACTACCTCTGGACCCCGTGGCGCTATGCCTACGTTACGACCGCGGAGAAAGCCTCGGGCTGCGTTTTTTGCGACCTGCCCAAGCAAGGGAACGATGCGAAAGCCGGCATTGTGCATCGCGGTGAGCACTGCTACATCGTGCTGAATTCGTATCCTTACACGCCGGGGCACGTGATGGTGGTCCCCTTCGCGCACTTGGACGAGTTGCAGAAGCTGCCCACAGCCGCGGCGCAGGAAATGATGGCCATGACGCAGCATATGGAGGGGGTGCTGCGGCAGCTTTATACGCCAGATGGAATTAACGTGGGAATGAACATCGGCAAGGCGGCGGGAGCCGGGGTTGCGGGACACATCCACATGCACGTGCTGCCGCGCTGGGTGGCGGATGCGAACTTTGTCTCGGTGGTGGGCGAGACGAGGATTTTGCCGGAGACGCTGGAGATGACGTGGAAGAGGATTAAGGGGGCGTGGGACGGCGAAAAGGCGGGATCAAGTTCCAAGTAGCTTTTCCATTTCTTTCTCATCGATCACGTTCACGCCTAATTCCTTCGCTTTGTCCAGCTTGGACCCTGCATCCGCGCCCGCGACGACGTAGTCTGTCTTCTTGCTTACCGATGCGGAGACGCGGCCGCCAGCATCCTCGATCAGCTTCTTGGCCTGGTCGCGGCTGTAATGGGCCAGCGTCCCGGTCAGAACGAATGTCTTGCCGGCGAGCGTGGTGCCGCGCTGCTTTTTCTTTCCGGTGAAGGTCAAGCCGGACTGGTGCAGACGCTTCACCAGTTCCCGGTTCTTGGGCTCGCTGAAAAATTCGGCCATGCTCTGCGCAATGCGCGGGCCGACTTCGTTGACTTCTTCCAGTTCGTCTGCGCTTGCGTTCATGAGCGCTTCCATCGAGCCGAAATGCTCTGCCAGAAATTGCGCAGTCCGCTCGCCCACAAAACGAATGCCAAGGCCGTAGATCACGCGCTCGAGCGGCAGCTTCTTGGAAGCCTCGATTTCATCCAGCACATTCTGCGCGGATTTCTCGCCCATACGCTCGAGCTGGAGAAGGTCATCTTTCGTAAGCTGGTAGATGTCGGCGACATTCTTCACCAGGCCGCGGTCGGTGAGCTGATTGACCAGGGCGTCGCCCATGCCGTCGATGTTCATCACGCCGCGTGAGGCGAAATGCAGAATGGTCTCGCGCAGCTTGGCCGGGCAGTTGGCGTTCACGCAGCGGTAGTCGACTTCACCTTCGGTGCGCACGACTTTGGTGCCGCAGACCGGACAAAGCTCCGGCATGTGAAACTGCTTGTGCCCGCGGGGGTGGTCTTTGTCTTCCACCACGCGTGTGACTTTGGGGATCACGTCGCCGCCGCGTTCGACTTCCACCCAATCGCCGATCTTCACGCCCAGGCGCTCGATTTCGTCCAGGTTGTGGAGCGTGGCTCGGCTTACAGTGGTGCCGCCAATGGGAACCGGCTTCAGAGCCGCAACCGGCGTGAGTTTGCCGGTACGCCCGACCTGAACAAGAATGTCTTCGATCTGCGTGATACCACCGCGCGCGGCGTATTTGTAGGCAATGGCCCAGCGCGGGGCTTTGCCGGTGTAGCCGAGTTCGTCCTGCAGTGCGGTGCGGTCTACTTTGATCACGATTCCATCAATCTCATAAGGAAGCGTCTCGCGCTTGGTTTCTTCCCGCTCGATGAACTTCCAGATGTCCGCGAAGTTCTTCGCCAATTTTCGGGTCCGGTTGACCTTAAAACCGGCGGCCTCCAGAGCGGCCAGAGTCTTCGAGTGATGGTCGAAATAGGTGCGGCCATTCACCAGCAGCATGTAGGTGAAGTAGTCAAGACGACGCTCAGCTGTGATGCTGGGCTCAAGTTGACGGACAGTGCCGGCGGTCGCATTGCGGGGGTTAGCGAATTGCGACAGGCCCTTCTGCTCGCGTTCCTCGTTCATCTTCTTGAAGGCCGCAAGCGGCATGAGCATTTCACCGCGAACTTCAAAGGTTGCCGGGATGCCCGCCTGCTTGAGTTCATCCTTCCGGATGGAAAGTGGAATCGATCGTACGGTACGCACGTTCAGCGTGACATCTTCGCCGGTGGCGCCATCGCCGCGCGTGATTCCGCGGACCAGTTGTGCATCTTCGTAGCGTAGCGCCAGCGACATGCCGTCGAGCTTGAGCTCGCAAACGTAGTCGATGTCTTTGCGTCCGCTGAGTTCATGCACCCGGCGCTCCCAGTTGCGAAGTTCATCTTCACTGTAAGTGTTGTCGAGCGACAGCATGGGGGACGAGTGTGCGGCTTTCTGAAAACCTTCGCGCGGCTTGCCGCCTACGCGCTGGGTGGGAGAATCGGGGTGGATGAGCTCTGGATGCTCGGCTTCGAGCTTATTGAGTTCGCTCATCAGCCGATCGAACTCGGCGTCGGAGATCTCCGGATCGTCGAGCACGTAGTAGCGATACTCATGGTGGCGGATTTTTTCGCGCAGCGCTTCCAGCTTCTTCTCGATGTCTTTGGCGGCCATCGGGAAGGATTATAAGGCGCGGGATACCTCGGCGAGCGAGGCTGAGCGGATCAGTGTGGCAACTCAGGGTTCGTCGCCGCCCGAGTCGTACGACGAACGAATTCCTGGGCGAGAAGGGCGAATTCTCCGTGCCGCTTCTTGAAATCTGGGATCGGAGCGAAAAACTTCGAACGCCGGATCGATAGGGAGCAACAGACAGGAACTCGAGTGCTGATCGAGCGCTCGATCAAGCCATTCGAATGCTTCTTCTTTGTCGCCCAACGCAGCATAGATATCGGCAATGTAATAGAAGGGCACGTACTTACGGGCGTTTCGCTGCTGCATTCCTGCGACCACCCGAAGTGCACGGGCCCGGTCGCCCGCATGGGCATAGGACACGCCCAACTTCATCAAAGCATCGGCATCCTGACCGGAGAGTTCGAGATATTTATCAATTTCCTGCACTGCGATCTCGAACCGCTGCTGTCTCTCTTCAGCCATCCCGAGCAAAAGGTGGGCATCGGCGAAATCCGCGTCATGAGCGAGAACCTGCCTGGCTTCTTCGATCGCTTTATCCTGCTGTCCGGAATAGTAGTAAACCACTCCCTTATCCGTGCTTAGGATGAGTGAAAGCGGGTCCAGATTTTGCGCCAAGTTAAACTCCCGCACTGATTCATCAAACCGCTGTTGCAGCATCAGGGTTAACCCATACCACTGGTGCGCGGCGGCATAATTTGGGGAGAGCTGGAGGGCTCGCCTGAACTCGCTCTCGGCGAGCCCAAAATTCCAGTCGTCAAGAAAAGTGACCCACGCGAAGACCGCGTGAGCCTCGCCCAAGGATTCGTCCCAACGCAAGGCCTGCTGGGCGGCCGCACGCGCTTTGGGGAGAACATCCCGCGGGGAGGCCTGATCATTGGCTCCCAGAGTTGCGTAAGCTTCAGCCAATCCCAGGTATGCCTGCGCGTAGGCTGGATCCTTTTCCAGGGCCTGGTTGAAGTACGCAACTGCCTTCCACAGGTCAGGTGGAGTTCTCCGGTTCGACCAGTAGCGGCCACGCAAGTAAAGTTCATGAGCTTCGGCATCAACTTGACGCGGTCCTTCAACCTGCTGCCCGGCTTGCACCAAACGGACGCGCAAGGTGGCCGCAATAGTCTGCGTAATTTCATCTTCGACGGCAAACATATCTCTGCTATTGCGGTCGTAGGTTTCTGACCAGATGTGGTAGCCATCGGATGCCCGAATCAGCTGCACCGTGATCCGCACCCGTTCACCGCTTCTTTGCAGGCTGCCCTCCAGCAGTGAAGTAACATTCAACTGTTCCCCGATAGAACGTACATCGTCGGGCTTGTCCTTGAACCTAAACGCCGAGGTACGAGCCACAACACGCACGCCGGGCAGCTTGCTCAAGGCACTGGTGAGTTCGTCGGTCACTCCGTCACAGAGGTATTCGTTGTTCGGGCTGCCGGTCAAATTCAGGAGAGGAAGTACCGCCAGAGACGGATGCTGAGTCGGGGCTGCAGCTTGGGGTTGACGGATCCGCATCCAGTGGACGGCAGTAATTATGATCGTTGCGAGCAATAAACCCAGCGCGATCCCTACGAACCATCCGTGCTTTGTTCGTTTCGGTGCCACAACGACAACGGGGATCGGGAGTTCCTTCGACGTGCGGCGGCTGAACTCCGCGGCATAGCTTCCCTTGGGTACAGCAATGCAGACCGGGTCTTCCCGTCCCTCGGTCTCGTAGTAGCGCTCTAGTTTGTCCCGCAGGCGGCGTGCGGCCATTCTGACGACGGGGTCGAGGCGTGGGTCGAAGGAAGATGGGCGGTCGAACACATCCACTCCCAGCCGGTATTCCTTCAGCTGGTCCCCCTCGCCACCCACAGTGTGCTCAACGGTGTAGCGCAGAAACCGCTTCAGGCTCTCAGCTTCACGAAAGGAGATGCTGGAGAGAATCTTCTCCAGTTCTGTTCGTATTGCCGATTCGGGCGGGGTATCCCCTTGCCCTGGAAACAGGACGGGCGCGGGCACGTTTTCGGCAGGCAATGAATCCACCACATGCTCCACGGGGAGAATATGCAAGAGGCTAGCAGGAGGAGCGCCCGCAGTTGGCCTCAATTGGCGCTCAGTTTACCGTAACTTTACCCCAAGATGCTTGCGGGAAATGCCTCCGACTGGGAACAATGCACCCAAGGGCGGGGAAGGGCGCGGGTCACTAGGGGGGCGTCATGGGGAGGCGGTTCAGTAGGTGTTTTCTTTGCCTCGGGTTGAGCAGTCTCGTGTTGGTTTTGCAGGCCTGCATGTTGGGTGGTCATGGTGGGGGCGGAGGAGGGGGCGGCGGTGGTGGACAAAAGCACATTCCCGGCGCGACCCTAACCTCGCTTTCGCCTGCGAGTGTGCCCGCCGGCAGCCCTCCGTTCACCTTGACCATCAACGGCTCGGGATTTGTCCCTGGGGGATCGCTTAGTTGGAATAGTGCCACCACTCTCGGAAACTACACGTTCGTCTCTTCGACGCAGGTTACCATCCAGATCAGCGCAAGCTTGATTATGAGTCCAGGCAGTGGCTCGATCGTAGCCACCATCCCCACTCCCTTAACCGACCCATCGAATGCCCTGACACTGACCATCAGCCCGTTCACCTCGTCCTCGTGCGTGCTCTTTGGCTTGTACGATTTTTTCTTTACCGGCTTTGACAGCAGCGGTCCGGTCACCATAGCGGGAGGCTTTGGCGTGGATGCCAGTGGCAATATGACCGGCGAAGAAGATTTCAAAGACTTAGCAACAACTCGGGCCGCACAACCCATCACTGGAGGCTCGTGCACCAACAGTTCCATCACCAATCAGGGCACGCTCACCCTCACCACGGCAGCGGGAACATCGAACTACACATTTGCCACGCAAGCGGTCCCCGCCCCTGGCCGCGTCGGCGTGATGGCGGAGTCCGGAGATACGAATGGGGTTTCGGGGTCAGGAAAATTCTTTTTCGCGCCTTCCAGCAGTTTCTTCAGCGGAGATTATGTCCTTGCCCTGGTGGGCAACGACTCCAGTGGGGGGCGAATGAGCGTTCTCGGCCGGTTTACCGATACTGACAGCAACAATACTCAAGGTACGCTCAGCGGCGGCGTCGGCGACATCAACGACAACGGCACGATGGACAACGGGGCGATGCCCCCAGTTGCAGAGACGATCTCAGGCACGGTGAGTGCTCCCGACATGTATTCCCGTTCTACGGTGGCCTTGACCCTCGGGATGCAGACCTTCAATCTCGCCTTGTATGTCAGGTCGGCCCAACTCGGGGTTGCCGTGGACGTGGACTCGGGCGGCTCCAGTCCGCTCCTGGCGGGGTTTATCGGGGGGCAAGCCAACGCGGGGCTTTATGCCAATGGCAATCTGAGCGGTCCTGTTGTATTCAGCACGTGGGGAGCGATTCCGGGGCCACCGGCCTCCTCGGACACATCCGTCGGCATAGCTTCCGGTTTCAACGCTACGACGGGAACTTTCAACCTGCAGCTGGACTCGGTTACCGGCGGTGTTGCCAGTCTCAATCAGACTATAACCGGGGCTACCTACAGCATCGCCAGTAATGGCCGGGCGACGGTGTCCTATACCCTGGGCGGGAAGACGCACAATCTCGTTCTCTACCTGGACGCCGCTAATGACGGCTACATTTTGGAAAACTCGAGCAACGTTGCGTACGGCTTCTTCGAGGCGCAAGCCCCAGGGCCGTTTGTCAATTCCTCGATCAACGGCACGTTCGCCACTGGAACCTGGTTTCCGCCGGTCTCTACCTCACCCAACACGGCGGCGCAGATCACGTTGAATAGCGGCATAGTCTCAGGCGCCATCACCGGGTCCTA
>Ga0209415_10008974_pt1 | contig 17232 bp, 15 predicted proteins | sample PeaSoiSIISIP2007_FD_187696 | JGI IMG/M metagenome (GOLD analysis project Ga0209415, IMG submission 187696) | Peat soil microbial communities from Weissenstadt, Germany - SII-SIP-2007 (SPAdes) (version 2) | ecosystem: Environmental > Terrestrial > Soil > Wetlands > Peat | place: Germany... | reverse complement strand
TGCTCCGGGCCGACCGCTGCGTAATCAAGTCCCGCCGAGATGGAGTGCGTGGTGGCAATCTGCCCGTCCGCGGTTTGCAGCACGAATGTGTACGTTCCCTGCAGCACGCCCGGCCGCGCGCCGACAAATCCTTCCGCCGCCGCAAGCCGCGCGGCGTGCTCGCCGAGAGATTTCCCTCGTCCGCCCGCTTCGACGCCCACCATCTTCACTCCCGCATCTCCCAGGAAAGCATGAAAGAGCCCAATGGAATTCGAGCCGCCACCGACGCATGCATATAAATAGTCCGGCAGCCTTTTCTCCGCGCGCAGGATCTGCTCGCGCGCTTCCTCGCCGATGATTTTCTGGAAATCGCGCACGATCATCGGGTAGGGATGCGCGCCTAGCACCGAGCCGAGAAGGTAGTGCGAAGTCCGCACGTTGGTGACCCAATCCCGCATCGCTTCGTTGATGGCATCTTTCAGCGTCTTGCTGCCCGCGTCAACGCCGATTACTTCCGCGCCCAGCAGCCGCATGCGATTCACGTTGAGCCGCTGCCGCTCCATATCTTCGGTGCCCATGTACACAGTGCAAGTCAAACCGAGCCGCGCCGCAACGGTCGCGGTGGCAACGCCGTGCTGCCCCGCGCCCGTCTCCGCAATCACGCGCTTCTTTCCCATCCGCACGGCCAGCAGGCCCTGACCAAGACAGTTATTGATTTTGTGCGCTCCGGTGTGCAACAAGTCTTCGCGCTTCAGATAAATTCGCGCGCCGCCCAGATGTTCGGTGAGCCGCGAGGCAAACTGAAGCGGCGTCGAGCGCCCGGCGAAATTGTGTAGCAGCGAATCAAGCTCCGCTTGAAAGCGGCCGTCCGCCCGCGCCTCCGCGTACACGCGCTCGAGTTCTTCGAGCGGCGCCATCAGCGTTTCCGGGACGTAGCGCCCGCCATACGGTCCATAGCGGCCGCGCTCCCGCACCACGTTCGCCGTGTAACTCATACCGCTGCCTTCTTTCGAGTGGCCTTCGCCGCGCGGATCAGGCTCCTCATCCGCGCCGGATCTTTCTTGCCCGGGCTGGCTTCCACGCCACTGCAAACATCCACGGCATACGGCCTCGCCGCGCGGATCGCCTCGCCCACATTTTCCGGCGTCAATCCGCCCGCGAGAAAAATGCGCCCGTGGCGCTTCGCCCGCCGCGCGATCCGCCAATCAAAAGTCTTGCCCGTGCCGCCGCGCGCGCTCCGATCGAATCCGTCGAGCAAGATCGCACTGGCGCGCTTGAACGCCGTGAGTTGAGCCTGGCGAAACGGCTTTCGGACCCGCACCGCCTTGATCACGCGCACCGAACGCCCCAGCCGCGCGACCATCGCCGGTGATTCCTCGCCGCTTAATTGCAGCTGATCGAGGCCCACCGTCCGCGCGATTTCAAGCATCTTCAATTCCGATTCGTTCACGAAAATGCCAACGGCGGAAATACCCTTCGGCAGCCGCCGCACCATTCGCCGCGCTTTTGCCGGCGTCACGTAACGCGGGCTGCGCTCGTAAAAATTGAAACCGAGTAAGTCCGCGCCGTCTTCGATCGCGCGCTTCGCGTCCGCCCAATTCGTGATACCGCAGATTTTTACCTTTACCATTGGCGTCAAGCAGCCGTGTGACCAGCGCCGGCCGCTCCCATCAAGCTACGCAGCGGCGCCGCCGGGTCGGCTTCTTTCATCAGATGCTCGCCCACCAGGAAGGCGTCAAACCCCGCACTCCGCAGTCGGGCCAGATCCTGATGCGTGCGCAGGCCGGATTCGCTCACGGCGATGCAGTCGTCGGGAACATCCTCGATCAGCTCGAGTGAAGTCTCGATGCGCACTGTGAAATCGTGCAAATCGCGGTTGTTCACGCCGATGATGCGCGCCCCGGCGGCGATCGCACGGCCGAGCTCCTGGCGCGAATGCACCTCCACCAGCGGCTCCATCTTCAGCGTGCGCCCGAGTTCCAGCAATTCGCGCAGCGTCTCGTCATTCAAAATCGCCGCGATCAGCAGAAAAGCGTCCGCTCCCGCAGCGCGCGCCTCCCAAACTTGCCACGAATCAACGATGAAATCTTTTCGCAGGATGGGAATCCCCGCCGCCTTTTTGGCCGTTTTCAAATCGGCCAGCGAACCAAGAAAAAATTGCTCCTCGGTCAGGACGGAAAGCGCCGCGGCACCCGCGCCCGCCAGACTCGCCGCCAGCGTCGCGGGAGCGTAGTCCTCTCGCAGAACTCCCCTCGAAGGAGAGGCCTTCTTTAACTCCGCGATCACGTTGTATCCATCGCGAGCGAGCGCGCCTGCGAAATCCCGCGGTGGTTCAACCTTGTCCACAGCCATTTTCAACGCTACGTCCGGCAACACACGTTTCCGGTGCGCGATGGATTCGCGGCGTGCTTCGACAATTCGGTCCAGGATCGTCTTCTCGTGTGAGCTGGTTTCCATTGGCAGAAAGGCCCGCTATCCCATGCTAGCCGCGCGGCTTCGGGGTGTCAATTTGACGCGTGAGTTGGCGCGAAGGCGAGCAGCGGCTCCGAAAATCGAATGGGAATTCCGAAATTCGAGCCGCCAAAACCCTTGAGGACGGCGAACGTGACGCCGATTACCTTTCCATCCTTGTTGAAGAGCGGACCACCCGAGCCGCCGGACGTAGTCTGCGCATCGAACACAATCTTGTCCGGCAGAATATCCCCGATATGGCCCTGCGTAATGAGCGGGTGAATCAAATTGCGGCGCGCGAGTTCGTCCAAAACCTGCGAGACATCGCTGCCGCTGTGCGACATGATCTGTTGGGCCGTATCCTCATCCGTGCGGGCGAGAATTGCGGCGAGTCCCGTCGCATAACCCATCAAAACAACCGGCTCGCCCGTCACTGCGGCTCCCTTGCCGGAATCGATCGTAAGAACGGGGCGTTTCAGGTCCTGCATATTGATCTTCATTGTCGCCAGGTCTGTATCCTTTGAAATCTCCTGAATTTCCGCCGTGAACGCGCGCGGATCCCCCGGAAAATACGCGTGGATGGACGCTATCTCAGCCGAGAAACCCTGGCTGGTCAGTTGGCTCAGCTCGTCGTTGTCCCACCAGGGTTGCGCGACGTGCCTGTTCGTGACAATCCGCCCCTCGGGCCCCGCCGGAAATCCGGTGCCAAACACGTCCACCCGCACCTCGGGTCCGTTCCCCTCCAGCGTCAGGATCGGATTGCCGTCGCTATCCTGCAGCGGTTCGCCCTGCTGGTTCAGCCCGGCGTAGCGCAGCCGCTGCCCGCTCTGCTGATTGCGGAATGCCACCGCGACGTGCAGCAGGCACACGCTGTCCACATCCGCGCGAATCAGATTTTGAGCGGAATCGCCTTCCTGCTCGATGCGTTTCAGGCGCGCATTCGTGTCGTCCAGTTCCTTGCGCAGTTCCGCGCCTTCGTTTGAACCCGCGCTCGCCATTTTGGCTTGCAGGTCCGCCGCCTGCTTTTGCAGCTCATCCTTCCCGGCGAGCGCTGGGCCGGCCGTGCCCTGCTCGCCGCGCAGTTTGCGCGCATCGGCCATCAAATCCTGCTGGTGCACGATCCCGCGTTCCAGCCGGGCGATCGTGGTGGCGGTGCGCTGTATGTCCTTTTGGGCGCTATGGGCAAAGAGAAAATATGTCCCGGCCATCACCACTGCGATGGCGAACACGCCGGCCAGTCCCATTTTTAGACGGCGGTTCAGCGACACCGCATCGCTGGCCATTTTCTCGGTGACAGCTAGCGCGTCAAAAGCCGTGTGCGCGATCTGCTGCCCTTCTTCAGCCAGATGCATCTTGTCCAAAAGCTGCAGGTCAACACGCCGCACCCGCAATTGCGCCCGCACCCGAGCCAACAGTTCCGCCGAGTCCCATGGCCGGGAAATCGCATCGTCGGCGCCGAGGTCGAGACTCGCGGCGCGCTCGCCCGCTCCAACGCCGGTCAGTACAATGACGCGGACTCCCTCGGTCACTGCGGAACCGCGAATTATCGCCACGATCTCGTGAGCGCTGGGCGCGTTCGCGTCGGCCACCGCCGCGTCCAGCACCAGCAGGTCCGTCCCCGGCTGACGCGCGGCATCGAGCCCTTCGCGCGCCGTCGCAAACGCGACGACCTCGTACCCCGCGCTCTGGACCGCTGCCAGCAGCAGGTCCCGGCTGGCGGGATCCGCTTCCACGACCACGATTTTTTCGCGTCCGTTAATCATTGGCTCGAATCGCTTTCAAAATCTCCTGGGCTACCCATCCTAGAAGAAATCAGCCGAACTGGAAAGACGCCGTCAGTTCAGAGGCGCTCACACTTGCGCTAACCATGCCGGATGCTAACCTAGCCGCGTGCGCAACACATACAATCCTTAGAGCCGCGACCGAGCGATCAGGTTCCGAGAAAGAATGAACGGAAATGGCGGCATCCGAGAGTGGCGATTGAACGCCCTTGAACAGCTGAATGAACAAATCGTCCAGTGCCAGGCGTGTCCGCGCCTGGTGCGCTATCGGGAGAGAATCGCGCGCGAAAAGCGCTTCTCATTTCGCAACTGGGAATATTGGGGCAAGCCCGTTCCGGGCTTTGGAGATCCCCGCGGGAAACTCCTGATTCTTGGACTTGCGCCCGCGGCACACGGGGCAAATCGCACCGGTCGCATGTTCACCGGCGATCGTTCGGGCGATTTTCTCTACGAAGCGCTGCATCGCGCCGGCTTCGCCAATCAGCCGCTCTCGGCGCACCGCCAGGATGGCCTTGAACTAAGAAACGCGTACATGGCGGCAACGCTTCGCTGCGCTCCGCCGGCGAACAAGCCGCTGCCGTCCGAGCTTGCGAACTGCCGGCCGTATTTCGAACGCGAACTCGAAATCCTTTGCCCGCGCGCCATCCTCGCCCTGGGTGGAATCGCGATGCGCGCGTATCTTGGCCTGCTCAAGAGCCGCGGCGAGATTGCGACTGCTGCCGCGTTTCCGTTCGGCCATGGCGCAAGTTACGCGCTGCCCGGCGATCTGCCGCGCCTTTTCGTTTCCTATCACCCGAGCCAGCAAAATACGTTCACCGGCAAGCTCACACAAGCTATGCTGTCACGCGTTCTGCGCGATATCCGGCGTTTCCTCGAGAAGGATTCCTCCACATGAGCACCGAAACCGTCGCCGGCCCGGAAGCCATCATCGAGTTTCGAGGCTCCGGTTACCGGCTTCCCGGCGACCGGGTCCTGCTGCAAAACGTCACCTTCACGGTGCGGCGCGGCGAGACCCTGGTGCTGCTGGGCCGCAGTGGCGCCGGAAAGACCACGGCGCTCAAGCTTATCAACCGCCTCCTCGAACCAACCGATGGCCAGGTGCTCATCGAGGGCAGGTCCACGCTGGAGTGGGACCCCATCGCGCTGCGCCGCCACATCGGTTACGTGATTCAGGACACCGGACTCTTTCCCCACTACACCGTCGAGCAGAATATTTCTCTGGTTCCGCGCCTCGAAGGCTGGCCCGCCGAGCGGATTCGCTCGCGAGCGCAGGAATTGCTTGCGTTGGTCGGTCTCGACTCCGAACAATTCCTGCGCCGCTATCCGCACGAGCTTTCCGGCGGCCAGCGCCAGAGAATCGGCGTGGCAAGAGCGCTTGCTGCCGATCCGCCGATACTCCTGATGGACGAACCTTTCGGTGCTCTCGATCCGCTCACGCGTATGGAGATTCGCCGGGAATTCCTCGCGCTCCAGGAACGGCTCAAAAAAACGATCGTCATCGTGACGCATGATACGAGCGAAGCGCTCCTGCTCGGAACGCGGATCGGCCTAGTCGAGGGTGGAGCGCTCAAGGGACTCTATTCGCCGAAAGATTTTCTGCATTCCCGCGAGCCCGTGGCCGCCGCATACGTTGAGCAGCTGCACGTCTTGGAAGAATTCGAGAGGGGCCAATGAACGGACTGGGATTTTTTTCGCAGCACTCCGGCGAGATCCTGCAGGCGACACTCGAGCACGTCTGGCTGGTCGGCGCGACGATGGTGCTGGCAATCGCAATCGGCGTCCCGCTGGGAATTCTGGTTGCGAGGCGGCCGTGGCTCTCGAAGCCGATCCTCGGCGGCGCTAACGTCGCAGAAACAATTCCGAGCCTCGCGCTGCTGGGGTTTTTGCTTCCGGCTCCCTGGCTCGGCGAGCGCGCCGACCGCGTCGCCATCACCGCGCTTACGCTCTATGCCTTGCTGCCCATCATTCGCAACACCGCTGCCGGAATCACCGGCGTGGACCCCGCCGTCCGCGAGGCTGCGCGCGGCATGGGCATGACCGCGCGCCAGATTCTGTTTCAGGTGGAACTGCCACTCTCGCTTTCAACCGTGCTCGCGGGGATACGCGTCGCGACAGTTCTGACGATCGGGGTCGCGACGATTGCGGCGGCGGTCGGCGCCGGAGGATTAGGGGAATTCATCTTTCGCGGCCTCGCCATGGTGAACAATCAATTGATTCTCGCGGGCGCGATTCCCGCTGCCGCTCTCGCGCTGCTGGCCGACTTTGGCCTCAGCGTGCTCGAACGCCGCCTGCGGCCCGCGCGGTGATGTTGCGATGAATTCCCCTCGCGCCAGGCTGCATTTCGCCGCCATCGTTTGCGCGGCAGCATTATTGATTGGCTGCAGCGAGCGCAGGGGCGACACCATCGTCGTCGGCTCGAAGAATTTTCCCGAGCAAGCGCTTCTCGGCGAAATTCTGGCGCAGCATCTCGAAGCGCGCACCCACCTGCGCGTCGAGCGCCGCTTTTATCTCGCGGGAAGTTATATCTGCCAGCAGGCGCTGCTCGCCGGGCGCATTGACACCTACGTTGAATATACGGGGACGGCGTTAACCGCGATCCTGCACGAGCCAATTGAGGCCGATCCCTTCGCTGTGTTTCAAAAGGTGCAAACGGAGTATCGGAAGCGATTCGCGCTGGATGTGCTGCCTTCGCTCGGATTCAACAATACGTTCGCGATCGTCGTGCGCGGGGAAGATGCGCGCCGGCTGCACCTTGCCACTCTCACCGATGCCGCGCCGTACACGCGCGAGTGGCGGGCCGGCTTTGGCTACGAGTTCATGGAGCGGCCGGACGGATATCCCGGCCTCGCGCGAGTGTACGGATTGCAATTCTCAGAGCAGCCGCGAATTCTGGATCTTGGCCTGCTCTATCGCGCCTTGCTCGACAAGCAGGTCGACCTCGTGGCCGGAAACTCGACCGACGGATTGCTCGCCGCGCGCGATTTAGTGATTCTGGCGGACGACAAACACTACTTCCCGCCGTATGAAGCCGTGCCGATCGTGCGGGAAGACACCCTCGCGCGACATCCGGAGGTGCGCGCCGCCATTGCCGAGCTGGCCGGCAAGATTTCCGACGCGCATATGCAGAAAATGAATTACGCCGTGGCCGGCGAGGGCCGCGACGCGGGCGACGTGGCGCGCGAATTCCTGCACTCGCAAGGGCTCGATTGATTCACGGGCTGGAATAATGCGTGCGCCTGCGAAGAATCACTTCACGATCTTGGATTTCTCGAGCTCCTCGGCGAGGTCGCATCGCGTGAAGACTTCCTTCCGCAGTAGTAGACGGACGAGGGCATCGAGTGCTTCTGCGGTCGGCGACAAATCCAGGGAGTCGGAGTCAGCTGCGGCATACGAACGCGCGTTCACCCTCGTGGCGTTGCTCCGCGATGGAGCACTTTGGCGTAACGGCATGGGCCGCATCGGCGCCGCCTTCGCGGGCGTCGTCGCATCGGCCGTGGGCGGCGCGAATCGCCACAGCTTTTCGAAATCCTCAGGCCCCATACCGGTAAATGCCACGCCCATTCCCAGCCTCGTCTGCGACGAGCGCACCTTGCCCGACATGTGCAGAGTAGAGATTCCCGGATTAAGGGATAAATGAATCGTCGAATCCACGGGCAGCGGAGAAAGCATCTCCACATAGCATCCGCCGAGTGAAACGTCCGTGATCGTTCCAGGCACGCCGATGGAGCCGTCTTCACTGACCACTTGCGTTTCGATCCGGCAGACGTGACGCGCAAACTTCCGGCGCTCGTCCCCGCCAAAGGAAGCCGGCACGGAATACGCACCGGCCGGCTCGGATGGTCGCCGCGGCGAAGGCTCCGGCTTCGATGGATCGTAGGTGTCCGACTCCGGCCCCTTTGCAGGAACGCCCCACATGTACTTGCCCGGTTCCAGGCAGCGCACGCCGATCCTTCCGGCTTTGGAACTGCCGCTCTTGCCGACCCACTGCGCGCCATACCGGGCGTTCTGATCCCCGAATTCGATGTCAATCTTCTCGCCGGGTTCCGCGATCGTGTTCAGACCTTTCACGGACGCGCCGGAAAGGCTGATGTCGAACGTCTCCGTGGCAACGGTAAATTGATTCCCGCGCGAATCGGACCCTCGAACTGTGACCGGAAAGGAAATGGCGATGCGTTGCTCGCTGCGGCGCCCCATTCAACCTCCAAAACAATGCGCCTAGACGAACTCCGACCGCCTGACTAAGAAGAGAGGTGGATACAGATTAGGGTGTGCGCCGATGCGGGTCAAGCCACTGCACATGCCAGTTTCACAGGAGCAACACGGAGCCGGTTTCAAATCGGCGCAGTTACGCCGGTGAATGTGGAGCTTATTCGGCGTCCTGAAGAGTCTTAAAGTGAGCTTCGAGAGCTTCGCAATACTTGTGCTCGGCCTCGATTTCGGCTTGGAGCTTCTTGACGAGAAACTCGAGCCGTCGGACTTCATTGCGCAGCTTCTGCACTTCCGCGGATGTCGGCGCCGAAGCGGGAGCCGCTACGGCCCCAGAGGCTGGAGGCGTAGGGCGCGGAGCAGCCGACGCAGGCACGCTCGGCTTTGGCGTTGCCGCCACAGCGGGAGCGCTGACCGCTCGCGGAGCTGCGGAGCTCGACGCCGGAGTGGCAAGCGCAGGGCCGCCGGAAAACAAACCGGACAGAGCTTGCGAGGAAACGCGTGACGCTTCCGGCGAATCGCCCGCCGAAGTCTCAGATGTGCTGCTACCGCCGGATTTCGGATTCAGCAGATTTTTCACGCGAGCGATCAAATCCTGCGGCTGAAACGGCTTGCGAATCAGCTCGTCCGCTTTGACGGCCATCGCCTTTTCGGCAACGGTGCGGTTCACGACTCCGGACATCAGGATTACTGGCGTGCGGCCAAGCTGTTCGTGCTGCTTGATGTACTGGCAGACCTCGTAGCCGTCCTTATCCGGCATGATGACGTCGGTGATGACGGCGTCCGGCGCCGTCTCGCCAAATTGCGCCATCGCGGTCGCGGCATCAGGGCAAGTGACTACGTGGATGTTTTCCTTGCGGAAGGCGATCTTGATCACCTCGCGCATCGTCGCGCTATCGTCAATAAAATAGACCGTTGGAACGCGAGCAGCCGTGAGAGTTTCCGCATCGCTCATGACGACTCCTTCTCCGCGTGATCGGTTTCCGCGAGATTCTCTTCCGCCTCGCGCTGGTCTTCATCAAATTCGCGCATGGCATCGAGGAGCAGGTCGGTGGCCGACCGCAGCACGGTGCGCTGCGCGGCGGTGGCTCCGTACACAAATTTGTAAACGCCCGCGGCGGCGCTTTGACAGGTCTTCACGATCTGCGTCACGGCTTCGTCGCCAAAGAACAGGCCGCATTCCGCGTGAAAGATTTCGCCGCCTTCGAAGAAAATGATCCCGTCGATGTCACCCGCGTTGATGTGTAGCGCACCGGTTTGGTGCGCCTGGCCGAGCATCTGCATCACGCCGGGAAGGTCGAGATGCGAAAGGCTGCCGCTCAGCGCCGTTTCCGCCGACGAAAGCATCTGCGTGGGCTGAAAGCCATCCTGGCGGCTGACGAGAAAACTTCTCACGTGTCCGGCGATGTCCGCGGGCGGGAGGCGCCGATCCACATAGTCGTCGCAGCCGGCTCGATACGCTTCCAGAAGCGCCTGACCTCCTCCATCGCCCACCGCGATCAGTGGGATGGATGAAGTCTTGGGATCGGCGCGAAGAATTGGAGCCATTTCGTATGCGCCCATTTCGCGGAGATTCGTGGCGCACACAATCGCTGCGGGCGCGTTCCATTCGAGCATGGTGAGCGCGTAGGTTGCCTGCGTGCTCGGAACGACTTCGAATCCCTGCTGCTTCAACGCATCGCCCAGCCGCTTCGCGAAATAGACGTTGCTATCAATCAGCAGGATCCGCGGAAGATTTGCGGGTGCGTTCATGATCGCGACTCCGCGCCGAGCGATTCGTCTGCGGCGGAGGAATAGTACGGGACGAACGCGTCGAGATTCATCACGTCGAAGGAATCTTCGCCGACCGCGAGCGTTCCAGCAACGTATGCCGGCCGATCCATTGCCGGCGGCTGCATTTCACCGGTGGCTAGCTCGCATTCGCCATTCACGGGAATCGCGCCCAGGTCGCTCGCGTTGCCGGTCTGCCAGCGCGCGATCAAGTAAAATCGCTGCGAAGAAGAGCTTCTGCCGCCGAGCACGAGTGCCGCCTCGTAAACCGGAACAATTCGTCCGCGGCGAACGATTACTCCCGAGATCAGCTTCGAGGTGTGTGGAAATACATGCAGCCGCACAGGCGGCGCCAGCTCGGCCACAAGGCCAGCGGGAAGCGCAACGCGACGGTTGCCGATCTGTAGCAGGACAAACGAGTTTTCTCGCACATTGTCGGTAACGCTCATGCCTGCACCGCCTTTTCCGTTTCGCGCTGGGACGCAGCCAATACGGAGGCGCGATCGAGCCGCTGGAATTCCTCGGGCGTGAGAAACCCGGTCGGTTCCACCACGGGGATCACTGAGTCGTCAAGGTACGCCAGGCCGCGGTACCAGCGGCGCTCGTCGCCCGTGAACGCGATGGGCAGCGGATGCACGGCCGGGATGTCAGCCATTCGCTCTATGCGATCAACCAGCAAAGCGGCGCGAAATTGCCGCAAGATCAGGACGAGCGCCGGGCGTGTGACGGGCAAGCTGAAATGTGCTCCGGCATTCACGACATAGTACGTCCGGCGTCCGCGCTCGATGGTGTGGCGCACTTTGGGCAATTCCGGATTCTCAATTTCGCTCGCCGAGCCCGCCAGGCTGTCCGTGCTGCGGATTTCCTGCACGTTGTCCGCGGCGATGGCAAACATCTGGTTCGCCACGAAGAAAAGTACGACCGTTTCCGGCCGGCGCACGCGGCGCGATTTCGGATCCTGCTCGCCCGCGGATTTCATCGGGTGGCCACCGGTACGAGGCGGCACAATTTCGCGACGCGCTTTTCAATTGCTGCGCTGATGCTGTCCAGCGGAAGCACCTCATCCACGACTCCGGTCTGGATCGCTTCAGCGGGCATGCCGAAAATTACGGAGGTCGCTTCGTCCTGCGCCAGAACGTAGCCTCCCGCCGCTTTCACCATCTTGACGCCCTTGGCCGCATCGTTGCCCATGCCGGTGAGCACAACACCCACCGCCATCGCGCGCGCATACGACGCCACGGTTTCGAGCGCTACGTCGGCACAGGGACGATAGCCATCGATGCGCGGGCCGGGATCGAGCGAAATCTTTCCTCCAAACGAAAGCCGCAGATGATGCGAGCCCGGGCAGAGATAGATCGTTCCCGGCAGAGGCGTTTCGTTGTTTTCCGCTTCCTTCACGGGCAGTGAAGTCACTTCCGCCAGTTGCAAGGTGAATTGCTTCGTGAATGCCGCCGGCATATGGAGCACCAGGAACACTGCCGCGGGAAGATCTTTCGGCAATCCCGAAACGACGCGCGTCACCGCCGCCGGGCCGCCGGTGGACGCGGCGATCACGACCATCGGAATTTTTCCGCCATTCTGCAGGGCGGAAGCAGCCGCTCCGGAAAAATCGGCGCCGCCCGGCGCCGGCGCAGGAGCCATGCTAATCCTCGAGCGCGTTGCGGTGCGGACCACGCGAACCTTGGCGGCCAGCTTGAGCTTGCGCGTCAATTCCTCGCGCACGGACTTCATGTCGAGGTCGATGCCGCTCGTTGGTTTGGGAACGAAATCGATCGCGCCCAGTTCGAGCGCCTTTAGCGTGCTCGCGGCGCCCTCGCGCGACTCCGAGCTCACGATCACAATCGGGCGCGGATGCTGGGTCATGATCAGCTCAGTCGCCTGCAAACCATCCACATGCGGCATGTTGATATCCATGGTAATGACATCGGGCCGCAGCGATTCCGCGAGCGCGACGCCGTCGCGTCCGTCGCGGCCCTGGCCCACGACCTCAAGCTGAGGGTCGGAGTTGATGATCTCCTGCAGCACCTTGCACATGAAGGCGGAGTCATCCACCACGAGCACGCGGATTTTTTTCTCGGGCGTCTTTATCATCTCAACTCTGCCGTACCGGGACCCGGACTGCGGTCCGCCCTTGCGACGTTTCCGAGCCGATGAGGCCCTCGACCGTCGCAATCAATTGATCTTCCTGCACAGGCTTCGTCAGGAAACCGGACGCGCCTTCCTTCATGGCGCGGTCGCGATGCTTCGCTCCAGCGCGGGACGTGACCACGAGCACGGGAATTTTTCGCGTCGCGGGATCCTGCCGCAAATGGGCCATCAGCTCGTAACCATTCATGCGCGGCATTTCAAGGTCGGTGATCACGAGATGGCAGCCAACCTGCGCGACCACTTCAGAGGCTTCCAGGCCATCGGACGCGAGCTTGACGCGGTAACCCGCCTTTTCGAGCATGCGGCCCACAAATTTCCGCACGCTGATGGAATCGTCCACCACGACCACGACGCGATCGTTTTCAATTGCGTCCACCGCCTCGGAGGGAATGCTGCCGGCCGCCACCGCTTCGGCTCCCGGCGCAAACACGCGCGCGGCAGGTGAGGAAGCAGGCAGCGCGTGGCGCTCAGCCGTGTCCGCGGCGACGAGGCGGTTCAAGTCGATCAGCAGGATCAGGCTGCCGTCGGAAGCGATCGTCGTGCCCGGAAACAGCTTCACGCGGCGGAGATAGTCACCCAGGTTCTTGATGACGATCTCGTCCTTGCCAAGAACTTCCTCGACGACCACGCCCACCTGCCGCCCGGCCACCTTCACGATCACCATGTGGAAGTATCCGTTGAGCGGTTCAAGTGGCGGCAGCGCAAGCTGAAGATCGAGCCGCACAACTTCCGTAACCACGTCGCGCACGCGCGTGAGGAGCTTGCCGCCAACATCCTCGATCTCCTCGGGGCGCAGACGCCGGATCTCGTCAACCACCGCGAGCGGAAATGCAAAGACGGATGTGCCGCAGCGGATGAAGAGCGCCTGCGAAATGATCAGCGTCAGCGGCACCTTCACCGTGAAGCAGGCGCCGCGGCCGGTTTCGGAACGAACTTCGATTTCACCGTTGAGCGCGTGAACGTTGGCGCGCACCACATCCAGGCCAACGCCCCTGCCGGCCAGCTCCGACATCGAAGAAGCGGTCGAGAAACCAGGGCGGAAAAGGAATTCGCGCAGCTCGCGCTCCGTCAATTCGGCTGCGGCGATCGAGGACATTGCGCCGGAATCCACGACGCTCTGGCGAACGCTTTCGTAGTTAATGCCGCGGCCGTCGTCTTCCACCTCGATGAAAATGTGATTGCCGCGGTGGTAGGCGCGCACGGCGATGCGTCCCTTTTCGGGCTTGCCCGCGCGCCGGCGCGTATCGGCGTCCTCGATTCCGTGCGCCACGGAATTGCGCACGAGATGAATCAGCGGATCGGAAATGTGCTGGACGATATTATTGTCGAGTTCGGTTTCCGCGCCTTCGAGCGAAAGGTCCACCGGCTTACCGGCTGCCTTCACGGCGTCGCGGACCGTGCGCGAGAGCCGGGTGTATAGATTGCCGATGGGCACCATGCGGGCGGCCGTGATCTCATCCTGCAAGTGGTGCGCGAGCTTCGTGAATTCGTCGATGTCCGAATCCACCCGGCCCATGAAACCCTCGAGTTGCGTGAGAACCTCGGTGACGTCCGCGGAAATTTCTGTCAGCGAGCGCGACAGGATGTTGACGTCGTCGTAGCGATCCATCTCGAGATCGCTGAACTCGAGCAGGTCGTTGGTCGTGATGGCCGCGAGGGCATTGGCGTGTCCGCGGAACGTGTCTTTCTGCAGCTGCTGTCCGCCGGGCACCAACGTGTTGGAGATGCGGCTGAACTCGTGCTTTTCCTGGAAGTCGGAGACCTTGCCCGCCAGGCGCGCCTTGGAGAACTGTAACACCTCGACGAGCTTCGAAAGTTCGGTGAGCCGGCCGAGCATACGCGTGCGGTTGATGACGAGTTCGCCGACCGCGTTCATCATGCGATCGAGCCACTCGAGCGAAATGCGCACGGATTTGGCCTGCGGCAGAACCTGCGCGGCGGCCGGGCGCGCGGCTGCTGCAACCGGGACTGCACCAGCAACAGGCGCTTCCACGACGGACACGCCTTCGGATTCGCGACTCGGTGAGTCCGCCTGTTCAGGCGCCTCCTCGGGCGCGAGGTCGGCGATGCGCGCGAGAAGCGGATCAACCGCGGCGGCCATTTCGGCGTCGCTCGGCCACTGGCGGTGGAGAAATTGCTTGAGGACATCCACGGACTGCAGGAACAGGTCCACGATCTCGGCGCTGGGCTGCAACGCGCCGTCGCGCAAGCGCCCGATCAGATCCTCCACGCGATGGGCCACCGCAGAGAGCCGGTGCAGACCGACCTGCGCGGCCGAACCTTTCACGGTGTGCATCGCGCGGAACAGGCGGTTAATGTCGTCCGCGTTGGGATGTCCCTCGAGCGCTAGCAGGCATTCGGTGACCGCCTGCAAATGCTCCTCGGCCTCGGGAATAAAGAACTCAAGAACTTCGTCGGGGACTTCGCCATCCTGCGGCAAACGGTCAACGAACGAAGCGGCCGGGAAAACGGCCGGAATGGGTTCGCCCACACCCAGTGATTCGCCAGCCAGTTCGGATTCTGTTTCCGGCGGGGGAGCGGCAGGGAACGCGAACGCGTAACGCTGCTTGAAAGCCGTGATGTCCGCTGATGTCTCCGCACCGGTCGAACTGATTTGCAGCAGGTCGAACTCGAGCACGGAAATCGCGTCGGAGAGAAATTCCGTCAGCGGGCCGTGCATGTCGGGAGTGAGCGCCGCGTTCATCGCGTAATGAAAGATGTGCGCCATCTTCGCGGCCACTTCGGAGAATTCAGGAAAGCCGTAACTCGCCGACGTCCCCGCGAGCGTGTGCGAAGCGATGTAGAGCTTTTCGAGTTCCTCCGGCTTGGTCTGCGACTCCTGCAAAAGCCCGGAGTACTCCCGCAGATACTGGAGGTTTTCGGAAGCCTCCTGGAGGAACAGCTCGATGGATTCTTGATTGGGCCCGTTCACAGGGCTCCCTCCACGAGAGCGGGCGCGCGTCGCGCCTCAACCGCACCCGGCTTGCGATAAATCCGGCAATCGCCGAGGACGACCGGCTCGAATTTCACGGGTATGTTCGTAAGCGTCTCCGCGTGGCCCAGCAGGAAATAACCGCCGGGCTCTAGCGCGTCGTAAAAGCGGCGCAGGATCGCCAGGCGGCGTTCCTCCGAAAAATACATCAGCACGTTCATGCAGAAGATGCAGTCGATCTTGCCAACGTATACCGATTCGACCAGATTCATCTGCACGAAAGAAATCATCCGCCGGATGCGCGGCTTCACCTGGAAACCATGCTTCGCCGCCGTGAAATAGTTTTCTACCTGGCCGAGCGAAACCTCCTGCAAGCTGCGCTTGGAGTAGGCGCCGCGTTCGGCATGGCGCAGCGCGCGCCGGCTGATGTCGGTGGCCAGAATCTCGATCTCCCAAGCCTCGGCGAATTTCAGCGCCTCACAGACCGCGATCGCGATCGAGTATGGCTCCTCGCCGGTCGAGCAGCCCGCGCTCCAGATGCGCAGCGTCCGCGGATTCTCCCAGAACTTACGCTCCTGCACTTCCGGTAGGATTTTCGTTTCCAGCGCTTCGTAAACAGCCGGATAACGAAAGAACGATGTTTCCTGCGTCAACAGCCGTTCGAGCAAGGCCTCGTACTCGATGCTCGAGCCGCGCACCAGGCCCATCAATTCACTGCCGCTTGCCAGCCCTTTCTCCTCGAGGTGCTCGCGCACGTGCGTCGAGAAAAAACGCTCGCGCGAAGAATCGAAAAGAATCGCCGAGCGATTCTCGATCAGGGTTCGAATCTGATCGAGCTCTGGCTCGGTGAGCCGTGCGGCCGTGACTGGATGCTGTTTCATGTTCGGCGTTCAGCGCCGGCGCCCGTTTGTATCGAGCGCCGGATCGCGGAGTTTGCCGCTATCGGCGCGCCCCCACTGGCTCTTTCGACCGCGTCTCTTCCGTGACCGCCGCCGGTTCGCCGGCCCGCGCCGACTGCGACCGGAACTGCGCGAGCGCTTCGTTCAGCTGTTCGGACAGCTTCACCATGTTTCCGACCGTGCCGGCGGTTTGCTTCGCTCCCTGAGTCGTCTGCCGGGTAATGCCGGAGATGATCTGCATGGCGTTCGCGACGCCTTCCGTTCCGCGCACCTGCTGCTTCGACGCCAGTGAAATTTCCTGCACGAGCTCGGCGGACTGCCGCACCACGCTCGAAATTGCTTCCAGCGCCTTGCCGGCCTGATCGGCGAGCCCTGCTCCGACTTCCACTTCGCGCGTTCCTTCTTCCATGACGACGACCGCTTCGTTCGTCTCGGCCTGAATGGCCTTGATGAGCGCGGCGATGTCCTTCGTCGCGCTGCGGGAGTGCTCGGCCAGCTTGCGAACTTCGTCGGCGACGACAGCGAATCCGCGGCCGGCCTCGCCCGCGCGGGCCGCTTCGATCGCGGCGTTGAGCGCGAGCAGGTTGGTCTGTTCGGTGATGTCGTTGATCACGTTGATGATTTCGGAAATTTCCAGCGAGCGGTCGCCAAGCGACTTGATCTTCTTGGCGGTCGCCTGCACCGAGGCACGAATGCGCTGCATTCCTTCGAGCGTATCGCTCACGGCGCGGTTGCCCTGTTCGGCGGCGTCGAGCGCGCGGCGGGCCGCTTCGGCGCTGGCTTCCGCGTTGTTCGACACCTGCTTCATCGAGACCGTAAGCTCTTCCACGGCGGATGAAGTGTTGGTGATTTCCTGGTCCTGTTGCGTTGCGCCGGCGGTCATGTCGTCCGCCGCCTCGAGAATCTGATTGGCGCTGGTGCTGACGTCAATCGCGGCCTTGCGGACGCGCTCGAGAACCTTCGTGAAATTGTCGAGCATGAAGTTCACGGAATCCACGACGTTGCCCAGCGCGTCGTTGGTGACCTTGCCGCGGATGGTCAGGTCGCCGCGCGCCACTTGATTGAT
>Ga0209415_10008973_pt1 | contig 17232 bp, 16 predicted proteins | sample PeaSoiSIISIP2007_FD_187696 | JGI IMG/M metagenome (GOLD analysis project Ga0209415, IMG submission 187696) | Peat soil microbial communities from Weissenstadt, Germany - SII-SIP-2007 (SPAdes) (version 2) | ecosystem: Environmental > Terrestrial > Soil > Wetlands > Peat | place: Germany... | reverse complement strand
CCGTAAAGCCGATAGCCCAACGGGCCATCAGGCCAAGTTTTTGTGAAGGAAGGTCAGTGGAAATCTTGGTCGATTCGGTCATGACGCGATCGTCCTTTCCAGAAGGTCCCTCTCGGCCTTGCTTGGCGGATCTCTTTATTTTGCGACCGAGCAAAATAAAAAATAGCCGATATTGTCGATCTGGTGAAGAGACAAGCGATTAATGGAAAGATTTTATTGGTAGAATTGGGGATGTTCCAGGCGTGAGGGTTTGTTTGGAAGTAATTCCGTCACTTCCTGCGCTTATATCAACGTGCATTGAATGGCGCCGCCTGAACCTCAGGGCGCGGTTCCGCCGATGCGGCGGAAGGCATCCGGCGTGTCGATATCGGCGAGGATGGCATCATCGTCCATCGGGACCAGGCGAATCCGATCGGCATGCTTGACCAGCAGCGAGCGGGCGCCCTGGTCGCCCTCCACCGCCAGCATCTCGGCGAAATGCCGCCGTCCGAACAAGACCGGATTGCCTCGGTTCCCGTTGAAGACGGGGGCGCAGATGGAGTACTCGGACGAGGGGGCATAGGCTTGGGCGATCTCTTGCATCTGGCGGGCGGAGACCCGCGGCATGTCGCCGAGACAGACCAACAGGGCGTCGACGGTGGGCGCCAAGGCCTCGACGCCGGCCTTTACCGTCGAGGCCATTCCCTGTTCGTGATGCGCATTGTGGACCCAGGTGACGGGGCGATCCGCCAGCGCGCGATGAACGGCGTCGGCCTGATGGCCGGTGACCACGATGACCTCGGCAAAGCCGGCGGCCAAGGCGGCATCGGCCACATGGGCGATCAGGGCTTTGCCATCCAGTTCGAGAACGAGTTTGTTCGATCCCATCCGGCGCGAGTGTCCGGCCGCCAGCAGCAGGGCGGCCACGCGGGTCACCGCGCGCCTCGCGGCCGGCCGTAGCGGGCGCCGACGATTTCGGCGAGGACGGAGACGGCAATTTCCGCAGGCGACCGCCCTCCCAGATCCAAGCCCACCGGGGCGGCTATTCTGGCGATGTCGGTCGGGCTCACGCCCTCGGCGGTCAGCCGCTGGACGCGTTGCGCGTGGGTTCGGCGGCTGCCCAGGGCGCCGACATAAAAGGCGGGAGACTTGAGCGCGGCGAAGAGGGCCGGGTCGTCGATCTTGGGGTCGTGCGCCAGGGTGACGATGGCACTTTGCCGTCTGAGCGGCATTTCGGCCATGATTTCATCGGGCCAACCGACAATCACGGACAGATTGGGGAAGCGATGGGCGGTGGCGAAGGCGCGTCTGGGATCGATCACGGTGACGTCAAAGCCCGCCAACCGGGCCATCGGCGCCAGAAACTGGGCGATGTGGACAGCCCCGACCAGGATCAGCGACCAGGCGGAGGCATAGCTGCGGACGAAGAGTTGCCGCGACGGCTCGAACTCCAGCAGGCCGCTGGTGGACTGGTCCAGCATGGCGGCGATCTTTCGCCGCTGTTCCTCGGGCAGAGGGATGGGGGGCAGAGGGATGGGGGGCAGAGGGACGGGGGACGGGGAGACGGGAGGCTCGCCGCTCTCGGGGGTCAACAAGGTTTGGCCGCCGCTGGCAAGGTCGGTCACCAGGGCGACCGGTTCGCCGCGATGTCGGAAGGCCTGAAGCCGGTTGACCTGTTCGGAGTCGAGGGGGGCGACATGGATGCGGATGGCGCCGCCGCAAGCCAGGCCGACGTCCCAGGCCTGGGCGTCGCTGACGCCAAAGTCGAGGATGCGGGGCGACCCCTCGCGGATCGCCTCGCAGGCTTCGGTGATGACGGCCCCTTCGATGCAGCCGCCCGACACCGACCCCATGAATCCCCCCTGGCTTTCGACCACCAGATGGCTGCCGACCGGACGCGGGGCCGAGCCCCAGGTCCGGATGACGGTGGCCAGGGCGACCAGCCGGCCCTCTTCGAGCCAAGTGGCGGCCTGGTCGAGGACGGCGCCGTCGTCATGTCCATCGACCAGGGAAAACGGAAGGGCTTCGTCAGCACTCATTTCCCCCTCTCCCCTTGCGGGAGAGGGACGGGGTGAGGGGGCTCAAACAAACTCTCGCCGGTGTCGAATGGCATCATCGCACGCCTTTTATCCCGCCTCGCGGCGTTAAGACCCCTCACCTAACCTCTCCCACAAGGGGAGAGGGATTCTATTGTCTTCACTTTCTCTGAGATGCTTCTACAAAATTCCGGGTTTTTCCGCGCGCCAGCGTTCGAATTCGGTGGAGAGCAGGGCGACATGCTCACGTTCCTCCGCCGCCAATTCCCGATAAAGCTGCTGCTCGGCCGATCCCTCCGGTGCCTGCGCGCTGCGCTCCGTGAAGAAGTCGACGGCACGCTTTTCCAGGCCGATGGCGATGAGGAACAGATTGGCCGGGTCCTCGGGCCGTCCGGTGACGCCGCTGTAGAGAGCGAGCACCTCCATGCGGAGCTCCTGCGATGGCGCCGGGATGGCGACGTGATAGCGCCGCGACAAGGTCGTCATATGCTCGGCTTCCATCGCGGCAAACCGGCTGAACAAACTTTTGAGCTGCGGGTCGGTCGAATCGGCGGCGGCCCTGTGATAGAAGGCTTGTCCCCCCAATTCGATTTCAAAAGCGGTGCGAATGGCGTTCAGAGCCGTGTCGTTTTCAACCGGTTGCGTCGTGATGCTTTCCAGTTTTCCGCCGCAATGCGGGCAGGCGCCGTAAGGGAAGGCAAAGCCTTCGCTGACTTTGGCGCAGTCGGTGCAGCGCCATTGGACGGACTGGTCGGCGCAACAAATGTAGCTTTCATCGCCGTCCAGAGGCTGATGACATTTCGGGCAGAGCATGACGGAGCCTCCCGGTTGGGCCGAGGCGGTCGTGGCAATGGGGAATTCGCCTGGAACGAAGGCGGCCATATCCTCGGTGGTGATCGGCCATTTCGTCTTGCCGCTCTGCAAATAGGCGCCGATCGCCTTGGCGGCCCGCCGTCCGGCCCCCATCGCCAGGATCACCGTGGCGCCACCGGTGACGATGTCGCCGCCGGCGAAGACACCCGGCAGGTTGGTCGCCTGGGTCTGATCGTCGGCAACGATGTAGCCCCATTTGTTGAGGCCGAGACCGGGGGTGGATTGGCCGATGATCGGATTGGCGTTGGTGCCCAGCGCGTAGATGACGGTGTCGCATTCCAGATCGACGAATTCGTCCAGGGGAATCGGCTTGCGGCGTCCCCGCTCGTCGGGCTCGCCCAGCATCATCTTCTGGACTTTCATGCCATGGACTTCACCTTCGCTGTCGACATTGATTTCCACCGGCGCATGCAGGAAATAGAATTCGATCCCTTCTTCCTTGGCATGGCGCAGTTCCTCGATGCGGGCCGGCGCTTCGGCTTCCGAACGCCGGTAGACGCAACGGACGGTCGGCGCCCCCAGGCGCTTGGCGACACGCAGGCAGTCCATCGCCGTATTGCCGGCGCCGATGACCACGACGCTCTTGCCAAGACTGATCGGCGTGTCGAGATAGGGGAATCGATCGCCGCCCATCAGATTGACGCGGGTCAGAAATTCATTGGCCGAATAGACCCGTCCGGCGAATTCGCCTGGAATCCCTAAGAACGACGGGGCGCCGGCGCCGGCGGCGACGAACACCGCGTCGAATCCCTTGTCCTCGATCAATTGGGGAATGGTGAAGGTTTTGCCGACGACCTTGTTGGTCTCGAACTTGACACCGCTATCGCGCAGCCGTTGGACTTCGCGCTCGATGATGTCGCGCGGCAGACGGAAGGAGGGAATGCCGTATTGCAAGACGCCACCGACGACATGCAAGGCTTCATAGACGGTGACGTCGGCGCCGAAACGCGCCAGATCGGCTGCGGCGCCCAAGCCGCCCGGACCCGATCCGACGACGGCCACCTTGCCCAGCTTGCCGGCGAAGGCCGGCGGCTTGGCCTTGGGCGGCCGGGCATGGTCGCCGATGAAGCGCTCCAAGCGGCCGATACCCACCGGTTCGACTTTGCGCGCGATCACGCATTGCGCTTCGCATTGCGATTCCTGCGGACAGACGCGGCCGCAGATCGACGGGAAGATGCTTGATTCATAGATCGTCTCGATGGCCGCATCGAGGTTTCTGACCAGCAGATGGCGGATGAACCTCGGGATGTCGATGGCCACCGGGCAACCGGAAATGCAGGTCGGCTTATGGCATTGGATGCAGCGTTCGGCTTCCTGATAGGCATCGTCCATGGAATAGCCGAGGTTCACTTCCTTGAAATTCGCGGCCCGTTCCTTGGCGTCGCGCTCCGGCATCTTGTGCTGATGCGGGGTCAATTCGGACATCTTCTTATAGGTCCGCTTGCCGTCGATGATCAGCTTCTTTTCAAGGTTGCAGACATGCGCGAAATCCTCGTTGGCGCGCGCCTCTTCACTCTTGAAGCGCTTCTGGCGGGCATTCAGTTCCTTGAAGTCGACCTGATGGCCGTCGAAGTCGGGGCCGTCGACACAGGCGAATTTGACTTCGCCGCCGACGGTGACGCGGCACGATCCGCACATGCCGGTGCCGTCGACCATGATGGTGTTGAGCGAGACCATGGTCTTGACAGCGAAGGGCCGGGTGGTTTCGACGCAGGCGTTCATCATCGGCAGGGGGCCGATGGCGATGACCAGATCGGGCTTGTCGTTCTCTAAAACGTCCTTCAGCGCCTGTGTCACGAATCCAGGCCGGCCGTAAGAGCCGTCATCGGTGCACAGGATCAGGTCGTCGCTTTCGGCGCGGAACTTGTCTTCCCAGAACACCAGATCCTTGTTGCGAAAGCCCATGATGCTGGTGGTGCGGTTGCCGGCGGCCTTGAAGGCGCGCAATTGCGGAAAGACCGGGGCGACGCCAAGGCCGCCGCCGACCAGCACGACATGGCCGACCTTCTCGATATGCTGCGGCAGACCGAGGGGGCCGACGAAATCGTTGAAACTGTCGCCTTCTTTATAGTTGTCGCGCATTTCCCGCGTCGTTTTGCCGAGCGCCTGGACGACGATGGTGACGGTGCCCGCCTCGCGATCGTAATCGGCCACGGTCAGGGGGATGCGTTCGCCCCCGTCATACAGTCGCGCCATGACGAAATGACCCGGCTGGGCCGACTGGGCGACATCGGGGGCGAGGACGTCCCACAGGAAGGATGTTTCGGAAAACAGTTCGCGGCGAACGATCGGATACATGGCTCTCTCTGGGACGTTGTTTGCGGAATTACGAGGGCCGTACGTTAGCCTTCCATCGCCCAGTCTTCAAGGTGTCAGTTGAGGGGGGATAAGGGCGCGCGAGCCCAGATACTAGTTTTTCCGCATGGCAGCGACCATCGCGGGAACATTGTGCCGGAACATTTTTAAATAAGAGTCAGCCGGACCGTCATGCGGAGATAGCGTATCGGAATACAGTACGCCACCCACCACCGCGTCGCATTCGTGCGCCAGTTGTTCGATCAGCCTTGGGTCTGTCATCGATTCGAGGAACAGGGCTTTGACATGTTCCTTCTTGATCTGGCGAATCAGTTGACCAAGCCCGGACGCGGTCGGTTCGCTTTCCGTACTGATGCCGACGGGAGCCAGAAAGGTAATGCCATAGGCTTTGCCGAAATAGCCGAAGGCGTCATGCGAGGTAATGATTTTGCGTTTGGAGGGAGGGATTTCGGCGATCTGCTGGCGCACCCATGCGTCCAGGCCGTCGATTTCGGCGCCCAACCGGCGCGCCCGTTCGGCATAGCCGGCGGCGTTGGCCGGGTCGGCCTTGGCGAGCGCCTCGCCGATGTCTTTCACATAGATCCGACCATTGGCGAGATTCTGCCAGGCATGCGGATCGGTCATGCGTTTCGGCTTTTCCGTTCCTCCGGTCTCTTCGGTCATGGTTTGCGCCACGACGCCTTCGGAGGCGACGACGACTCTGCCGTGATATCCCGACGCCGTGATCAAGCGATCGATCCAGCCTTCCATGCCAAGGCCGTTGACCACCACCAAGTCGGCGCCGGCAATGGATTTGGCGTCTTGAGGCGTCGGCTGATAAACATGGGCGTCGCCGCCGGGGGCAACCAAGGTGGTGACGGCGACGGACTCGCCACCAACGGTTTGAACCAGATCGCCAAGGACACTGAAGGTGGCGACCACCTTCAAGGGGGCCGCTCCTGCGGTTCCGGTCAGGGCGAAAAGCAGCGCCACCGGCGCGGCGAAGCGGGCGAACAGGCGTCCTATCATCATCATTCCATCCTCATGCGGCATCACGAGGATGGAATTGTTATGTTATAATATAACATTATGCAAGGTGAGAATCTGCCGCGGTGCGATGGCGATCACATCGCTTCGGCAGACATTTGGGCGACGGCCTTGGCGGTTCGCTTGATCAGCATCCGATCGATCAGGTGCGGCATCAATCGTTGCAGCAGAACAAACAGCCGTTCCGGGCCGCCTGGATAGACGTCGCGGGTGCCGCAGACGATGCCGTCGACGATCTGGCGCGCGACCCTCTCCGGCGGATCGAATGTCATTCCGAAGGCGCTGGCGAGTGCCGTGAATTCTTCCGCAGCCGGTGTTCTGGTACCCCGGGGGGCGACATAGGTGACCGCCACGCCGGAGGAGGCCAACTCGCGGCGGAGCGCTTCGGACCAACCGCGCAGGCCGAATTTGGTGGCGGAATAGGTGCTGAAATAGGGAAATGCGATATCGCCGAACATGGAGCCGATGTTGACGATGCGTGAGGGCGCGGCCGCCCGCAGCAGCGGCAGGAAGGCTTTGGTCATCTCCATGGGGGCGAGCAGATTGGTCTCGATCATGCGCCGGCGCGAGGCGGCATTTTCCTCGGAAAACGGTCCCGATATCACCGTTCCGGCATTATTGATCAAGAGATCGAGGCGGCGGCATCCACCGACTCGTTCGGCCAGGCCGATGATCGACGCGGGGTTGGTGACATCGGCCGGCAATACGGTTCCATGACCGGGTGGCGGCAGCAACGCCAGGGTTTCTTCCAAGGCGGCCTTGCGGCGTCCAACCAGCAGGACTTGCGCGCCGTTGCGGACCAGTTCCAGCGCAAGCGCGCGGCCAATCCCAGATCCGGCACCGGTGATCAAGGCGATTTTTCCATTAAGCGGCATGACGGATCTCCATTGTTTGGTCGAGGGCGCGGAATATGTCGCCATAGAGCTGGTAGAAGTCCTTCGCCGCCTGAATGATGATGGTGCGGCGTTCGGGGCTGTCGATCTGGTCAAGCAGTTGGGCGAACAGGGCGACGTGGCTTTCGTCCAAATGCCCGTGCGAGGTGAGATAGTGGAAACCGCCCTGGCCGGGGTCCCGGTCCAGCCCGGCGATGATCGCGCAGGCGGCGGCACGGGCCAGGGTCACCGACAGGCCCTCCAGCACATGCACCATGCCGAGCATCGCGTAAGGGCTGACGTGTTCGATGGCGTAAGTGGCATAGGCCACCATCATCCGCACCGGAAACGCCGGCAAGGTCGTCCGGACCGCTTCGGCGTCACCTCCCAGCGCCCGGATATCGTCCAAGATCCACGCCTCATGGCCCTTTTCCTCGTCCAGATAGGCCAACAGTCCGGCACGAAGCGGGGCATCCTCCTCGCCGCAGCGTGACAACGCCAAGCCCAGCAGCGGGCAGGTCTGGCGGACGTGGTGATAGGCGCTGGCGAGGAATTTGAGATAGAGGTCGCGGTCGACCCCTGAGGCGACGGCGCGCAGGATCAGCGGAATGGCGTGGAAGTGTGCCTTCTCGATGGCTGTCTCGCAGCCGAGTTGGGCATAAAATGACAGGCTCATGGGGTCTCCTTGAGATAGGCGGTGAGGGCCGGACGGCGGAGCCGGCCGTTCGAGGTGATCAGTCCCTGCTGACTGAGGATCGTCTCGGACATCATCAGATTGGCGCGGGGGCGCGCGTAATCGGGGGCCGTGGCGCACAATTGGGCGACCAGGACGTCGATTTCGGCCCGGCTGGCGTCGACAAGGGCATCCTTCACCGGCACCAGAATGGCGCGGGGATGTTGCCCTCCGCCGATCACGGCACAACGGCCGACGCGGGGATCGCTCAAAATCATCGATTCGATCCATTCCGGGTGGATGTTGCGGCCGGTGGTGGTGACGATCACGTCGTCGATCCGCCCTTCGACAATCAACCGGCCTTCGCTGTCGAAGTGGCCGGCATCGCCGGTTCGATAGACATCCTCGGAGGGCGGGCCGCCGAGATAGCCCACCATCACCGAGGGACCGCCGACGACGATCTCTCCGTTATCGATGGTGACGGCCACGCCGGGCAGCGGGCGGCCGACGGTGCCGGCGACCCGATCGCCAGGACGGTTTACCGCGACCACCGAGCAACATTCCGAGAGGCCGTATCCTTCGTGAACCGGCAGGCCGACATCCCAGGCGCGCTGTGCGAGCCGGGGAGGGACCGGCGCGCCGCCGACGGCGACGAACCGGAGGCTGGCGGGCGCCCGCGTGCCGTGCCGTTCCAGCCACGCCACCCATTCGGCGAGCATTTCCGGAACCAAGACGGTCGCCGTGGGTGCGAAGGTCTCGGCGGCCGCCGGTAAGTCCTGGGGGGCGGGGCAAAGCGCGATCGAGGCGCCGGTGGACAAGGGCACCAAGATGCCCACCAGTTGTTCCAACAGGAGGGCGAAGGGCAAGACCGACAACATCCTGTCATGGGGGGCGGCGCCGACGGCCTCGATCAAGGCGTGGACACTGGCGTGCAGTTGCCGCTCACCCAGCACCACGCCTTTGGGATGGCCGCTCGTGCCCGACGTGTAAATAATGCAGCCGGAGTGTCCGGCCGGTTCGGCCGACGGGTCGGAGCCAAACGCGGGCGTGACCACCGATGGGCAGATCGTCTGCGCCATGTCCGCCATTTCCGGAGCGGAAACGATCGTTCCGAGGCCCGCGTCTTGGACCAAATGGGCCAGTTGCTGGAGTGAAAAGAACTCGGGCAAGGGCACGATCGTTCGCCCTGCCCAGGCCAAGGCGAGATGCCAGATGATCGCCCGCCGGTCCTTGGGCGCCAGCAGCCCCACCCTGTCCGGGAGGCCGCGCGCCCAGGCGGCCGTGCGGCGGACGGAGTCGAACAGATCCGCGTAAGTCAGCGTTCCGAAGCCATCGACGATGGCAAGGCGATGCGGTTCGTTGCGGGCATGATCCGCGAACGCGAGCAGAAGGTCACGCATGGAGAACCCTTTCGCCAAGAGCGACGGTGGGACGCTGGACGCCGGTCAGCATGGCGTCGCCGACCAGCATCACCTTGGGGATTTGCTGGTAGTAGCTTCCCCACATCTCGGCGGATTCGATGCGGGCGGGATCGGCGGGGGCGAGATCGATCAAGGGGATGCCGGCGCGGCGCAAAAATATCCGTAGCCGGGCCGTGGCGGTAAAGAACGCCCAATGCATGTCCCGCGCTTGCAGGAATGGGATGATACCGCGGACCAGATCCCTGACTTTGCCTGGCTGGACGGCGGCGAGGCTTCCCACTTCGGCCACGTCTGTGCGATCGAAAGGGGCTCCGGCGTGCCGGGTGACGAGACGCTCGATCGGTTCGTCTAAGTAGCGTTCGGAAAAGAAACCGTCCTCGGCGAAACGCAGCGAAGCGGCGCAGGTTACCCTGGCACCGTCGATATCAGCGACCAGGCACCGGGGGAGGTTCCCTACCTGAGCGCCGTGGTCGCGCCGAAAGGCGGCGCGGATGCATGTTTCCACCACCGGACGCAGCCGGTGTTTCGGACCGACGACTTCGAACATGGCGCGTCACTCCAGGACGTAAAGGATATCGGACGCGTCTTTGGCCTTGAACTTGACCTGAACCAGGGTTCCGGATCGGTCGTACCAAAGGTCGCGCTGCAGCTCGCCGGTGACCCTGTAGTGGAGGGCCCTTGTCTCGGTTCCATGGGCGCTGACCGGCTCTTCGCCGAGAGTGTCGACTCTGACCGGCATTTGTTTGCCGGTCAGAGTATTCAAAAGGACTCCCTGCGTGACGAGGTCATGGTTCCACAGGCTGGCGGGGATGATTCCGCTGTCCGCCTGGCTGCGGAGGCCGTCTCCATCGATCTCGATATGGTCGTTCTTGGCTCCGACAACCAAACTGTGTTCCTCGCCGTCGTCATTGGTCTGGGAGCGCAGCGAAACAAGATGGCCATGTTGCCAAACCTCGCTTCCCGTATGTTCGAACCGATAGACGGGGACATAGGCCATCCGCACCAGGATATTGGTCTTGATCGACACGGTCTCGTTGTCGCCGTTGCGGATCAGATCGATCCAGTGGTGGCCGATGGGGGAGCCGTTTTTGAGAACCGTGAAGTCAAGATGCGTTTCGGCGGGCGATGGGGTGGCCTGGGCGATTCCAGGCAACAGGACGAACGCCAGAGCGGATAGCGATCGGACAAGGAGGGGATGGGTCGGCATCGGATATCTCCGCTTCAATTCCAGAGGCCCTCACGCTACCCGGCGGGGCCATGGAGTTGTGTGGAGATGGGTGCAGTGGTGCGGATATTTGTGGCTTCCGAGTTCGTTCCGACCGGAGGCGTCGAGACAAGAAAAGCCGTTGTGGAACGAGTCGTCAGTCGCCGAAAACGTCGCGAATGATGCGCTGGAAGAAGCCCGGCTTCGATCGTTGTGGCGGGGTCTGTTCGGTGTCCTGGTCCTGGGAAGAGGACTCACCGTTCGGCTGCGTCACGTTGCGGCTCATCGAAAAATTGAACCCATTGCCGGAATATCGGTAGTCGGCGCGCGGATGGTCGCTCGGGCCATCCCGCCGCTCGCGGACGGACGCGCCGTCATGATCGGAATCGTCGGGAAACGCCTGGGCTGGGCCGCAGGCGAACATCAACCCCAAGACAATTCCGGCAACACCGATGGATTTGAGAGTCATCACTCTTCCACTATCGAATTACGATCGATTACCAAGGTCGATATTAGCCCAGCCGATCATGGAGTTGTGTGGAGTTGCGTCCGGGAATGGCATTCGTCGCAGCCTGTGGCAAATCCATCACAACAGCCAGTCCATGCGGATCCAGGTTTTCGGCCCAGACAGTTCCGTGGTGGAGTTCAATCGCGCGCCGACAGATGGCCAGACCGATGCCGGTTCCTCCGGTCTGACGGGTCCGGGCGTCATCCACCCGGTAAAAGGGATCGAACAGATGGGGCAGGGCCTCGCTCGGGACGCCGGGGCCGTGATCTTGGATGGTCATTCGAACGCGACCGCCGATCGAGGACTCGCTTCGGATTTCGATGGCCGCGCCCTTGGTCGTATAGAAGACCGCATTGCGCAGAACATTCTCGATGGCCCGGCCCAGCAGCGCCTTGTCGCCAAGGACGACGGCCTCGCTCGCGGATTGCCGGAAGATCAGGTCGGACGCGCGATCTGGAGATTCATAGGTGATGTCGGCCAGAACGCCGGCAATCACCTCGTTCAGAGAAACCGGCTCATCGAGTATTTTGGTGGCGGTCGCATCCAGGCTGGCCAGGGTCAGCAATCCGCGAATGAGATGGGAAATATTGTCGATCTCGCGTTGCATCCGCTCGAACTGCTTCGGTGCATAGTCTTCGGCGTCGCGTCGCGCCAGTCCCAAGGCCATATTCAGGCGGGCCATGGGCGATTTGATTTCATGCGAGACATCGGCGATCAGGCGCCGCTGCGCGTCGATCAGCGCGGCGACCCGATCCGCCATCTGGTCGAATTCTCGCACCAGATCGGCCGCCTCGTCACGACGGCCGGAGAATTTGGCGCCGACTCGCGCCGTCAGATCGCCCTTTGCGAGGCGCGTGGCGGCTTGCCGCAGATCGGAGATGGGGCGTGACAGATAGCGGGCGATGGCATAGCTGAGCCCCGCGCAACTGACGAGTTCCAGCAGAATGACGATTTGCAGGCGCAATCGTCGACTTTCCGGGCTTTCCGGCAACCCTCCGGGGCCCGCCTGAACGGTCAGGCAATAGGCGCCCGCCTGCCCGCGCGTGACGATGCTGATGGCTGTCTTGGATCGGGGGCCGCATTCCGTGCCGGGATTGGTGGCCGAAAGCTTGAGCTGCAGCAGCGTGTTCTTGCCGGTGCGGGCCAGGAAATTGTCCAAAGCCTCGGGACCAAAGCGTTCGTACAATGAGACGGCGGTATCGGCGTAAAGGGAGAAGGCATTGTCCACTGCCTCCTGCGATTCCGGCAAATAGAAGGTCACCAGGGCAAGAATGGTGCCGACGGTGACAAGCTGCACGGACACCGACCACAAGAGGATCTTGCCGAACAGCGTTTTCACCACGGCGATCACGGAGCCTTGCTCGTGGGCAGAACGTAGAGGTAGCCAACGTTGCGGATCGTTTTGATGCGGTTCTCGATATCCTCGGCGGGGGCCAGTTTGTGGCGCAGCTTGCTGACCAGGGTATCGACGTTGCGGTCGACCTTGGCGCCATTCAGACGCCCGAAGGCGGCCTGGGACAGATCGTCGCGGCTGATCACCTCACCGGCATTGCGCAGGAAGATTTCCAGAAGATTGAATTCCGCCGTGGTCAAATCGAGGCGTTCTCCTCGGCAACGCGCCTCTCGTGACGAACGGTCGAGTTCGACGTCGCCTGCCGTCAATTTCAGGGTGGATCCGGGTGTCGCCGGTGGCTTCGAGTCCGTGGTGGTCCGGCGCAATACGGCCCGAATTCTGGCCATCAAGACGCGGGGATTGAAGGGTTTGGAAACATAGTCGTCGGCGCCGATTTCCAGCCCGACGACGCGATCGACGTCATTGTCCTTGGCCGTCAGCATGATGACGGGAACGTCAGAGCGTTTGCGGAAATCCTTGAGCAATTCAAACCCCGAGAGGCCGGGCAGCATGACGTCGAGGATGATCAGGTCCGTGGCAACGGGGTCCGCGGCCCAGAAGGCGGCGCTGTTATGGGCGGCCTTCACCGTGAAGCCTTCCGGCTCAAGATATTCGCGCATCATCTCGACCAGTTCGACATCGTCGTCAACCAGGAGCAGGCAGGGGAGGGTCATCATCAATATCGGTAGGAAAACCCGAGCTGTAACGAGCTCTCGGAGGATTGGGAAACGGGCCGAAAGGAGCCGAGCAGCGCGGGCGGTGGTCCAAATCGGAGACTGCTGACCTCGGCGATCGCGAATGCTTTGAAATTTCGACCGAGGGTGTATCCCAGTTTGACCCCGCCCCGCCCGATGTGGTCGTCCTCGTTTTTCATGGCGGTGGGGTTCGATATCGCCATTGGCGCCGACAGGAGCGGCACACCGACGGCAATATCGAACGACAGCGTCCAATGTGCTGCCAGAGAGTACCGTGTCAGTCCCCCGATGAGGACCCGCCCAGCCGGTTCCGGCATCAAGGGGACGAGCATTTGCGGCATCGGCGCCGCCGATATCGGCGCTCCCACTTCGAGATAGGGGGTGACGCGAACATCCGTGGCGAGGGGGTAGCTCTTTCCCAGAGTCCTGGAAAATGTCTGATAGCGATCGGTGGCCGGGCCAATATGAAACGCATCATCCGTGCCGGACCCCGGATATTCGACAAGAGGTCCCGCCGCCACGTCCACGACAGCGGCTGCTTCCGCGGGAGTGTGGAGGGCGAGCAGGACCATCCCAAGGGAGACTGCGAGGCGGCGAAGCATGGCGGTGGCAGAAGCCTTCAAAGCGCGATGTGGTGACGATCCGACACCTCAACCGGCGCGGATGGCGTTCACGTTACATGAGACACAGCCACGGACTCAAGTTTATCGATGGTCACCGGCGGGTCCCGTTATTTTTTGCCTTTCGCCCGCGCTCCCACGAGGGGCGAGGGATTTGAGGTTGATGCCCGCCCTTTTGCCCCTCTCCGGACGGCGTTATTTTAACTGCGCGACCAGCGTATCCGCCCCTTTCTCGATACCGGTCTCGGCCGCCGCAAGCGATCCCATGCTGGCCCCGATGTTCATCGCGCCGGGATATTGCTTGGTGATGTACGCGTTGAGAAGGCGATTGGTCGGGGCGTCAAAGATCTCCACGGCATAGATCACCGACCCTGAAACCATGCCTTCTCCACCCCGAACGGCTTGCACGCCGTTGTACAGATTGCCGGCGAGGTCGAAATGCGTGAACGTCCCGATAACCGGCGTCGTCGTCGCCGCGCCTGTCAATGTCAGCTTTATGCGTAGCGTGTTGGGGCCGGGCACGCTGGTGATTTGGAAGCGCTTCGACAGCTTTTCGAAAAACTGAGCCAGCATGGTGCGCGCGAGAGAAGCTTTGTCGCCTTCGGACATGTCGCCGAATTGATGGTCGGCACCCCGATAGATATCGACCGAATCGATGATCGCTTTGTCATAGCTCCGCCAATCCACCTGGGTCGAATAGCTGTAGGGAATATGTCCGGACTCGTCGTTCGTGTTGGGGCGTAGCTGGGAGGAGGAGGCGATACCGCGATAGGCGGTGGGCTCCGCAGTGCCGCAAGCGGCCAACGCGACGCAAAGAGCGACCGCCGAGAGCCGCTGCACCATGATTGATTTCGACATTCAAAGCTCCGTTTCAGATCAAGAAGAAAGAACCTCGGCCATCCGATCGGCCAAGGCGGCAACCATGGCCAACACGACGGCAGCGAGACCACAGACCGCCGGCCCGAGTTGCACCTCCGCCAAGCCTTCGAGCCGAACGTAGGAGACCAGGGCGCCGAACAGGAAAATCTCCAACATGCTCCAGGCACCCAACCGGCCGTGCCAGCGCAAAGGCTGGAAGAGCCAAGGCGGCGGCCGTCGCAGGGCCAGACCACCGAGCACGACAAGTCGCAGAGAAAGGCGCAATAACGGCGCCAGCACCACGGTCGTCAACAGGACCAGGGACAGCACCCACAACCCGTCATCCAGAAAGGCCCAGGCTCCGGACTCGACGGTGCTGCTGTGCGTTCGGCCCAGCAGGCGAACGGTCAGAAAAGGTGTGGTGAGGGTAACGGCGCAGAGAATCAGGCTGGTGGCCGCCAATGCCAGCGGCGTGGACAGCGGGCTCTGGTGGTGGCGACGCAACACCGCGCCACAGCACGGGCAGCGGTAATCCATCCCGGACTGCAGCGACGGCAGACGCAACAGAAGGCCGCAATCGTCACAAGCGCGCAGCAGGTTGCCAAGCACGCCTGTGGTGTATCGGTTGGGGGCAATAGCGCCCATGCCGTGATGCCGTGCCGATGCCATGTCGGTGCCTCACATCCTGAGTGAAGCGTCACACTAGCAGCGCACTAACAAACCGTCTAGTCGGTTTTTTTATGGGGCTTTAGAAATTTGTTTGGAGGCGGGGGCGAACGCTATTTCTCAGCCTCCGTGAACGCGGCCCACTGCCGGCTGTCGATCAGCCGCTCAAACAAACGCTCACGGTCCTCTCCGGAAAATGGGCAAAGCCCGAACAGAGCCGTCAGAGCCAGCCCTTTGGCGGCGACCCAGCGCAGCATCGCCAGTTCAGGGTCGGTCGCCTCGGCCTTGATGCGCTCGATCTTCTTGGCATCAATCTCTCGGGCGACGGACAGAAGATCGGGCTCTTCAGCCAAGGCGCCGATGACGGCAAAGGCAACGGATGTCGGCTCGGTCGTGGCTTCGCGCGATGTTGCGATCTGCGCCGACAGATAAGGTTCGGGTTGTCCAGGACCCATTTCCGCCAAATAGTCCTGGGCGAACTTTTCGAAATACTTGATCTGATGTTCAAGCAGAGCCTTCAACACCGCCTCTTTCGTCCGGAACTGATGCATCAGTCCCCCCTTGCTGAGGCCGCTTTCGCGTGCAATGGCATCGAGCGTCAGTCGGCCCGGGCCATCACGGGCGATGATGGTGAGTGCGGCCTGAATGGCGGCATTCCGGGATCGTTCCGAACGGACGGTATTTTCCATGATCTCTCTCAAGAGCCGAGGCGAAGTTGCGCAGACGAAAGACGCTGCGCGACTGATATAGCTCAAAAGATGACCAAAAAACAATCTATTCGGTCTGTTTTTGCGGGGAGGTCAAAATTGAGAGTCGACAAACTACAGTCCCAATATGGGGATTTTAATCAACCATTAAGCTACTTATGCTATTGGTTATATCTCGAATGGTGAGGTGGGGCTGGCTGAAGACACCGAACAATCCGACCGCCCCTGTTAGGATCCATCATGCTAAAGCGATTAGGAATCTCTGCAAAGCTGATCTCCTTGGTCTTTGGAGGCGTGGTCGGCTTCATCATTTTGGCGGCTTTCGCCCTTTCTTTTTTGCATGCGACGATGATCGCGGATCGGGTGACCAAGGTCCAGAATTTGGCGGAAGCGGCGCGTGACCTTGCCAAGACCTTCGATGGCAAGGTCAAAGCCGGGGAAATGGATCTGGCGACGGCGCAAGCGGCGACCAAGGCGGCTTGGCGCGGCATGCGGTATGGGAACGGAGACTATTTCTTCGCTTACGACTACAAAGGCACCAATATCGTCCATCCTCTCAATCCGGAACGGGAAGGAAAAAACTTCCTGGAGAGCAAGGATGCTCACGGCTATGCCTATCTGCCGGATATGATCAGCCGGGCTCGTGCCGGTGGCGAGCCTGTCTTTTACTACTACGCCAAACCGGGTGCCGCCGGCTCGTTCCGCAAAGTCTCTTCAGCGGCAGATTTTGCACCCTGGGGCTGGGTTGTCGGGACCGGGATCTATATCGACGACGTCGATGCCGAGTTTACCAATGTTGCCTTGAAATTCGCGGCGATCATCGGGCCGATCACCCTGATTCTTGTCGTTGGCGGTCTGTTTTTGGCTCGGAACATCGCCAATCCGTTGCGGCGTCTGGCCTCGGTGACCGACCGATTGGCGCACCAAGATTTTGATGTTGACGTCGGAGGGATCGAACGCGGCGACGAGATCGGTCTTCTGGGACGGTCCATCATCGTTCTGCGCGACGGAGCCCGCGAAGCGGCCGAACTGCGTTTGGCGCAAGAACAGACCAAACAACGGACCGAGGACGAAAAACGCCAGACGATGAACGAATTGGCCGATCAGTTCGAAGCCAGCGTTAAGGGCGTGGTGCAGACCGTGGCCGCCGCGGCCACCGAAATGCAGGGCACGGCCCAGTCCCTGTCGTCGGTGGCGGAAGAGGCCAGTCGGCAGGCGGCGGTCGTCGCCGCCGCTTCGGAAGAGGCGAGCAGCAATGTGCAGACGGTGGCCTCGGCCGCCGAGGAGCTTTCTTCGTCGATCCATGAGATCAGCCGTCAAGTCAATGCGGCGGCGGGGATTTCCAGCAATGCGGTGGCGCAGGCGGCGAAGACCAACGAGATCGT
>Ga0209415_10008972_pt1 | contig 17235 bp, 17 predicted proteins | sample PeaSoiSIISIP2007_FD_187696 | JGI IMG/M metagenome (GOLD analysis project Ga0209415, IMG submission 187696) | Peat soil microbial communities from Weissenstadt, Germany - SII-SIP-2007 (SPAdes) (version 2) | ecosystem: Environmental > Terrestrial > Soil > Wetlands > Peat | place: Germany... | reverse complement strand
ACGACTTCTAATCCATTAATATCGGGTAACCCTAAATCCAGAATAACTAAAGCCGGCACGAATATAGTTATCGCGTCAAGCCCTTCCTTACCTGTCCTGACGTCTTTTACAACATACCCATGACCCGTCAAAACCACCCTCAAAAACCGACTAACTGAAATGTAATGAGAATAATCCAGGGCATCCCAATCCTATGATTGCCGAAATAGCTTACGATGCCGATAAAAATTGTAAACAAAATAATAATTACTAGAGAAGCACGTATTCCCAGCAAACCCGAAGGGATTTTCCTCAGCTTAACTAGCTTAGACAAGGTTACACGCTTTAATGACGATAATAAAACGTAGCCACACACAATACCACTGATATCATAGACTCGTGTATCCGAAAAAATTAACCGATACCAATCAAATTTGTATAGAAATGGATTGTTCCATTCGTTAAGTTAATTACTATGCTCAGATAATTTACTTGTAAGAACTTTCCATATTTTTCCTTAAATTCCTCCCAAGATAGCATAAATAATTCAAGAAAAAACAAATAGACCAGACCGTCCAAACGATCTGGCAAATATGTTCAGTGGCGACCCTTGCCTATATGTTCTTGTTTCATTGATCATGTAAGGTTCCAGTGATCCTTCACATAAAAATACGTAGTTGTTTAACTTAGAAATATTCAAATGAACCAGTTTACCAAGACGGACGCCACCACAGCGGTGGCGCTAGTAGGGGTAGACACGTGACTTAAATACCAATAGCTTAATCAAGAGTTGCCACAACTCTATTAACTTTTTCCAACACACTTGGATTAATTTTCAATGTACATGTTTCTTCTCCTGACCCCCCATATATTGAAGAGTATTGAAACAACCGTTTATCGACAACACATGGAAGATTATGGCCCACCATAGCGATACTTCCGATGGTGCAACCAGTTACTTTTTCAACATCTCTTGCCCCAGCTAGCTTTACCTTGTTGCATCCTAGAATAGTCGCAACTTCATTAAAATCAATGTGGCCACGGTCTCCGGACATAATTAACGCGAAGAAACCTTTGTCAGTCTTCAGAATTAATGTCGGGGCAGTTTGACCGATGGTAATCCCAAAGTACGCTGCTCCCTCCTGTGCAGTATGGATTGGAACCTTATGGTTGATTAGTTCAAATGGAACGTTCTTTTCATTGAAGATAACTTGTAAGCTTTCCATACTCTTTTCCCCTTACTTCTTCATAAGATTATTTGCAGAGAGTTTACGTAGTTAGCTAATGAAGAGTCAACATCTCAACATAGACCCACCTATAAGATGCATCATCGGCCAAGGTCGTGATACCGTTCACACACCACATCTACGTGTAAGATTAGTGGATTGGGATCTAGCATGTCTGGTTCTACCCACACCTTTAAAGTTCCACACCTACTTAATGGATTGTCACGGTAAATTTCAAGTTCCTGTACTTCGCCGCGGTCAGTTAATACCCCAAGTCGAGTGCCTTTATTGGCCATTCCTATATCTGCTAAGTCAATCGAATCTATGATTTTGCTATACGCTCATGGACAATGTTCCTTCTTACCCATTGAACGTATTGCTCTCTCGTCAAACCAAGATATTCGTACAAAGTTTCTTCTGATGTACTCTCATGCCATTCATTAATGTAATCATTAATTTTATTAACTGGAATTTTTTTATTTTTGAATAATTGGTAAAACTTAATCGGCTTTGTTTGATCCAAGTTTTTCGACCTCATCTTTCATTTATGATTCTCTACTACCAATACCATATATTCACTTTTTTCGACAATAATCTACGTGTATTTATTGCAATATTTGTGCCAATTATCAGACTACTTTGATATTTTATTCATCTCTACTAAGATCGAAAACCATTTTAATACTGTGAAGATTCCTTGTTAACACTTTTTCATCAATCCTAGTTAAATCTAATTCCCAGTTGCGTTATTTTGATCTTGCTTGATACACTTTGCTCGGGGCAATGTTCCATTTTGAGACACTAAGGGGTGATTAAAAAGGAACGCCACCAACTCTCCCTTACATCTTTATGTAAAAACCATCTTGCCACAAAGACGATCTCCTTTGGGCAATGAAAAACACACCTGGGCTAACATTTAAGAACACCGAAAAAATCCACATTGATGAAATAAAGAGACATACTCAAAATCAACCAGTTTACGTCAATGCCCAAATTGAAAACCTCGTCGCTCAAGGAGTTGTACAAAACTTCATTCCTGTTGTAGACGACAACGGAATATTTATTGGCCTTGTCCGACGCAGCGAACTTATCAGTTATAGCGTGAACTACATAAACCCCTTCCGCCACTTCACGACTGCCAAAATTAAGGGTCATTTATCTGGGAACTTCGTGATGAGATCTTTATGTTTTAGTAATGAACACGAAACGGTCATCTATAGTGGGCATCACGAAGTGAACAGGGTAAATTATTTTAACACCCAGTTTGCTTAAGCTCATACAACTGAACTAACGATTTTGTCACATTCGTTTATTCTACGAAATTGCCAACAAAATATGATTCGATAAGGCCGCCTGTCTTTGAGTAGGCGGCTTTTCATATCCCAACCTCACATCAGACACCACCAATCCACCAACAAACCATTCCAGAAGCCGCCGGGTGTTTGCCTGGGCAACATTTGCCAACCTGCTTTCAGGCTTACCTTGAACCACGTCATTCTTGAATAATCAACCGGAAAACCAGGAAATTCATTTCAACACAATGGGTTCGCTGATAATCTGTTTCGCCTGAGATTCACTAATTACTCCATTATCAACCATATTTTGTACGACAAGATGTTGCCTCTCAAGTGCGAGTGTCATGTTCATATATGGGTCATAGACACTTGGCGCATTCGGAAGGCCAGCAAGCATAGTTAGTTCTCCTGCGTTCAATTCCGATGGAACTTTTCCAAAGTATGTCTCTGCTGCTTGGTACAATCCGTTAGCCCCATGTCCGAAGTAAATGACATTTGTGTAGAACGCAAACGTTTCTTGCTTACTCATCGTGTCATACACCCCAATGGCATAGACACTCTCAAGTAATTTCCACGTTAATGATTTTGATTGATTACTTAAAAGTGTGTTATGAATCAACTGTTGCGTGATAGTGGAGCCTCCTTGAAGGACCTGCCCACCGCCAACGTCCACAAATACTGCCCGTAAAGTTCCTCTGAAGTCGATTCCTATGTTTGTGTAAAAACTTCGATCCTCAGTTGCGATTATAGCATTTCGATACATTTCCGGTATATCGTTGTACGTAAGTAACTGGCTATGATTAGCTTGTACTTGAGTGAACACGTCACCACGCACCTGATCAGCAATTATGTTGACATGGTTAAAGTAATACTTCAATCCAAACCAACTAATACTTAAAACCACAAACGTAAGAGTAAGGGATTTGAAAAATATTTTGATAAAGCTCTTCAAGGGTTCCTCCGTTAGATAAAGAATAGACTTTTAAAACTATCTATAGGCATATCAACATTCTTAACGGTAACACACTGCTTTAAACAGTTAACGAACTAAAAATCCAAAGGATTCATTCATACTACCAGACGGGTTTGTTCGTATACCAAGAGATTTACATACAGAATCAAGCCTAGCTTTGACTTTTTCATCCGCTGGGGAAGCTATATATGGTCAAGTCGTTCATCCGAGCTTGATCGACTTCTGGCTCGAATTTGACTTACCTTCGTGGGGAGGCTTTCGTTTCTGGATGGGCATCACACCCTATCACTTTTCCAATGACGGAATCCTCTGGAACGGGCGCAGTGAATGCAACCTGAACTTTACAACTAAAACAATGCAGAATAATCTTCCCTGGCATTTATTCTTAAAGTCAAATTATCAAGAGCAACGACTCGAATTCTTAATTTGTGATTCCCCAAACCAACAAAAAATGGTGTTGTGGTACGACGTCACATCCATGAAAGACCTTCTCAACATCAATATGCCTATGAAAGATTTCATTTTAGCACCTAGTAGGAGCGACGTGGGTTGGGATAATGATATGATTTATCGTAGTACATTTACTTTCGAATGCATCGATAATTTCTATTACTACCATGTTTGGTATAGTGCGCGTTCAGAACGTGGACAGTGGCATTTAGGTTATACAAAAGGTTTTGTTTAACTCAGAATCTTTACGTAACACTGCTCACGGGGAACATCAACTTCACAAAAGTAAATATCTCACCAGCGGCCTAGAAGCGATTTCCGTTTTGAATCATGATGGTTTGGGATGCTCCTACGATGCTTGCTTCAAACCTTACCGAAATATGAACACTTTTCTTTTCGGCACCCGTGTGGATGCCGATCATGATGCTTACAAACTATGTTCTCTGTGGCTAGTGGCAAGATAACACCTATATGTTCTTTCACCATTTTTACTGCCTCAATTAATGATTTCCGCACGAAATTCTTGCAACAACACGGCCCTGTTTCCTTGGCAATTGTGCCAAGAATTCTTACTACTACGCTCATCGCGGCAGCAGTTTCACGGTCCTTTGAGCAGGCTGCGCCAAGAACGACACTAAAGCAGGCTCCAATCGCAGGGGCAATCCCACATACCCCTGTTAGTCCACAATATCCTCCGATTGCTTGTTTCTTTGTCCTGTTCAATGCTTCAACAATCTGTTCATCTGTAATCCTAGCTGTTCCTTCATTCTTGAGCGCCGCCATCAAAGCCCCTGCAGCTATCCAAGCATTTTCACAACCGAGCATTGGTACAACCTTTAGTTCCATAAGATACTCAGATATTTCAAAGGCGTCTACTGATTTGCTAGTTAACACGTAATCTTTCACAGTGTCAAAAAGACCTTTCCCATGGCACTCATCACATACGTAGTGTCCATTAGGGCAGGAAATGTTGCCGATATCCTTTTTGCCACAACGAAAGCATGTTAATTCCAGTCCCGAATTAAAGTAATCCAACTGTTCCCCACAAACTTGACAGTTCTCGGTATTGAATTCAGGGTGCTGACCAGCACTAGAAGCTGACCCTCAACAATCTGATGTAGTGCTGTTATTATTTATGTTCTGAGTTAAGTCTATCAACCCTCTCACCTCCTTATGTCGAAAAGGGAACCCAGCAAATCACCTAACCGCATCAGTTCCTCTTTACTAAGCCGTGACACCCTTCCCCATCTTAGAATGATCCGGCGACCTATTTACCCTTCAACTTGTCCATTAGCTTGAAGCTCGGTGATGGAGAATGTCACTTTGTACAGGATGGCTTGGCTGGATCAAATAGATTTTCCCTTGCACATGCCTCAAGAAAAAAGGAACCTTCGAAAAGTTTAATTCCGCCCAAGGATACTCTTGGGAAGAAAACCAGCCGAATCATACCTGTCTGATGTATATGCCATACTCGGCCTCCGAAGGGACACCACTTTTCATGATGCCCCAAGCTACTGACTCCTACTCTTCTATTTCCTCCACCCTCATCCCGCTCTCAGATGTAACACAATTAGGACATGCTTAATATAGATATATTAATATTTCTAGAAGGTCAGTACTATGACCTTACTAACCAATAGGGGGTAAATTGATGCTTTCGTTTACTACCGGATTAATTGATAACCCTTCAGTACCAAAATTAACAACAGCATCATCAATGATAAATCTAAAATATCTAAAGTTTATGACTAAACCTTCCTCAACAGTAACTGTACGAATAACGAATAATGACTCTGTTTCCGTCGAGTTACAGATTTTTGGTTATTTCATGAGTGGGAATAGTAAAATACCTTACGTTGCAGACGAAGTCAGGATCTCCCCTAGTAGTGTAGTTACTAGAAACTATTTTGCGCAATCGGATGCCTATGAATTTCAATTTTCCACCGATTCATGCAAAACAGAAATTTCAGTTTGGGGAACGGATGCAAATGGAAAACCGAATACCGTGCACCGACTTATGCCAGCAGAACTAAACTCTATCGGACATTCACATCACCACAAATGGGCGACAGGTGCAACAGGAGCGACTGGTGCGACTGGTGCCACTGGTTCAACTGGCGCAACCGGTGCTACTGGAACTACCGGCGCTACTGGCGCTACTGGCGCCACTGGTTCAACTGGCGCAACCGGTGCCACTGGAACTACCTGTTCTACTGGTGCCACTGGAGCTGGTTCAGCGTTCATTGAAACACTGAAAATAGGGGACATTAATGCATTAATCCCTTTTAATGCTGGTGAAGGGAATAGCCAAGTCATTGGAGCCCTTGCTTTTAATGGACAACAAACAACTATTACAAAACTTGCAACTTATGTTATTCAACTAGGCGCTAACACAGGTACCTTTCAGCTGGCGGTCCTACAACCAGCCAGCCAAACAACAGCTACGGTTATTGGAGTGACTACTGTAGCAACCTTTTTAACAGCAGATTTGTTTATCTTACCGTTAACAGCCCCTGTTACGCTTGATGGTAATACAACCTATTATCTAGCTGCGTATAACCAAATTGTCGGTTCAACTTTGGGTGGTCGCAATACTGGATCAGGTACAGTAGCAAATGCCTTCCCAATTAATTTTAGGGCTCAGAACCTCCCGTTATTAACAGTCGGTCAGTTAATAAATACAAGTGATGTAAGTTTACTATTATCACCTTATATCGCTGGATTAGTCTAGTATTATTTACTCGGGGCAATAATCCTCAGGCGCGGTTGTAAACCACAGGAAAAATTAGTTTAGTAGAAGGAACCCATTGGCATTACAATGGACTCCTTCTACTTAACAATCAATAATTTTCTTTATAAATTTAAGTCCTATTAATTCACTCTATGACAAGTTCGCAGAAATCAATTTTTCAAGAAAAGCTCCGAAATATTGAGAACAAGGGTGGTAATCAACCTCGGTTTCATCAGCATAATTGACTTGAAACTATTTCTTTAACGACTCAAATAAATTTTCTAAAGCGATTTCATCATCCCTATTGGTCGCAATCAAAACGATCCGATCATCTATCGAATCCCCTCCTTTTATCTCACGAAATTACTAACTACTTCTTAAGTATAAGCCCTAAAAGATTCGAGAAAGATATTACTTGAAATAATTTTTTATAAAGTTGATCTGTTTCGCTTGGTTCTTCGGTATTCAAGATCCGCAAACCGGACTTTACATTTATGAAAATAAAAGGAGGCTTTTGTGTATCGACAAATAATTTCGCCTGTGAGTCCTACAGCCAAATCTAACCAAGCTGGAGCGCCCGATGGCGGCCTATCTGAGAGAGAATATTCATTACACGTTCAGTGGCTTCAATTTTACCGCTACTTTCCTTAATCTTTTGTTGGAGGTCGGTAGCGACCGCATCATGTTCTCAGTAGACTATCCCTACGGCTCGATGGAAAAGGGGCGAGCTTTCCTTTCTCAGTTGCCTGTCAGCAGTGCAGACAAGGAAAAGATCGCTCACGGAAATGCCGAATTGCTCCTGCGTTTGTAAAGAAGACTCATTTCAGCAACGTGACGTTAATATAGAAAGAAATAATGAAGAAATCTATACGCAATAAGGAGAGCACCATAGGTTGTTGAATCACTGATAGTTTCTGTTTTTAGAAATTGTTCAAAGCCAGAATAGACTTCTTCGCTGTGCCATGAGCAAAAGGTTCGAGATTTAAATATTCCATTGTTAAGCATATCCCCTTGCATAATTATTTTAGAATCTAAAACAATTTTGCAAGGGGATATGCTTGCTTCAAACAACTATGAAACTATGCCGAATTTTTCGAAGAAACCCTTAGTGACACTGCACTTTCTATCATTTTTCGTCATAGCTTCTTTTTCAACATAGTCTGAACTATGACGAATTCAGTATAGCAGCGATCAAGGAATAGCAAATTAAACAAGCGGGTATCCTTTTTACATGCAAAATATTTGGAGAGAGTCTACTTTTACTTACTCATTCGTGGCATAATGTTAGCAAATACAATTACACACAAAAGCATTTTGACGAGAGGTATGAATATGGTTGATGATAGTGAAGAAAGTAGTCGCGCTAACATATTGATTGTTGATGATACTCCGGTAAATTTGGAATTACTTAGTGGTTTATTGAAAGACTATTACCAGGTGAGTGTGGCTAATAGCGGTAAGCGAGCACTTACCATTATTAATGGTGATAAACCGCCTGAACTCATTTTATTAGATATTATGATGCCTGATATGGATGGTTTTATGGTGTGCGGCCAAATAAAATCCTCAGCGAAAACTAAAGATATTCCTGTTATATTTATTAGTGCTTTGAGTGATGTGGGTAGTATTGTAAAGTCCTTCACAGTTGGCGGTGTGGATTACATTACCAAACCATTTCATTTTGCCGAAGTACATGCCAGGGTTAAGACACATCTTGAACTTCGGCGGTCAAAAGCTGAAATGCAATTATTGCTTTCCAATACATTAGTGGGAAGTGTTAAATTTATGATAGATTTATTGGCGCTGACGCACCCCTCATTGGTTGGACAGTCAAATCGTTTGCGACGATATACCAAAGGGGTTGTTTCTTATATGAGGATACCGGCACAGGAGGCCTGGGTCATTGAACTAGCAACGTTATTGTTGAATATTGGTTGTTTGATGCTACCGAAGGAAATTGTGCAGAAGACTATCAGCGGTGAAAAGTTGACAAAAGATGAGCAGCAATTATTTGAACAACAGATTTTAGCAGGAACTGAATTAATTGCTCATATTCCGCGACTTGATAAAGTTGCTGAGTTGATCCGTAATTACCATATGACAATTAATACGGATCGTTTAGATAAGAATGAAGTCATCATTAAAACAATCAGCGAATTTGACCGGTTAATAAACCATGGTGTTAAGCCTTCGCGAGCGATCAACAAACTAGCGGTAGAGATTCCAGATTGTCCTCAGTCGGTATTCAATGCACTCTTGGCTGTAAGTATAGAAACTACGAATGAGGAGGTTCAGGTGAAATTTAGCGATTCATTATAGGCGCATTCATCTCATCACAGAGTATAAATATTCGGCTTGGTGAATCATCCATACCCTCCCTCCTAACGTTTAATCAACACTAACTCCAGCCACCTACTTATACCGTTCCAGCTTAGACTTACGACTTTGAAACCTATTTTCATGGCATATACGCCGTCTTCAACAGATTCATTTCCACATTCAAGTTTCTCTTGTCAATTAGTCTTAATTAGCGCCATATATTCTTTCTCACTAAATTTCGAACCGCATAATCTATCAGGAAATTCGATGGCAATGCGCTGAAAATCACCTTCAAATTCAATAAATACATCTACTATTTCGGGCTCAAAGCAGTCCCCCTATCTTTATTAAATTATGCTATTGCGTCGCGATGCGATAGAGGTGGTTTATATATTCGCATGCTAATTAATGCATCATATACATCGGCTACAGCCGGCGGGATAAGATGGACTATCCGTCCTTCTTGACCTCGTTAAATGCTAACCATCGTTTATAAGGAACAAAAGGAGCTGTTTTTTAATGAATATTTTGGATTGTATAAATAGCAGACGAAGTGTAAGATCGTTTACCGACCAAACAATTCCGCCAGATGTTATTGACCAACTGATTACTCTGGGAACCAAGGCTGCAACTGGTTCAGGGAATCAAGCATGGGGGTTTGTTATAATCACTGATAAAATGGAAATGAAGAGTTTATCAGATGAAATAAAGAAATACCTTCTTGAAAACTTTGACCAGTATCCATATCTACACCAATATGAGGGTTGGCTTAACAATGTAGATTTTAACATATTTTATAAGGCCCCTAATTTATTAATAATCTATGGTGACACCACTTCGCAATGGTATGTTTATGATTGCACATTAGCCGCTGGTAATATTATGCTTGCTGCTAGTGAATACGAATTAGGTACATGCTGGATTGGATTTGCGCACCTTTTCTGTAATACTGCTGCATTTAAATCCAAATACAATGTTCCCGATCACTATGATTTGGTCTGTCCTATGGTTATTGGATATACAAAAGGACAACTAGCTCCTCCAACTCGAAAGCCAGCACTTATTTTCTTTCGTGGATAATGTAGGTCTACCTATTCTCATACTCATAGCCTCTCGGCATTCGCCGAGGCAGTTGGGACAGGGGTTTCCTTGAACCACTTTATTATATTCCTCCTACTTTTAGTGGGAGGATATTTGTTTTTTCCGTACAAAACTGGAAATTCTCGATTGATTAAAGCTTCATAAAATTTTCAATAAGCAAGCTAAAACACTTGATTTTTTCAGAACATCCCCATAATTGAGCGACGAGGGATGCTTTTCCTTTGATTACAGAATTTGGGGTGGTCTGATTGAAACCTGTACTTACTTTACATGAAACGTACCAAAATTCTGTTCTTGAGCGTCTCCAACTGCATTACTCTGGCGGGATCTTCGTCATTGCCAACAAATTCTGGAGAACCGATTTGGCTTACATCACTTCGTTGCTTCAGGATGAGAATGGTGCCAAAGGGCGGAGCAAGAGGCTACATCTTATTTTTGAAGATGTAACCCCTGCCGAGTTTAACTAAAAAAATAACGAATTGATTCTTCCGGAGATTTGCTCGGGTCGATCTTATCCCCTACTTTACCGACAGCAGGTACTTTAATTAGGACATTGGAAACAGGCTCGTGTTTAATTACTTCACCATTAGATATTTCCATTATTACTCCTCCTCTTACTCTTATAAGGCTTATTGGTCTAAAAGATTTTAATAAGACAAAATCAATAAACCAATAACCTTAATTTCTCCGAAAGCTACTCAGATAATGTCTAGTAAGTTTTGGACAGATAATTATGGCTAATACAATAACAATGGAAAACTATTGCAGACAAAAAAGTTTTTTTATAAACCAACAATAATGTTTGTTGGTTTATAGACGCAATCTATATTTCGCAACTCCCCCCTCTCCCAAACAAAGGCAAGGGAGGCCCTTAAACTACATAACCTATTTATAGGACCCCATTCAATCTTCCAACCTGTATTCCATTAAAGACAACCCATCTTTACCTCTTGATCTCTCATCTCTTTAACTCTATCAGTTTGTAAACGCTGGGGACTATCTCGAGATGAACTGACATAGCTCTTTAGCTTTGCGATCGCTATCACATTCCTTGTTTCTTCCTTGGTGACCAGAAGTATCTCCATGACCCATTAGGAGCTTTAGCAAGATGCATAGTAGTTCTAATCAGAGAACCATTTGTAAAATCCAGCATGAAAGGTACTTCTACGACATCTTTGTATTCTTTACCGTCTCCCTTTGTGTTCGACCATGTAGGAAGGAGAATAGCAGCTTCAACCTTATAATCCTTAATTAGGGCGAACATCCCGCCTTTTTCCTTACTATCTGTTATAAACACCTCTTTAGTATACTCACCTTGGACATCAGGGTGTAAGTAGGCGTACAACTGATCCCACTGTCCATAGGCTGATAGTTCGAGGGTCTTGTAGGCGACGTCCTCAGCGCTTTGTACCTTAGGCTTTTCTGTGGCCTTGGAGTTAATCTTCGCGTGAGAGGAACAACCAAGGGAAGCAAGTAGTGTTAGGGTAAGAATTAAGTACATAGCCTTTTTCATTTCGCAACTTCTTTCTTTCTTTCTTTTTTCTATCTATTTCAGCGCTAACTTGTTCCTTATCAAGTTAGCGCTAGTTAATAGTATTAAGTCTAACTGTAGGGCTTGCATTCTCTAAAGCGTTTGTCAGAACGCTAACCCAGCCCCGTTAGATAATCTTCAAGCATAATTAAATAGCACAAAACCATTACACAATATACTTATGTTGTGACTCATTAATTAAGAGCACCAGTGTCACTTCGATACAGGTGCTCTTGTAATAATCCTTATCTGTTTACCTTTTAGTTCTGTGCATCGTCTTGGCTAAAGCAGATTGAACGCCCCCTTTCTGTTTAAAAATATCTCCCTCACTTCAACTCCCGTCTTGAACACAAACACCGCTTCAAACATCGACTGCACCTTGACCTTCACAATCAGGCGTCGAAATATTTCTTCATCAAATTCAGTAATCGCTACTCCCTGTTCCCGGTTCAACACCCGTAAAAAAGCCTGTTCTAAATCCTTCTCCTTGACCGTTTTTGTGCTGCATTTGTCAACTCCGTTCTGCTCTCGGTTAATACATCTCCACACATACTTCTTATTCTTCCCGGTGCCCCAAGATGCTCTTCTAAACTTTGAACCGCAATTTTGGCAGAAGAGCTTCCCTAAGAAAGCATATTCGCTCGTAAAGGCACTTTTGCCCGTCCGTGAATATCCTCACATATTTGAACGTCTTTCAAACTCAGTCTGTACCGCAGCGAACTCTTCCTTATTAATAATCGGTGGGTAAGAGTTCTCTGCGTAATATTGCTGAACAATCCCATTATTCTTTACCCGCTTCTTGGTCAAGAAATTGACGGTATGGGTCTTTTGAAGCAAAGCCTCACCCATATATTTTTCATTCTTTAATATTGACTTCACAGTGCTAGCCCACCAAGCTGCCTTTCCAGCGCCAGTTAGTATACCGTCATGTTTTATGCCTTTTGCAATCTTCAAATTAATGTTTGAAGTAAAGAACTTCTCTCGTCACTCTTTAGAACTTCTTCAACTATGGAAATTGAATCAGGGGAAGTAATTTTTCGCTTGAACATACCCCAATGAACAATATCCAAAACATCTTTTCCTTTGATATGACCGTTTTGTCGAGAAAATCGCAATTGCTTTTCCAACTGTAAAATATATGGAAAACCATTTCCCCAGGTATCGTAGTTCCATTGATAGCCTCTATACAAACTCACCCAATCTTGGCTATCTACGAACTGTGTTATTTGGTTTTTCAGCAACTCTGGTAAATCAATCATTCTGGCTATCTTTGTACCACAACTTAAAAAAATTATTTCTATCCTTCCAGTAAAAATCAGTCCCAATTCCGACCTTTCTTTTTCGTTCCAGTTATCTTTTCTTGATAAGTCCGTTCGTTGAAAAAACCGGCTTATCGTTACCATATATTGCACTTTAAGGATCACTCTAGAGCACTAGTTAAGTTGGGTATAAGATTATTACACTTTGGACTTCCTATCCCAGTTAGAAAATCATAGCCTACCTTTGCCGAGTATCCGTTGTTCCCTTTATTAATATCGTGATAATTTTCCGTATAACCTGCTCTTCCTGTCCTTACAGCAAAACCGTAAAGATCTGTTATTGCATTAAAACTAGTCAATGGTGTAGTTCTCCCTTGGTCAGCAAGTGCTATCATTGCCGCCCACACTGGTGCCGAAAAACTTGTACCTCCAGCTTCAGACCACCCCGATTGACCATTATTCGGTGTACTGTCATAGACTGGCACGCCAGTCATAGGATCAGCATCGAAGGCAACATCCGGAATTCTACGATGTGGGCCAACAATAGCCGACCAATGACTTTGGTAACTTGGCATATCCATGTAGAGGCTCGTCCCACCACCTGAGTCAGACCATCCGGACTCGCTGAGGTAACTATTATTTGTGTCAATGGCTAAGGTAGTTCCGCCAACTGCTAACACGTTAGGAGAAGCAGCCGGCCACTCTACACCCGCTCCACTGTCACCGGAAGATGCAACATATACAACACCAGAATGCTTAAAATGAGATTCAAAACTAACTTCTGATGAGAATTCGTCTATTCCCCAGCTATTTGAAACAACTTGTGCCCCGTGCGAGGTCGCATAATCAATGGCTGTAACAAAATCATATGATGCGTCTGATCTGGCAACCACTAACAATATTTTGGCAGCTGGAGCTATGGCATGTGCCCATTCAACATCAAGTGATGTTTCTGTTGCCCACCCAGGGTCGATTCGATGTTTACCCTCAGAATACGCTATGTTAAGGATAGCGGGTGGAAGCCTAAATTTTTTATCGAAAACTTTTAGATCATTTATGATAGTAGGGCTTCCGTATGCATCAACAATGGCAATTATTTGTCCACTACCCGTAGCAGATAACTGGTTGAGACCACAGGCAATTCTGATTTGTGAAGGAGAATAACCGAATGGAGTAGACGCGCTACTCCCTGGTTTAAGACGGATTAGCGGATGTGCTTTCCTTGCTAATCCTGGAATGGGAGCAAAGTCAACAGCTAAAAAAATCAAGGTTGCAACAATAATTATCATTGTTAGATTACTCAGCTTTTTCATAACCTTTCTCTCCCTTCTTGAACCCACGGGGTCTCTGTTTACGTGAGCATTGGATGCCAGTTTGGTTGGTTCACCCATGTCTCTAGACCTTCGTCACAGATTCCCATAGTGACTTACTCCCGCTTTGTTTCGACAATATTAAATATGCGATATCTTTATTGTCGACTTGCAAGTGGGTATGTCGCAATAATACTGTGATAACTGACATAATTCTACATGTAAGATATTCATACACTAGTTGATATATGGAAATTGCATCTCATTAATAGGCTACACCTATAATAAAAGTTGCGCAAACACACCTGTCAGGTAGAAAGTCTTTGATGCATTTGTGTCACCTAATATAATGCTTTCTCCTGAAAACATCCCATGTTTATTGAAAAGTGTTACTACCGCTAAGTGGCATAAGTGTCTGACTTATACTAAAAATGCTCATGTTCTTAAAGAAGAAACATGAGCATTTTTTGTGCTTATTTTATTAGATAAAGATAATAAAAGAAGGAATTATTTCTAGATATGGAAGTACAGAAAGATCATTGGCAATGGATTTACTATAGTTAATATTGATTATGACGATAAGTGTTAGATATAGAATTACGTCAGGTAAAATGTTATTCTCCATTTACGGATATTGTCGTAAATGGACAGAATTGTCCCGAGTGTGTCTAACCATATAGGTTTGATAACGGAAAGTACGGCGTTTTTGTCTAGGAAAGCTAGTTTTAGTTCCGGCAATGCCGGGTTAGAGAGGCGATTTAAAATGAACATTATGATCCGTAAGATCCACATTGTGTCGCTGGCTGTCTTTGTTGGATTGGGAACCTGCTCTCTCGTCAATGGAGTTCCAATTCTACATGCCGCTAAAAACCGGATGACGTCTGATTATGTTTTCTCTCGGAATTTTTCACATAGGCATTTACTTGTTCCAAAGGTTCAGCAAACACAAGGTGCTTCTACAACTTCAATCCCTCCTGCAGATACGGCAGAATCTGAAAATTGGGCGGGATACATTGACAGCCCTTCGTCTAGTAGCGGCTATACTAGCGTTTCTGGCAGTTGGATAGTCCCCAATATTTCTGCTCGTCAACAAAATGCTGCTGCTGCACAGTGGATTGGTTTAGGCGGATCTTCATCCCCTGACCTCTTACAAATGGGAACGAGTGAACAACTTAAAAACGGTCAAATAGTTACTGAGGTATTTTGGGAGAAGTTACCTGCACCTGCACAAACAGTGATGACGGTTCCAATTGGTTCGACCATTAACGCGACCATATCTCCATCGGCGAACTCAAGTTTAACGTGGAATTTAACATTTACCGTGAACGGTCAAACTCAAACGATTCACCCAGTAACACTCGATTCGTCCTATGCACAGGGAATTGGGACATCCGCAGAATGGATTAGCGAAGAGCCTTCAACTCAGAATGACCAATTGGTTCCTTTAGCATATATGGGGACTGTGTCGTATCAAGCCGCATTGGTAAATGATCAGGCATTGAGTTCTGAGGGAAATCAAGTTCAACCCATTGCTTTGGTATCCAGTCATGGAAATATTTTAATTGCACCTTCTGCACTGGGAACAGATGGTGAATCATTCTCAACCAATGATCTAATTAAAAAACCCAACACAAACGCGACTAAAGGGTATGGTCAAAATGGAAATCCGAGGTCTCCTTCGAATTCTAGGCACTTGTTGGATAGCATGCATCTCCACACCCAATAAAAATTCGGTTCGTTTCAGAAACGACACTTCTTAAGTTGAAATCAGCGTGGGACAATTCTTTTCCGCAAGTTGATAATCGCCTATTATATTTAATTCTTGCATAATATTTTGCCTCAACCCATTTTAAAAAAGGAGATGTTGTTCTATGACAAAGAAATTGACTATCCTAATTATGCTTGCATCCTTTCTCGTTCTTGGCATTACTCAGACGGCCCAAGCATCTTCCTTGCGTGACACCTTACTTAAGACAGGTTCAACAGGCGCCAACGTAGTACAGTTACAAACTGAGTTGAATTATCTTGGGTATGATGTTGGTGCTACAGACGGTATCTTCGGAACCAAGACGCAATCGGAAGTCGTTGCCTTTCAAACGAGAAAATCTCTAAGTGTAGATGGTATTGTTGGACCAATCACTGCCAACACTTTAAACAGGGTTTACTCAGAAAAACCGCCTACTGTTCGTGCAAATGTTATTATTGCCACTGCGGAAAAATATATTGGAGTTCCTTACCTGTGGGGTGGGGAATCTCCTACCAGAGGATTTGATTGTTCAGGCTTTGTTCAGTATGTCTTTGCTAAAAACGGGATTACCCTACCCAGAGTTTCGTATAATCAAGCTACGGTAGGAACACCTATAAGCTTTTGCGAGTTACAACCGGGGGATCTGATTTTTCTATCCACAGAAACGAAGGGAATCGTGAGCCATGTCGGCATTTACATTGGAAATGATCAGTTCATTAATGCTTCTTGTTCTAAGGGTGTTACAATCTACCCAATTGGTCCCTACTGGAAATCAATATATTTTGGAGCAAGAAGAGTATTATAGTTGGAATTTTGGTTTTAGTTTTGGGTATTTTTGTTGTAGTCTTTATTCTGAAACAATTATTCAAAATAGCGATCATTCTTACTATTATTGCGTTACTTCTTCACTTCGGATTACCAATCCTCAATACATTTCTTCACAGTATCCGATAATTTATGCTTGAACTTTCCACTATTCAGGTGCTCTGCAAGTTCCATTGATGGATAAAGATACTGTGCTTTGTATGCTTTTCTTCCCACTTTGAATGATAACAGAGAAAAATGCCATTTTTTTATTGCTTTTTTCTTCTATAATAAGGAGCCATTCTATTCACAAGCTTCAACTAGAAAAGCTTTAGTAAGACTTGAAAAGTCATTATTTTTAACTTTAATATTACCAATCATTACCCCTTTTTATAAGTCCAACAGGTTTTCGATGTTCCTGAACACTTGGTCAGCACTGCCCTAGCTAGGATCGTCAACCGACGTCACTGTCAAGCCGCGCCGTTTAAGCGGCCTCAGCTCTTAAGAAAT
>Ga0209415_10008969_pt1 | contig 17238 bp, 11 predicted proteins | sample PeaSoiSIISIP2007_FD_187696 | JGI IMG/M metagenome (GOLD analysis project Ga0209415, IMG submission 187696) | Peat soil microbial communities from Weissenstadt, Germany - SII-SIP-2007 (SPAdes) (version 2) | ecosystem: Environmental > Terrestrial > Soil > Wetlands > Peat | place: Germany... | reverse complement strand
TACCGCGGCAGCTGGCTCTCGCCCATCAGGAACTCGTCGACCGCCCGGGCGCACTGGCGGCCCTCGCGGATGGCCCAGACCACCAGCGACTGGCCGCGGCGCATGTCGCCGCAGGCGAAGACGCGCGGGGCGCTGGAGCGGTAGTCGAGGGTGTCGGCCTTGACGTTGCCGCGGCTGTCCAGCGCGACGCCGGCCTGCTCGATCAGCCCAGGCTTGCGCGGCCCCACGAAGCCCATCGCCAGCAGCACCAGGTCGGCCGGTAGCGTGAACTGGGTGTCGGGGGCCGGCGTCATCTGAGTGCGTCCGTCGGCGTCGGTGCTCCACTCGACCCGGGCGCACTCGATCGCCTGCACCTGGTCGGCGCCAACCGCCCGCACCGTGGTGACCGCGAAGTCGCGCTCGCAGCCCTCTTCCTGCGAGGACGAGGTGCGCAGCTTGAGCGGCCAGTCGGGCCAGGTCAGCGCCTTGTCCTCCTGCTCCGGCGGCATCGGCATGATCTCGAGCTGGGTGATCGACAGCGCGCCCTGCCGTCCCGAGGTGCCGATGCAGTCCGACCCGGTGTCGCCGCCACCGATGACGATGACGTGCTTGCCCTTGGCGGTGATGGTCCCGCCGGGCGCCGCGACCGCTTCGGCGTCGCCCGCGACGCGCTTGTTCTGCTGGGTGAGGAACTCCATGGCGTAGTGCACGCCGGGAAGGTCGCGGCCAGGCACGGGCAGATCGCGCGGGTCCTCCGCGCCGCCGGACAGCACAACGGCGTCATAGCCGCCCAGCAGCTCGTCGACCGATACGTCCTTGCCGACCTCGCAGCTGGCGCGGAAGCTGACCCCCTCGGCTTCCATCTGCGCCATGCGGCGGTCGATCAGGGGCTTCTCCATCTTGAAGTCGGGGATGCCGTAGCGCAGCAGGCCGCCGATGCGGTCGCTTTTCTCGAACAACGTCACCTGGTGGCCGGCGCGGGCCAGCTGCTGGGCGCAGGCGAGCCCGGCTGGGCCCGACCCGACCACCGCCACGCGGCGCCCGGTCGGCGAGCTCGAGATCTGCGGTTCGATCCAGCCCTCGGCCCAGCCGCGGTCGACGATCTGGCACTCGATGGATTTGATGGTGACTGGATTGTCGTCGATGTTCAGCGTGCAGCTGGCCTCGCACGGCGCGGGGCAGACCCGGCCGGTGAACTCCGGGAAGTTGTTGGTGGAGTGCAGGTTGTCGAGCGCCAGCTTCCACTGGTCGCGGTAGACCAGGTCGTTCCAGTCAGGGATCTGGTTGTTGACCGGGCAGCCCTGGTGACAGAACGGGATGCCGCAGCCCATGCAGCGCGCGGCCTGCCGCTCCAGCTCGCCGCCCGGCAGCGGGTGCGTGAACTCGCGCCACGTCTTCAGCCGCTCGGCCGGCTTGTCGTAGCCCCGCTCGCGCCGCTCGATCTCCAGGAAGCCGGTCGGCTTTCCCATCCCAACCCTCACTTAGAACTGAATAAGTCTACTCGGCCGCGACCGCTTTGGCGGCCGCACGTTCGGCGACCTGGTCTTCCAGGGCGCGGCGATAGTCTTTCGGCGTGATCTTCACGAAGGCGCCCAGCGCCCGGTCCCAGTCGTTCAGCAGGGCCTGGGCCCTGGCGCTGCCGGTGTAGAGCAGGTGGCGTTCGACCAGGATGCGCAGGCGCTCGGCGTCGTAGCGCAAAGGATCGCCCATGCCGGAATTCTCGACGCTGACCGAGCGCTGGCGCGGCCGCAGGCCATCGTCGTCGCGCTCGCCCGGCGCCGGCGGACCGACCGGCCCGGTCTCGACCATCGCCATGTTGCACAGCGGCTTGAAGCGGCCCTCGGGGTCGTAGACGTAGGCGATACCGCCCGACATGCCGGCCGCGAAGTTGCGCCCGGTGTCGCCCAGCACGCAGACCACGCCGCCGGTCATGTACTCGCAGCCGTGGTCGCCCAACCCCTCGACCACCGCGACGGCGCCGGAGTTGCGCACCGCGAACCGCTCGCCCGCGACACCCTCGAAGTAGGCCTCGCCGGCGATGGCGCCGTAGAGCACGGTGTTGCCGACGATGATATTCTTGGTCGGATCGCGCTCGGTGCCGCCAGGATGGCGCACGACAACCCGGCCGCCCGACAAACCCTTGCCGACGTAGTCGTTGGCGTCGCCCGTCAGTTCGAGCGCGACGCCGCGGGCGAGGAAGCCGCCGAAGGTCTGGCCGGCGACGCCGGTGAACTTCACGTTGATCGAGCCTTCCGGCAGGCCGGCGTGGCCGAACCGGCGGGCGACCTCCCCGGACAGCATGGCGCCGGCGGTGCGGTTGCCGTTGCGGATCGTGCGCTCGACCACCACCGGGCCCTTGCCCTCGAACGCCGGCTGCGCGGCGGCGATCAGCTCGTGGTCGAGCGCCCCGCCCAGGCCGTGATCCTGATGGTCGCAATTCCACAGCGCCGGCGCGTCACCCGGCGGCTGGGCGTAGAGCAGGCGCGACAGGTCGACGCCGTGCGCCTTCCAGTGCTCGACCGCCGGCGCCGCATCCATGCGGTCCACCCGGCCGATCATCTCGGCCACGGTGCGGAAGCCCATCTCGGCCATGATCTGGCGCAGCTCTTCGGCGACGAAGAAGAAGTAGTTGATCACGTGCTCGGGCTTGCCAGTGAAGCGGGCGCGCAGCACCGGGTCCTGCGTCGCCACCCCGACCGGGCAGGTGTTGAGGTGGCACTTGCGCATCATGATGCAGCCGGCGGCGATCAGCGGCGCGGTGGCGAAGCCGAACTCGTCGGCGCCCAAGAGCGCGGCGACCGCGACGTCGCGGCCGGTGCGAATGCCGCCGTCGGCCTGCACGGCGATGCGGGTGCGCAGGCCGTTGAGCAGCAGCGTCTGCTGGGTCTCGGCCAGGCCGATCTCCCAGGGCGAGCCGGCGTGGGTCAGCGACGTCAGCGGCGAGGCGCCGGTGCCGCCTTCGAAACCGGAGATCGTCACGTGGTCGGCGCGGGCCTTGGAGACGCCGGCGGCGACGGTGCCGACGCCCACTTGCGAGACCAGCTTCACCGAGATGCGCGCCTCAGGGTTCACATTCTTCAGGTCATGGATCAGCTGGGCCAGATCCTCGATCGAATAGATGTCGTGGTGCGGCGGCGGCGAGATTAGGCCCACGCCCGGCGTCGAGTGGCGCACCCGGGCGATGTTGGCGTCGACCTTGTGGCCGGGCAGCTGGCCGCCCTCGCCCGGCTTGGCGCCCTGGGCCATCTTGATCTGGATGTCGTCGGCGTTGACCAGGTACTCGGCGGTCACGCCGAAGCGGCCCGAGGCGACCTGCTTGATCTTCGAGCGCATGGAATCGCCGTTCGGCAGCGGTGTGAACCGGTCCGCCTCCTCGCCGCCCTCGCCGGTGTTGGAGCGCCCGCCGATGCGGTTCATCGCGATCGCCAGCGTGGTGTGGGCCTCGCGGCTGATCGAGCCGAAGCTCATCGCCCCGGTGGAGAAGCGCTTGACGATCTCCGCCGCCGGCTCGACCTCCTCGATCGGCACGGGCGTTTCGCCCGGCTGCAGCCGCATCAGGCCGCGGATGGTGAGCAGGCGCTGGCTCTGCTCGTTGACGGTATTGGCGAAGGCGGCGTACTCGGCCGGCAGGCGGCCGCGCACGGCGTGCTGCAACCGCGCGACCGTGTCCGGCGTCCAGGCGTGCTCCTCGCCGCGCAGCCGCCAGGCATAGGCGCCGCCGACGTCCAGCATGTGGCGGTAGATCGGCGCATCGCCATAGGCCGCGGCGTGCCGGCGCACGCACTCCTCGGCGATCTCCTTCAGCCCGACGCCTTCGATCTTGGTGTCGGTGCCGGTGAAGAACTTGTCGACCAGCTCGGTGGAGAGGCCGACGGCGTCGAAGATCTGGGCGCCGCAGTAGGACTGGTAGGTGGAGACGCCCATCTTGGACATCACCTTGAGCAGACCCTTCCCGAGCGCTTTGACGTAGTTCTTTTGCACATCCTTGGCGGAGAGCTTGGAGCGGTTCTGCGTGCGCAGCTGCTCCACGGTCTCGAACGCCAGATAGGGATTGATCGCCTCGGCGCCGTAGCCGGCGAGGACGCACATATGGTGCACCTCGCGCGCCTCGCCGGTCTCGATCACCAGGCCGGTCTGCATGCGCAGGCCCTGACGGATCAGGTGATGATGCACCGCGGCGGTGGCCAGCGCGGCGGGGATCGGGATGCGATCGACGCCGACAGCCCGGTCGGAGAGGATCAGGATGTTGCTGTCGGCGAGCACCCGGTCGGTCGCGGCGTGGCAGAGCCGCTCCAGCGCCGGCTCCAGCCCGGCCGCGCCGTCGGCGGCCGGCCAGGTGGCGTCGAGCGTCGCGGTGCGGAAGGCGCCGTCGGCCAGCTCGGCGATCGAGCGGATCTTCTCCAGGTCGGCGTTGGAGAGGATCGGCTGGGTGACCTCTAGGCGCTTGTGCGCGCCGGCCTGGTGTCCGAGCAGGTTCGGGCGCGGGCCGATCATCGAGACCAGGCTCATCACCAGCTCCTCGCGGATCGGATCGATCGGCGGGTTGGTGACCTGGGCGAAGCCCTGCTTGAAGTATTCGTAGAGCAGCTTGGGCCGGGAAGAGAGCACCGCGATCGGCGTGTCTGAGCCCATCGAGCCGACCGGGTCGTCGCCCTGCTCGCTCATCGGCTCGAGGAAGAACGAAAGGTCCTCCTGGGTGTAGCCGAACGCCTGCTGCCGATCGAGGAACTCGGCCGGGTCGTTGGCCCGCGCCGGCTCCCACTGCGGCGGCTCTTCGAGGTCGTCGAGCTTGAACTGGGTGGCGCGCAGCCACTCCTCGTAGGGCTCGGCCTCGGCCAGCTTGGCCTTGATCTCCTCGTCCTCGACGATGCGGCCTTCTTCCATGTCGATCAGCAGCATCTTGCCCGGCTGCAGCCGCCACTTGCGGACGATGCGCTCGTCCTCCACCGGCAGCACGCCGACCTCGGAGGCCATCACCACGTGGTCCTGGTTGGTGATGATGAAGCGGGCCGGGCGCAGGCCGTTGCGGTCGAGCGTCGCGCCGACCTGGCGGCCGTCGGTGAAGGCGACGGCGGCCGGGCCGTCCCACGGCTCCATCAGCGCGGCGTGGTATTCATAGAAAGCGCGCCGCTTGGCGTCCATCAGCGGATTGCCGGCCCAGGCCTCGGGCATCAGCATCATCATGGCGTGGGCGAGCGGATAGCCGCCGGCGAGCAGCAGCTCGAGCGCGTTGTCGAGGGCGGCGGTGTCGGAGTCGGCCGTCTGGATCAGCGGCCACATCTTGTCGAGGTCCGGCCCCAGCAGCGCCGACTCCATCGTGCGGCGGCGGGCGTTCATCCAGTTGATGTTGCCGCTCTTGGTGTTGATCTCGCCGTTATGGGCGATGAAGCGGTAGGGGTGCGCCAGCTTCCACGACGGGAAGGTGTTGGTGGCGAAGCGCTGGTGCACTAGCGCCACCGCCGATTCCGCCAACGGGTTCGTCAGGTCTTTGTAGAAGGTGCCGACCTGATGGGCGAGGATCATGCCCTTGTAGACCACCGTACGGCTGGAGAACGACGGCATGTAGAGGTCGGTCAGGCTCGGCAGGCCGTACTTCTCGGCCAGCTTCTCAAGCGGGTTCTGGGTCTGCTTGCGGATCACCAGCAGCTTGCGCTCGAAGGCGTCCTGGTCGCGGACCTGGGCGCCGCGGCCGACGAACGCCTGGCGGATCACCGGCATCTGCTCCAGCACCGCCTTGCCGAGCCCGGTCGGGTCGACCGGCACGTCGCGCCAGCCGATCAGCTGCTGGCCCTCGACGCGGATGAAGTGCTCGAACTGGCCGATCGCCAGCTCCCGCGCCGCTTCGTCCTGCGGCATGAAGCACATGGCGACGCCGTAGTGGCCGGGCTCGGGCAGCTCCAGCCCGGCGTTAGTCGCCCAGTCGCGGTAGAGCGCATCGGGGATCTGGATCAGAGCGCCGGCGCCGTCGCCGACCAGGGGATCGGCGCCCACCGCGCCGCGGTGGTTCAGGTTGATCAGGATCTCCAGGCCGCAGGCAATGACCTCGTGCGATTTGCGGCCCTTGATGTTGGCCACAAACCCCACGCCGCACGCGTCATGTTCATGACGCGGGTCATACAGTCCTTGGTGCGGCCTAAGCGCCATCTAGAATAACCCGTCCTAGCCCTGCTGGTGTTCCCGATGTTCGGGCGCATCTTCGCGCATCTACATGCCAAGCCCCAGGTCTGTCGACTGCGACACGATCAAACGTGCGTCAGCTAGCGGCGATTGGCGAAAATTGGTTCGCAACCGACTCCATCGAATGCCTTCACGCCGGTAGAATCTTGCGCGCTAACCCTTGTGGGCGAAACATTCTTCCAGCCAGTCGCTGGCGAAGCGTACGAACTTGATCCTGCCCTTGGCGTTGGCCGAATAGACCGCGCGCCACGCCCCGTCCCGGCCGCGAATGACCGAAGGATAGGCGGCGGCCGCCTCCGATCCGGGCAGGGACAGGTTGCAGCCGGTCTCGAAGTGGACGCCGTCGCTGGATCTTGCCAGCGCGAGCACGTCGCGGCTGGTGTTCGAGGGGTTGTAGATCAGCACGTCGCGGCCAGCGCCGTCGTCGAACGCGTCCACCGCGGCGCTGGGATTGGGCAGGTTGGTGAGCTCGGGCGCGGTCCAGTCGCCGGCGCCGGGGTCGAACAGCGCGACATAGACGCCCTGGCGCTGCGGATCGCGGAAGAACACGCGGAAGCGCCCGTCGCTCTGGCGCACCAGCGCCGGCTGGATCAGCTTCCAGCCTTCGAGCGGCCAGGACGCCTGCAGGACCGGCGCGTCGCCCAGGAACGCCACCCTGCCGATCGTCGCCCGCTGCGCCGACTCCTCGTAGAACGGCAGCAGATAGCCGCCCTCGACCGGCTTCAGCTCGGCGCGTGGCAGGGCGCCGCCGAGATCGACCAGCCGGTGCCCCGGCGACCAGGTGCGGCCGTCGTCGGCCGAAACTCGCGCGTCGATCCGCCCGCAGGCCCAGTTGCGGCAGATATTGCCGACGACGGGCAGCAGCCAGTCCTGGATCACCCCGTGCGCCATCCAGATGCGGCCGTCCGGCGTGACCGTCAGGGTGACGTTGCCGAGGCTCTTGTTGGGCGCGGACGCCCCGATCGCCTGGTCGCCGGGTGGGACCGCGGTCCAGGGCGTCGACCAGCTGGCGCCGTCGCTTTTCCCCCGCGAACACAGGATGCGCACGCTGACGTCCTCTTCGTGCGCCCCGGAATACCAGCAGACCAGCAGGGCGCCGGACGCCAGTTCGGCGATCGCCGCGCCATGGTTCTCCCCAACCGCCGGCGACGGGATCTCGGCGCGGAAGATCGAGGGCGCGGCGAGCGCGGACGGCGCCAACCAGCTCAGCAGGAGCGCGAAGACCCAGGCTTGACGCAGGACGAACGCGGCGGGAGGTTTCGACATTGAGGGAAGGATTTTGATCATGGAATTGGCGCCAAAGCAGACCGGGCTCTCTACCGCGCGTCTAGAACGCATCACCGACCACCTCGAACGCAACTACATCGCCAGCGGCAAGATTGCCGGCTGCCAGGTGGCGGTCGCCCGCCACGGCCATCTGGCCTATTTCCGCTCGTTCGGCCAGATGGATCGCGAGCGCGGCAAGACAATGACCGACGACGCCATCTTCCGCATCTACTCGATGACCAAGCCGATCACCTCGGTGGCGCTGATGAGCCTCTACGAGCGCGGCTATTTCCAGCTCAACGACCCGGTCAGCCGCTTCTTCCCCGCTTGGCGCGATCACAAGGTCTGGGTCAGCGGCCGGGGCGAGACTATGCAGACCGAAGCGCCTAACCGCCCCGTCAGCATGCGCGACATGCTCTGCCACACTGGCGGGCTGACCTATGGCTCGGCGCTGGTCGCGCTCGGCGCCGAGGACAGCGGCCATGCGGTCGACGCGGTCTACGGCGAGGTCGGCGTGCGCCGCGGCCGCGGCGAGACGCTGATGGAGTTCATGGACAAGCTGGCCAAGGTGCCGCTGCGCTACCAGCCCGGCGAACGCTGGATGTACTCGCTGTCCACCGACGTCTGCGGCGCCCTGGTCGAGAAGATCTCCGGCCAAAGGTTCGACCGATACCTACAGGAGCACATCTTCGACCCTCTGGGCATGAAGGACACCAGCTTCGTGGTGGCGCCGGACAGGATCGACCGCTTCTGCGCCAACTATCGCCGCGCGCCCGACAAGTCGCTGCAGGTGATCCCCGATGCCGACCGCGACTACCTGAACGAGCCCTCGTTTTTCTCCGGCGGCGGGGGGCTGACCGGCACCACCGAGGACTATCTGCGCTTCTGCGAGATGATCCGCCGTGGCGGCGAGCTCGACGGGGCGCGCATCCTCGGCCCGCGCACGATCCAGCTGATGCGCCGCAACCACCTGAAGGACGGTAAGGACCTGACGCAGATGGCGATCGGCGGCTTCTCCGAGACCGCCAACGAGGGCGTCGGTTTCGGCCTCGGCTTCGCCTGCACGCTGGATACGGTGAAGTCCGGCACGATCGCCGCGGGCGACTTCTACTGGGGCGGCGCGGCCTCGACCATCTTCTGGGTCGACGACGTCGAAGACCTCACCGTCGTGTTCATGACCCAGCTGATGCCCTCCGGCGCCTTCAACTTCCGCGGCCAGCTGAAGAGCATCATCTACTCGTCGATCGTGGAGTAACCTCCGAACCTCGCTTTCCAGTATCCCTCTCCCCGCAAGGCGGGGAGAGGTCAGGTGAAGGGGCTCGGCGCGAGGCGGCGAGCGCGCCGCAGCGCATCCTGGCTTCGCCAGCCTCGACGCCTTCGGCGCCAAGGGGCCCTCACCCGTCCGATCGGCTTCGCCGCCCGGCCTCCCCACTCTGCGGTGGGGCGAGGGTTAGTTTGAGCACGTCTCGGTTGTCCCCCAGCCGCACCACCACATCGGCCCGCGCCGGCATCTCGGCGGCGATGTGGCGGGTGAGGCGTTCGTAGTGCTGGATGAAAGTCGCGATCTGGGCGTCGGTCTGCCCGGCGGCGGGACCTTCGCGCTCGCGCAGCTTGTGCTCCTGCTCGAGCCGCCAGCCGAGTACGGCATCGAAGCTCGGCGCCCGCAGCAGGACCTGAAACCCGATCTTGCCGAACAGGTCCTGGTAAGGCCCGGCGAGCGCGGCGTTGGCGTAGCGGCGCCAGACGGCGTCCGGATCGCGCGTGCGCTCCAGCCCGTTGATCGGCTGGATCAGCGCCGCGTCGGCCTGCGGCCGCGCGCCGACGCACCAGCCTTCGAACAGGATCACGTCGACCGGACCGGCGAAGACGTCCCAGTCCGCCCGGTCGCGGCGATCGTCCCTGGCCTTGTCGAACCGCGGCACGGCGGACTCGCCGGCGCGGCCGAGGGCTTCGATCACGGCCATGCCGAGCGCCACATCGTGGGTTCCTGGGGCGCCGCGGGTGAGGAACAGCGGATGCACGTCGGCGGCCAGCGTCCGGCGCTCGGCCAGGGTCAGATAGAGATCGTCGAGCGACAGGATCGCGGTGCGCAGGCCCCGGTCCCGCAGCAAGAGCGCCAACGCGCCGGCGGCCGCCGACTTGCCCGAGCCCTGCGGCCCGGTTACGCCGACCAGCAGGGCCGACCCGCGTCGGTCGATCGCGGCGACGCGCTCGGCGATCGGGCCTAGCGCCGTGTCGACGAACTGGAGATAGCCGGCCGGCAGCCGCTCGGCGCGCAGATAGGCGGCCAGATCGGTGGTCATGACCGCCTGCGCGCCGTCACCCCATCTTGAAGACGCAGACCTTGTTGCCGTCGAGGTCGCGGAAGTAGGCCCCGTAGAAGCCGGGCATGCGCTCGCCGGGCGGCCCTTCGTCGGTGGCGCCGTTGGCCAGCGCCAGCTTGTAGGTCTCGGCGATCACTTCCGGCGACGGCGCCTGCAGGGCGACCATGTTGCCGTTGCCGGGGATGGCCGTCTCGCCATTGTAGGGCGTGCAGACCGCCAGCATCGCGCCGCCGGCGCCGGCGTAGCCTTGCATGCGGTCGCTGGCGAAGGTGCGCTTGCCGCCAAGCGGGGTAAGCACGGTGTCGTAGAAGGTCTTGGCCTTTTCCAGGTCGTTGCTGCCGATGGTGGCGTAGCCGATCATGTCTCTCTCCCCGATCCTCGCCGCAGCCGGCGGGACGTTGGCGCGGCGGCGGCGGAGGAATAGCCTCTTCGCATGACAATCTCCACAGCGGGCGCCGCCGAGGGCCGCATCGATGTGCGCCGTGACGCGCAAGGCATCGCTACCGTCGTCATCGACAATGCGGCGCGGCTGAACGCGCTTGGGTCGGACCTGCTGGGCGAGTTCGTCCACGCGCTGGCCCAGCTGGGCGAGGACGAAGCGCTGCGGGCGGTGGTGGTGACCGGCGCCGGCGAGCGCGCCTTCGTCGGCGGCGCCGACATCCGCGAGATGAGCGCGATCGAGGGGCCGGACGCAGCGCGCGCTTTCATCACCGGCGTGCACCGCGCCTGCGCCGCCGTCCGCGCCTGCCCGGTTCCGGTGATCGCCCGCATCCAGGGCTACTGCTTTGGCGCCGGACTCGAACTCGCCGCGGCCTGCGACTTCCGTATCGCCTCGGACCTGGCGGAGCTTGGCATGCCGGAGGTGCGGCTCGGCATCCCTTCGGTGGTCGAGGCCGCGCTGCTGCCGATGCTGATCGGCTGGGGCCGCACCCGCCGCCTGCTGCTCACGGGCGAAACCATCGACGCCGAATGCGCGCTGGCCTGGGGCCTGGTCGAGGAGGTGACGCCCGCCGACGAACTGGACGCTGCGGTCGACGCCTGTCTCGCCGACATCCTCGCCTGCGGGCCCGGCGCAATTCGCCAGCAGAAGGCGCTGATCGCCGCCTGGGAGACGCTGCCGCTGGGCCAGGCGATCACCGCCGGCGTCGAGGCCTTCGCCGACGCCTACCGCACCGACGAGCCGACCCGGATGATGGCCGCGTTCCTGGCGGCGCGGGACGCCCGCAAGGCCGCCGCCGGCCGATAGGCCGTAGGCTGTCGACCCGACGCTGATACAGGCTGTTTGCAGGAGCCGCCATCGATATGTAGAGAAACTGCATATCGATTTTTCTGAAAGCGGGGCGACCATGGTTCGGGTGAGTATTTTCGCGGGTTTTGCTTGTCTGGCCGCGAGCACAGCGATCTCCGGCGCGGCCCAGGCCCAGCAGGCTGGTCAGCAGGCCGGTCCGATCGTGGTGGCTGCCACGGACGGCCCGCCGGCCCCTGCGAGCGATCCGCCGGCGCCGGCGTCTGCCGACGCGGTCTCCGACTATTTCGCGCACTGGTTCGAGCGGGTCGACGAGGCCAAGGCCAGCCAGCCGCAGTGGATGACGCCGATCGTCACCGTCACTCCGCGGCTGGAGGAGGAATTCCGCTACGACCAGTACTGGGAGAAGCTCGGCAACGGCGCCGAACTCACCAACTTCGACGCCGGCAAGGGCCTTGAGCTGATCCCGACCACCAGCAACGAGGTGATCCTCAACCTGCCGCCTTACATCGACCGCACCATCAAAAAGCCCGCGGAGGGTTTCAACGACTGGCCGTTCCTGCTGATCAAGCAGCGCTTCATCAGCGCCAACGAGCAGAACGGCAACTACATCGTCACCGGCTTCATCGGCGTGCAGGCGCCGACGGGGATCAAGGCGCTGACCAACGACGCCTGGGTGGTCACGCCGACGCTGGCGGCCGGCAAAGGCTGGGGCGACTGGGACATCCAGGCCACCGTCGGCTTGCCGATTCCGCTTAGCCACGCGAGCACCATCGGCGTGTCGGTCGTGACCAACATTGCGCTGCAGTACCACTTCGCCACCTACTTCTGGCCCGAGATCGAGGCGAACTCGACCTACTGGCTCGACGGCCAACGCGGTGGCAAGAACCAGGTGTTCATCACTCCCGGCGTCGTCATGGGCCGCTTCAAGATCGCCGGCCGGGTGAAGGGCATCTTCGGCGTCGGCTACCAAATCGCCGTCTCGCCGGCGCTGACCACCACGCCGGTGCTGACGCCGACCTACCAACATGCTTGGGTGATGACGCTGCGCACGACGTTCTGACGCCGCCGGCCCCAGCAGCGGGCCCCCCGTGGAGACCAAGTGAAGCCCGCGACGGCTGTGACTGGCGATCTGGTGCTGCGCAAGGGCCCTCAAGGCCAGATCGGCGCGCTGCGGATCGCGCTGTTGCAGGCGATCGGCCGCGAGGGCTCGATCGCCGCCGCCGCCAAGGCCGCCGGCCTCAGCTACAAGGGGGCCTGGGACGCGGTGCAGGCGCTGAACAACCTGTTCGACCGCCCGCTGGTCACCACCCGGGTTGGCGGACGTCACGGTGGCTTCGCCGAGGTCACCGCCGAGGGCGAAGCGCTGATCGCAGCGTTCCAGGCCGTCGAGACGGAACTCGGCCACGTGCTGGAGACATTGGAACGGCGGGTCGCGGGCGCCGCCTCGGCGCCGCTGCATACGCTGCTATGGAGCCTCGGCATGAAGACCAGCGCGCGCAACGCCCTTCGCGGCGTGGTGGATCGGATCACCGACGGCGCGGTCAGCGCCGAGGTGGTGCTCGGCATTGGCGGCGGCGCCGAGATCGTCGCCGTGATCACCCGCCACAGCGTCGAGGACCTTGCCCTGGCGCCCGGCCGCGAGGCGATCGCCCTGATCAAGTCGAGCTTCGTGATCCTGGCGCGGGGTGACGAGTCGCTGCGCACCTCGGCGCGCAACAAGCTGGCGGGCGTCGTGGTCGAAGTCGAGCGTGGCGCGGTCAACGACGAGGTCAGGCTGGATATTGGCGGCGGCAAGATCCTCACCGCCACCGTCACCCATGAAAGCGCCGAAGCGCTCGAGATCGCGCCGGGCGAGCGCCTGCTGGCGCTGATCAAGGCCTCGCACGTGATCCTGGCGGTGGAGTAGGCGTAGGCTAGATCAGCGCCCCAACCAGCACGTTCCAGGGCCGGATCCAGGTGGTGCTCAGCATGCCGACCGGCGTCCACGGATCCTTCACCAGCCGCGCCTCGATCGCCTCGGCGCTTTCGCCGCGCATGATCAGCAGCACGTCGATCGAGCCTTCCAGCGGACCGGCCACCCGGAGCAGGCCCTCCGCTGCAAGATTATCCGTGAACGTTGCATGTTCGTCCCACAGCCTCTGCTGGCGCAGCGGCGTGGCGTGATCCCAGTTCGGACCACGGGTGCGCAGGACGGCGAACCACCGGGTCATGGCGTCTCCTCGGCCACGACGCTAGCCGCGAAAACCCGCCGAACCTGTCAGCAGCGGCGCCCATGGATTTGCGTTCGGACCGATCCGGCCCCACAATGAAAGACATACCGAAGACGGAAATTTAGATGTCTGATTCGATAGGCGCGCCATTGGGCGAGCCGCCGAACGTCGAAGCGCGCCCGACGATCGACGTGAAGGCGATGCCGCACATTCTGCGGCGCATCGTGACCTTGGGACTCCAGACCGATCCGCTGCAGGTGGTGCTGGCGATCGTCTGCTCGCTGGGCTCGGCGGTGGCGAGCCTGGCCGTGCCCCGGCTGTTCGGCCACGCGGTCGATCAGATCGCCGCGCTGTTGAAGGCGCTGGACCACGCCCGCGCCATTCACCTCGCCGCCGGGCAACAGAGCCTGCTCGCGCAGCAGTCGGAACATGCGCTTTGGCTGAGCGCGGCGCTGGTGATCGGCGTCAGCATCATCCAGGGTCTGCTCACGGGTCTCAGCGGCTTCCAGGCCGAATGGGTCAGCCAGAAGGTCGCCTATCGCCTGCGGCTCGACTATTTCCGCCAGCTGCAGCGCCTCTCGTTCCGCTTCCACGACAAGATCCACTCCGGCGACCTGATCACCCGGGGCATGATCGATCTCGAGGGCACGCGCATGTTCATCCAGAACGGGATGATGATGTCGCTGACCCTGGTGCTGATGCTGGTGGTGGCGACCTGGCTGATGTTCGCGGCCGACCCCATCATGGCGCTGCTGGCGCTGGCCTTCGTGCCCTTCAGCGTCGTCACCCTGGCCCGGGTCGGCTTCCTGCTGCGGATCGCCTGGATGCGGGTGCAGACGCTGATGAGCGTCCTGACGCTGACGATGGAGGAAAACCTGCAGGGCATCCGCGTGGTGCGATCCTTCGCCGCCCGCAACTTCGAGCTCGGCAAGTTCGACAGCGCCGCCACCGAGGCGCTGCGCCAGGCCTACGAGCGGATCAAGCTGCGGATGACCGCGATCCGCACCACCACCCTCACCTTCTACGCGTCCCAGGGCGCGGTGCTCTGGTACGGCGGCCACAAGGTCGCCGCCGGAACCATGACGCCCGGGGTGATGGCCGCTTTCGTGCTCTACCTCACCATCCTGCAGGGGCCGGTGCGGCAGGTGATCATGATCGTGATGTCGGCGGCGAGAGCCACCACCTGCGGCTCGCGCCTGTTCGAGATCCTCGATATCGAGCCGGACATCGCCGACAAGCCCGGCGCGCCGCCGCTGAGCCCCAGCGAAGGCGTGCTGGCGTTCGAGCACGTCGATTTCGCCTACGACCCGGGCAAGCCGGTGCTGCACGACATCAGCTTCCGCATCGGCCGCGGCCAGACGCTCGGCATCGTCGGCCCGCCGGGCAGCGGCAAGTCGACCATCGCCAACCTGATCCCGCGCTTCTACGACGTCACCGGCGGGCGGATCACCATCGACGGGCAGGACATTCGCGACGTCCAGCTCGCGTCCTTGCGCGAATACGTCGGCCTGGTGCAGCAGGAGGCGTTCCTGTTCGACGCCACGGTCACCAACAACGTCGCCTACGCCGATCCCTGGGCCGAGGAAGAGCGCATCGTCGGCGCCACCAAAACCGCCCAGCTGCATGAATACATCGCCCACTTGCCCAAGGCCTACGAAACGCGCGTCGGCGAGCGCGGCGTCGCGCTCTCCGGCGGCCAGCGCCAGCGGATGTCGATCGCCCGCGGCGTGGTGCCGGGGCCGGGGATCATGATCTTCGACGACAGCACCGCGGCGATCGACGCGGTGACCGAGAAGCGCGTGCGCGACGCGCTGGCCGAAGCGACCAAGGCCAAGGCCACCCTGATCATCGCCCACCGGCTGTCGTCGCTGATGCACGCCGACGAGATCCTGGTGCTCGAGGAAGGCCGGGTGGTGGAGCGCGGCACGCATGCCGAGCTGCTGGCGCTGGGCGGCGAGTACTTCGACCTCTTCCAGCTGCAGACCCGCACCGAGCAGGGGCTCTCGGTGGCCGACGCCCGAATCCGCCGCAAAGTCACGGAGGCGGCGGAATGAGCGAGTTCGCCTTCGACCGCGAGGCGCCCGCAGCGGCCCCGCCGCCGCGCCGACGCAACGCCAATCTCGGCAGCGCCGAGGGCGAAGAGATCTTCATGTCGTTCGACACCCGGATCGTTCGCCGGTTCGCCGCCTTCCTGAAGCCGCACCCGCGCTATCTGATCGGCGCCCTGGTCGCCACCGTGCTGTCGGCGTTCGCCCAGTTGGCCCTGCCGGTGATGATCGGCCAGGCGGTGACGGCGGCGACCACCCCGCACTCCCCGCCCGGCCGGATCGACCTGATGGTGTTCGAGTTCGGCATCGCCGTGGTGATCTTCACCATCACCTCGCTGCTGTCGCAGTCGATGAGCACACGGCTGGCGCAGAAGGTGATCTTCGACGTGCGCCGGGCGATGTTCGACCACTTCCAGAGCGTCGCCCTGACCTTCATGGACAAGACCCACGTCGGACGGATCATGGCCCGCCTGCAGGGCGACGTGAACGCACTGCAGGACTTCCTGGAGAGCACCACCTCGACCCTCAGCGACTTCGTCGTGCTGATCGGCATCGTCGTGTGGATGCTGCACATGAACTGGAAGCTGGGCGCGCTGACCATGCTGGTGCTGCCGGCGCTGATCGGCATCCGCGCGATCTGGCTGCCCTATTCCAAGGTCAACTTCCGCCGCGCCCGCGACGCTTCGTCGACCGCCAACAGCGCGCTCGCCGAAAATATCAGCGGCGTGCGCACGGTGCAGGAGACGCGCCGCGAGGCGATGAACTTCGAGCTCTACGAGGAGAAGGCCCGCGACAACCTGAACGCCTCCGTCGAGTCGGCCTTCCTCGCCGCGATCATGAGCCCGACCGTCGCGATCCTGACTGGCTTCGCCATGGCGGTGATCATCGTGATCGGCGGCGAGCAGGTGCTGGGCGGTACGCTGGCGGTCGGCGACATGGTCATCTTCGTGATCTTCGTGCAGCGCTTCTTCGAGCCGGTGCGGATGCTGTCGATGCAGTACACCGCCCTGCAGCGCGCCATGGCCGCCGGCTACCGCATCTTCGAGGTGCTGGACGTGCCGGTGACCATCACCAACAAGCCGGACGCCGCCGAGATCACCGAGGAAACCCCGACGGTCGAGTTCGATCACGTCACCTTCGGCTACGATCCTGCCCGGCCAGTGCTGCGCGATATCTCGTTCCGGGTGAAGCCCAAGCACGTGGTGGCGCTGGTGGGGCCGACCGGCTCGGGCAAGACCAGCATCATCTCGCTGGTGCGGCGCTTCTACGAAGTGGGCGAAGGCCGGGTGCTGGTGGGCGGCCACGATGTTCGCGACGTGACACTGGAGAGCCTGGGCAAGACCATCGGCATGGTGCTGCAGGAGCCGTTCCTGTTCACCGGCACCATCGAGGACAACATCCGCTACGCCTCCGACGCCACGCACGAGCAGGTGGTGGCCGCCGCCAAGGCGGTCAGGGCGCACGACTTCATCATGCGCCTGCCGCAGGGCTATGCGACACCGCTGGGCCAGCGCGGGCGCAACATCTCGCTGGGCCAGCGCCAGCTGCTGTCGTTCGCCCGGGCGCTGGTGATCGATCCGAAGATCCTGATCCTCGACGAGGCCACCGCCAACATCGACAGCTTCACCGAGCTGGAGATCCAGCGGGCGCTGAAGGCGCTGATGACCGGGCGCACCTGCCTGGTGATCGCCCACCGCCTGGCCACGGTGCGCGACGCCGACGAGATCATCGTGCTGCAGCAGGGCAAGATCGTCGAGCAGGGCCCGCACGAGGCGCTGATGGCCCGGGGCGGGCTCTACGCCAAGCTCTACGCCTCCAGCCACGGCTCGTTCGACGACCTGCCGGGCGAGGGCGAACGGCGCGCCGACCGCGAAGTGATGATGACCTGATCGCGGTCGCCCCCGAGGTCTGCCGCAGAGTTCACAAGACTGTCGCGTTCGGGACGCAAAGCGGCAACATGCGCGTCTGACTGGAGCCGTCCATGA
>Ga0209415_10008966_pt1 | contig 17239 bp, 11 predicted proteins | sample PeaSoiSIISIP2007_FD_187696 | JGI IMG/M metagenome (GOLD analysis project Ga0209415, IMG submission 187696) | Peat soil microbial communities from Weissenstadt, Germany - SII-SIP-2007 (SPAdes) (version 2) | ecosystem: Environmental > Terrestrial > Soil > Wetlands > Peat | place: Germany... | reverse complement strand
CAGCACCGCATGGTCGAGATGCACTTGCTGGAGCAGGAGGTTCGCGCGTTGACGTTGGCAGCGCAGCGGGCTTTGTCCGAGCAAGAGGTTGGACGCACCAGGATCATCAGCGGCGCGCGCGCGTTCACCTGCAGCGCGGCGCGCAGAATAGCGGCTGAAGCCGTGCAGATGCACGGCGGCATCGGCGTCAGCGACGAGCTCGATGTAAGCCACTACTATCGCCGGCTCATGGTGCTCGGCACGCTGTTCGGCAATCGCGAGTGCCATTTTGGACGATTCGCCGCGACGTGCGAGGCGATCGGCCATTGATCAGGCACATCCCCGGATCGGGCTTGCGCCGCGTTGGAGAGTTCAGATGACGTTGCTTGCGCGGAGCGACGCGTGCGCTCTGATCAGAAACGGGATGAGCGTCGGCGTCGGCGGCTTCGGGCTCGATCGCAAGCCGATGACACTGATCGATGGCGTGATTGAAGGCGGTGTACGGGATCTCAACCTGCTGGTCTATGCCGGAGGCCTCGACGTCGAGCGCCTGGTGAGCGCCAACGCCGTCCAGCGCATCGCATTCAGCCATGTGGGATTGGACCAGTTCGGGCTCGCGCCGGCATTCCGCAAGGCGCGAGAAGCAGCCCGCATCGAGGCCGAGGAATGGTCCGAGTGGTCAATGCTGGTGGCATGGCGCGCAGCGGCCGAGCGCGTGAGCTTCGCAACCGTTGCGCTCGATCCGGCGACCGAGCTGTTTCGGGTGAATCCCTGCCTCGGTCGCTTGCGGTGCCCTTTCACGGGTGGGGAGGCGACCGTGGTGAAGGCACCGAAGGTTGATGTGGCATTGCTGCACGCCGAAGCCGCTCATCCCGATGGGTGGGTCATCAACGCCGGGGACGAATATGCCGATGGGTTGCTCGCGCGCGCGGCTGCCCTCACCGTCGTGTGCGCCGAGCGCTTGATCGATGACGGAGAGCTCGAAAAGCGATGGCGAGAAGTGCAAATCATCGACAGCGTGGTCGATCATGTGGTGCACGCGCCCGGTGGCGCAAATCCAGGCAGTTGCCTGCCCCTATATGGTGTGAATTCTGCCGCAGTTGTGGCCTATCTGGCGCAGGTACGGTCGTGATCAGCCAGGGAGATCTGTTGGCGTGCACGATCGCGCGTTGGGCTGCGACGCTGCCGCGAATGACAACGTTTGCGGCATCCGCAGCGGCCCTGGCCGGTTTACGGGCTGCCCAGGAATTAAGGGGTGCAAGGGTGCGTCTGTGGGGCCACGGCGGGGCCTACGATCCTCGCGGAGAGGTGGCATTGTTCGAGCGCGCCGGCTTATTCAACTGCGCGCCGCGTGCGCGCCTCGACTTGCCGGCGGTGCTCGGATGCGTCTCGCGAGGCACGCGGCTGCTCGCCACGCCGGCGCAGGTGGACGGTGCCGCCCAGGCCAATCTTTCAGTCATCGGCGGCGACTGGGGCGCACCGAAAGTCGCATTGGGTGGGACCCGCGGTTTGCCCGATGCGACCGAAATCCATTTCGTCATGCCGTTGCATGCGTCGCGGGCGCTCGTGAGTCGAGTGGATTTCGTGTCCACGGCTGCGAGCAATAGGGCCGTGCCGCCGTGGCTGTTCACCGAACTCGGTGTACTGCATTGGTGTTCACAGCGCCAGGGCTGGCGCCTGCTCGAGCGGCACGCCGGTGTGGCCGTTGAGCAGATTCGGGAGCGCACAGGTTTTCCCGTTCTGGTCGACGGCGATGTGCCGGAAAGTCCACCCATAGACGAGGAGTGGCTGCAGGCAGTCGAACGCGTCGATCCCCGGCGAGTGCGGGAGCTCGACTTCGTCACTGGTCCGCAAGCGCGCCTCGAAAGGCTGGCCCAAATCGAGGCCGCAGAGCACGCAGCCGTCGAACGGCTCGTCATGGAGTGACTTGCAGATCGAGGATGGCGGCGGCGAGCGCGCGCGCTTCATCTGGACTCAGCAGGCGTTCCCGCGCAATCATGGGGAAGGAACCCCAGTTACCTGCACCGCCGTTCAGGATTTTTGCGGCGAGCACTTCAACGCTCACCGCACGCGGCTGCTGCGAGTAGCGAATCGCGACGACGTTGAAGGGTGGGCCGATCCGCGGCTCAGTCACACTGTGACAGCTGACGCACTGGTTTTTTCTGCTTAGCTCTTCGAGTTCGGTGCCCGTCACTTTTCGCGTGGGTTGCGAGGGCTGCCGCAATTGCACGGTCGGCTCCTTGGCGGCCTCGGCAACGGCGTCGGATGTTGCTTGGGCGTTGCCCTTGCGCGCATAGTCATCGCCAGGATCAATGATCAGCGCCATGCGCGGACCCGGTGCACGCGCAGGCAGCAGCGCGTAACTCGTGACCAGAAACCCGGTATCGGGTTCGACCTGCAGCATGCGCAGGTAAGCGCGCTGACGCGGCAACGGAATCACGCCGAAGGAGTGGTCCTTGGGATTAAAGCGATAGATTGCATCGGCGTTGGAGGTGGCCACCCACAACACCTGGCGCCCAGGGTCCCAAGTCACCGCGTATGGGGCGCTTGCCCGATCCGGCAAATCGTACACGGCGAGCTGCTTGTGCGCGCGCGCATCGTATTCGACGATCTGTCCGGAGCCAAACAGCGGGACATACAGAATGTCTTTCTCCGTAATCGCCAGCCGCCGGGGCCCGCTCGCGGGGGGAACCTCAACAGCGGTCTGGTACTTGAGCGCTTCGATATTGAACTCCCCGAAGCGGCCGTTGAGCTGTGTGTACCAAATGTGCTTTCGATCCGAGGTTATGACGCACCCGTACACGTACAGGTCGTCCAAGTGCACGCCGCCGCGCGATCCATCGGTATCGCGGTCCAATCGCTTCTCCGGTACAGGATAAAGCTTTGTTTCTCCAGTCTTGAGGTCGGTGCTGCCGAGCGAGTTGCTCGCAACGTCCCCGAACCAGATACGCCCGCGCGTGTCGGTGTTGACGTTGCGCCGCCAGTCCGTGGCAAAGTCGTGGGAGATGTAATAATCGTTCGCCGTGGTCTTGCGCTGCACTACCGAAAGCGTATCGGTCTTAGGATTCACCCTGCCGTGCAGCTGTTGAAAGAGATATGTGAGCCACAGTGACCCATCGTAGCCGCCGTAAATGGAATGCGGCGCGGTGATGCCCGCGAAGGGAACCGCAAGCGTCGTTTGCCGACCCGTCTCTGGATCGATCTTGAAGATGTGGTCGCTCGCAACGTCTACTACCCAAAGACTGAGCGGCTTGCCGGCGAGTACCGCCTCGCGAGTGCCCAGCGCGTTAAATTTCTGTCCCGCGAGATTCGGCACCGGGTACTCGCGAATCTGCGTTTTCGAGGTCACCGCCAGGGGCGCACCGTACGCATACTCCACGTAGTCCAGCCGATCGGGCAGGTACTTCGACAAGAGCGCTGAAACCGGCTCGAGGTGCCTGGTTTCGCCTGCATCCAGGTGGTCGTAGCGGTAGGGAATGCCCAATGCGTCGCCGAAGAACTCATGCGATGTTCCGTACATGTAGATCAGCAATTGCTGCCAGCTGCGCTGACGCGCCTCTTGTGGGCGGCTGATTGTCCCGTCGTCCATCGAGCGCACGAAATTGCGCATTTCCGGATGCGCTATCTGGTGGCAGGCAACGCATTCGCGCACCACCAGCGCCTTGTCCGGCTCGGAGTCCGGAATAGCCTTCAGCCACGCCGAGGCAGGCGCGCTATCGGCCAGATTGCGCTGTGGCTGCAGCACCAGCACCAGTTCCACCGCCTCGATCCCGGGAGTCGGCGGCGGCAGCTTCGTCGGTCCGTGCTGGGGAAATACCATGCGGTAGCCGAGAGCCTTGGCTTCCACCGCCACATCGCCACGCACCTGATCCTGTATACGCTTGGCAAAGGCAAAGCGCCCCTCCGCGTCGGTGAACACGGTCGTAAAGCCGGCACCATCGATTCCGGGCGGCTGGCTCAACGTGACCAGTGCCTGCTTTACGGGATTGCCGTTGATATCGCGCACCTGCCCAGAAATGGCGGTCTCAGCCAACGATGCTGTGCTCAAAGCGCACAGCGCGATCGAGCAGACACTCGGCATCGCCAGCGCGTGCTCTCGGCGTGCGGAGTACAGCCGGTTAGCCATCAATGCATACTCCAAGCTACAGAGTCAGGGATCGCCAGAAACCCTCATCGAGCTCGCGCAGTGTTGCGCGACAGTTCCATAGAGGCATCATTCGTCTCGATACATACGAGCGCATCCATCCCCCCTTCCACGACCTCTGGCCTGGGAGGCATCGGACTACTGGAGGCGCAAATCCGGCCGTCCGGGGTAAAGATGAAGTCGCGGAAGTACGTGCCGCGGGTTGGGAGCGGATACACCAGGAAGCGTTCAGTCTTTTGGATGAAGCGGAACGCACGATCCGACATATTCGCGGTTACCCACACGTCCTGCGTGCGCGGGTCCACAGCGACGGCGTACGGCGCCTCGACCTCGTCGCGGGCCAATGTTGGAATGCGGTAGGTCTTGTACTTCATCGTCCCAGGGTCGAGCCTGGCTAGCGTTCCGTCGCCGAAACCCGGAATCCAGAGTACCCCGCTCGAGTCGAAACGCAGTCGCCGCGGACCGAATACTGGTGGATCGAACTCGCGCGCCTCGAGTGTCCTGGGGTCGATGCGACCGATCTTGTTGGCCCATAGCTTGCTGTACCAGATGCTGCCGTCGACCGGGCTGATGTCGATCCCGTAGGGCAGTGGCTCTCGCCCGTCCGGTCCAGCCATATCTCGCGGCAGGTTGATGATCTTGATGGTGGCCGTGCGCGGATCGTAGCGCCCAATCTGATTCGACTGCGCGATGGAGAACCAGGCCATTCCAGTCTTATCGAAGCGCAGTGTATGCGGGTACAAGGAATCCCCGCCGATACGATGCGATTCATATTTCCGGGTTTTGGGATCGAAGACTCCTATCTCGCCGCCGATTGCGCCGGTGGTGTAAAGGCGGCCATCAGGGCCGAACTGAAGGCTGTGCAGGCCGTGGCGCACCGTCAGCCCGAAAGGAATAGGGTAGCCGCGCTCGGTAAAGCTCCCTCCTACCGGAACGCCGTTGTCGGGCAGTGCAATCTTGACCGTTCCGTTGCTGACCGGATCCGTGACATAGATGCTGTCAACGCCTTGATCGACAGTGTAGAAGTTGCCGTCTGCGGGGTTAAATTCCATGTCATGGGCGATTACCGCGCCGCTCAGCTTCCACTCGGTGATCCGCGCACGGAGCACTCGATCGTCGACGGTCACGCGTTCATGCGCATTGGTGGGCGTCCCGTTGAAAGCGCGCTGGAGGGCACGGGCGTACTCCTCCAAGTGGATCTTATTGGTATACCCGGCGTAGGTCAGCATGAGCTGGACGAATGCCGCCCACGGCTCAGGTGTTCGAGCCGCGTTGCGCGTGAAAGGATTGCCAATCTCGTGGCAACTCAGGCAGTCAGTCTGGAACTGCTGCCGAGCGAGCAACGTGGGAAACTTGATGCGCGCGAAGTGTGCGCTGGCGGGTAGGCTATCCGAGATCGACTGCGCTGTCGTCAAACGCTGCAACTTGAGGGTGCGCTCGATTCGACCGGCACCGGCAGGTACCTCTAGCGCCTGCACCGCGTCGGCATCGAGCGGCGCGCGCGCGCGCAGCGTGAGTTGGCCGTAGAGCTTTGTCTCGAGTTGAAATTTGCCGTCGCCGTCGCTGTAGACCGTTTCAGATACCATCGCGTCGGCGCTCGAGAGCGTCAGCAGCGCGCCTCGGATGGGTTTGCCATCCGAGTTGTAGACCCTGCCCGCAAGGGTCGCGGAATCTGCAGGATGCGAAAATACGCCGGCCGCAATGGCCAGTAATGAAAACAGCAGTCGCGGCAGCATTGCAGACCCGCCCTCGCACGATCGCCCGGAAAAGCAGTGCCATTTTTTTTGCTTTGCGCGCCCATGTCACGAGTCGCTGGGGCAAATCGACTCAGAGTCCTGGACTAGATACCGCTCTCGGCGCTCGGTGAGGCGAGGGATGGGTCGGACGCCAGCTGCGACTGCTGCATCACAGCAAGTCGACCGGCCGGTCGGACGCCCTAAAGTTGCGATGCGCCTGATATTTCGTGAGTTTTTTGCGTTGACGGCTGACGCTCATTCATGAGAGTCTGAATATTATAAAGGTGTGGGGCAGTCGTGACGGGCGCACCGGAGCTTGGGACCGAGGAGGCGCTGCTTGCGGCGTCTGTCTCGAGAGCGAGGGGGCAAATGTACGATTCGGACCTGATCTGCGTGCCTGGTGGATTAGCCGGCTTACAATCCGCCATTTCCGCGACCTACTTTCCAATCGAATTGGAGCCAGTCCGGGGCGTCAGCGAAGTTTCTGGTGCCATCGCGACAGCAGCGATCGGCCCGCTGCACTGGACGCGCGCCCAGGTAAGCGGGCCGTTCTACTCTCGCCGCAGACTGCTCGACCGCAGCGATGAGCGACAAGCCTACATATTGATGCTGCTGGTGGATGGCGGGTGTGTCGTGCTGCACGACAGGGGTAGCGTGGTTGTTGCCCCCGGCAGCCTGGTCCTGCTCAACGCGAATCGCCCCCTGGAGACCGAACAGGTTGCGGCTGGAACCGCGCTCGCGGTGTCGTTCTCCGCGCCGATGCTGAAGTCCCGTTTCCTGGATGTCGATAAGTGGTGCATGGTGCCTCTCGATGCGACGCATGGCACCGCGGCGATTCTTCGCGAGTGCATGCAGTGCTATTGGCGTGTCCGCGGTGATATACGCGGAGGTGCCGGCAACGACCTGGCGGCCTCGCTGATCCATCTGCTGGGTGCGACCTTCGGCAACTGCAGCAGTGTGCCCGCGTTTGATTCGCGGAGTGCCGGGATGCACTTTCTGCGCGTCAGAGACCTGATAGCCGAGAACCTGCAGAATCCGGAGCTATCGGTAGACTTTGTATCCGAACGGCTCGGCATTTCAAAGAGCTATCTGTTCTCGATCATGAATACGGCCAACACGACGTTGGGTCGATACATTCTCGAGCGTCGTCTCGATCGGAGCCGAGAAATGCTCGCCGATCCGGCGCTCAAGAGCTGGTCGATTAGCGAAATCGCGCTCCGAACGGGATTTCAAGAGCTCTCCCATTTCAGCCGGCGTTTTTCGGAGCGATTTGGAAGATCCCCGCGGGCGTTTCGGGCGGCGGCGAGCGACGCCGCCGCGCGCGGTGCCACCGCCGCGTGGCGCCAACACTGACGCTGTAGCTAATCCGCCGCGTACCGTCAGTGTGTCGGCAGGGCGTACGCGATCGTGTAGTCGCCGAACTTCGTGCCCAGGATGCTATGCCCGCCGGCAGTGACTAGCAGGTACTGCCGACCGCCCGCGCTATAGGTCATCGGTGTGGCCTGTCCCCCGGCCGGGAGCCGAGACTTCCACAGTTCGCGCCCCGTACGTATGTCGATTGCGCGAACATAGCGATCCATCGTACCGCTGATGAACACCAGCCCACTGCGCGTGGTTACCGTCCCCCCGAAGCTCGGCAGCCCCATTGTCAGAGGAAGCATGCTCGGGATTCGCATGGGACCGGTGTCGTGACCGGTGCCGAGCGGCCTGTTCCAGAGTACCCGGTTCGTGCCGAGGTCGATGGCAGCCAACGCGCCCCAGGGTGGTTGACTGCATGGCACGCCGAGCGGCCCCAACCACGGCCCCTGTTCCCAGGCATAAGGTGTCCCACGCATCAGACTGGTGTACGGCGAATCCGCCATTGCTTTCGGCACCTCGGCGCGCGGCACGAGATGGCCGCGCCAGGGAAATATCATGTAATTTGCGATGATGACTTGGTGGTCAGGATCGATCGAAACGCCGCCCCAGTTCACCATCCCCGTCAGCCCGGGCATGATAATTGACGGCGTCAGGCCTGGCGGCATAAACATTCCGGAGTAACGCGACTGGCGAAACGCGATCCGACACATCATTTGATCGATCGGCGTGACGCCCCACATTGACGCTTCGGTGAGGAGCGGGGAGGGCAATGCCAACCCCGAGAAAGGCTGGGTTTTGCTCAGACGCTCTCCTGGCAGCGCGCCTTGCGGCACCGCACGCTCGGCGACCGGCACGATCGGCGTCCCGGTACGCCGATCCAGCACGTAGATATCGCCACGCTTTGTTGCCTGTACCAAAGCCGGCTTGACGCCTTCCGGCGTGTCCAAGTTCACCAGCACCGGCTGAGCTGCAAGATCGTAATCCCAAAGATCGTGGTGAACGGTCTGGAAGGACCAGCGAGGACGACCCGTCTCGATATCCAAGGCAACCACGGAGCTGCCAAACTTTTCATCGAAGGATCTACGCCCAGCGCCGTAGAAGTCCGGACTCGGATTGCCCGTCGGGATGTAGATGAGTCCCAGGTCCTCGTCGGCGGCGAACACGGTCCAGGAATTTGGCGTGCTGCGAGTGTAGGTCTGACCAGGCGGGGGGAGGCCGATGCGGTCCGGGGCACCCATGTCCCACGCCCACTGCAGTCGACCGGTGACCGGGTCAAACGATCTTATTGTCCCGGAAGGCATATCAACGGACTGATTGTCCAGGACGAGCGCGCCAACAATAATGTGATTCTTGACGATCGTCGGCGGGGAGGTTGGAGATTGGTAGTGTGGCGACATCTGGCCCATCCCCTCGCGCAGGGATACGGTGCCACGATCTCCGAACTCATTACACAGTTCGCCGCTCTTCGCATCGAGTGCCAGCAGCCTTTCATCCATCGTCGCCATGATGATTCGGTCCGCGCACGCACCAGTCGGGGCGGGCGAGTGATAGTAAGCGACCCCCCGGCAGGTCAGGATCCAGTAAGTCGCCGCGGCAAGATGCGGATCGTAACGCCAACGCTGTGCGCCGCTCACGGCGTCGAGCGCGATGACAACCCCATGAGGTGTACATGTATAGACGGTGTCGCCAACCTTCAGCGGCGTCGCCTCTGCCGAAGTGATGGGATTCTGGATCTCACCGGATCGAAAGGTCCACGCGACCTGCAGTCTGGATACGTTTTCGGGAGTGATCTGCGTTAACGCCGAGAATCGAGTGCCGCGCAGCGTATTGCCATAGTTGTGCCACTCATCATCACTTGCCCCCGTCTGATCTTCGAGCGTGGCCGGTATGTTCTCAAAGGAGTACGGCGCAACGCTCGAAACTGCTTGCCCGGGGCTGACAAACGCGACTGCAATGAGGGCGAAGCACAACAGGCCCGCCAGGCCGGCCGAACTGAGCGAGGCGGCAACCTGAGCTTCGTTCGGCTCGCGAGGAGCTCTGAGCGCAAAGAACCACAGCCCGAGCGCAGCCGGGAGCGCCAAGCGGGGTAGGAGGCTCCATGGCGCCAACCCCGCTTCCCACAATGCCCAGGCAAGCGTTGCGAGCAGCAAAGCCGCATACAGGCGCTCTGCCCAGAGGTTTCGCCGCCACAGCAGAACCCCGCAGGCCACGTCGATGGACCCCGCCAAAACGTAGTATGACGAGCCATGCAATGCGGCCAGCCGTATCCCGCCGACGAGCAGGGTTACGCCTAAAGCGATCAGCAAACCAGACAAAACGTAGGGAGGTCTACTCTGCGTCTTGCGATCGGCGGGGCTCTGCATTACTTGTACTCCCAATTAGGAAGGCATGCTGGCGCTATGCCCACACCACGCCGCGCACCCTCGTTAGACGCGCTTGAATTTTAGAGCGCCCAGCCGGTCTGTCACTGGCGTGCCGTTCAAAAGGGCGTGTATTTGCGAGCAAGCCTCGCACGTTCTCTGTTCATTGCATGCTTGGTGGATCGTGAAGCGCGCAGCCGTACGACGCGGCGGGCACTGAAAAGCCTCTGTGCTGAGACTACAGGCCGATTTTAACGAGCCTCTCATGACATCCCCGCTGACCTGTGGCATTCATAGTGCAATCGGGTAGGCGGCTTCAAATGGGGATCAATCGAGCGTAATGGTCAATCGGCTGGCTGCTTAGAAATCGATAAGAGCGGTTCTTATACATTCGGATAGGGGACTCAGATGTTCCATAAGGATAGGCGCGGCCCGCGGATTGCGGGGTTGAGTGCAGCATGCGTGTTCACGGTGGTTGGTGCACTCACGTTCGGTTGCGTGCGGCCCGCACAGGCGCAGCAGGCGGCGTCGACTGGTGCACCGGACGAACAGACTGCAGTGAATAATGAGGGTGGGACTCTTGAAACCGTCACTGTGTCGGCGCGTCGGGTTGAAGAGCGATTGATCGACGTTCCGGTAGCGGCATCCGTGCTGGAGGCGACACAGATCGACAGATACGATACCACTGACCTCACCCAGCTCAACATCATCACTCCCGGATTGGACATCACGAAGGAACCCGGTGGATTTCCTGGCGCTTCGATCAGCATTCGCGGTATAGAGAACTTCGGCACCGGCGATGCCGGTCTGGAGCAGCCGGTATCCGTCATCGTCGACGGTATGCCAGTGTCTCGCGGTTACATCGTCGATGCGGGATTCTTTGATCTGGCGAACATCCAGACCCTGAAGGGGCCGCAGGCGCTGTTCTTCGGCAAGGATAGCCCCGCGGGCGTATTGGTGCTCAACAGCGTAGCTCCCAAACCTGGCGCCCCGGTGGAGGGCTATGTGAAGGGCAGCTATGGGTTCCTGACGCAGGATCCGCAGCTCGAGGCCGCGGTGTCGTTTCCCGTGGCCGACACATTGGCCATGCGCGTGGCGGTTCGCGGTGAGGACATGCAGGGCGGCTATGTGAACAATGACGGCGTGCCGCTGGCCGCGAACGTCTCGGGCTATCCGGTCTCAGGACCCAACTTCAGCAAGTTCCCCGAGACCAAGGAGCTGGTCGGGCGCTTTACCACCGTCTGGACCCCGAATGAGTCGATGGATGCGACGTTGCGATATCTCGGCTCTTACTACCACGACGATTCGGCCAATGGATCCACCGTATTGACCCATTGCCAGAATGGCCTGCATCCGTACTATCACGATTTGCTGACCGGCGCCTTCACCGAGGACACCTACGAGACTTGTGGCAATAACCGAACGACCTACGACAACACGCTGCCATCGGCGATCCTCGAGGGGTTTCCGCTCGCTCCCTCCGATGGACATTACTACACGCGTGTACGGCAGGACGTCGGCTCATTGACGGTGAACTACCGCTTCCCGGACATCTCGATCTCTTCGATCACGGGTCTCTATCATGTCAATGCGGGCGAGTTCGATGATTTCGACTTAGATGTGTTCGCAGAAACTCCTGTCCTGCAGGTGGAGAGCACGGTTGAATGGAACGAGGAATTGCGGGCACGAACCACTTTTGACTTTCCGGTCAATTTCACGTTTGGGGGCTTTTTCGAGCACGAGGACCGGACCTATTACCAGGAAGCCCGTATCTTTGACTTAGGTGGTTATCCGGTTCCTGGGCCGTTCTATGGCATCACGGCTGATTACATCAATGACGATCATAACTACTCGCAAAACTATTCCCTGTTCGGGCAGGCCGACTGGCATATCCTGGGGAATCTCGAGCTGGCCGCCGGCGGTCGTTGGACGGACGCGCGCAAGCACTCGGACATCGGCCAGCCGTTTCAATACGCGGACTTATTCTACGCGAATCCTGCACTCGATGATCCCAACTTTACGCCCACCGGCAATGTTTACCACGTAGGCACGAACTATGACAATTTCTCGCCGGAAGTCACGCTGACCTGGCATCCGACAACGGACACCATGGTTTACGGCGCCTACAAGACGGGCTTTCTGGCCGGAGGCGTCCAGAACTCAGGGGTGATTCCCAATTACACGCAGTTGCCTCAGAGTGAGATCAACGCGAACCTGACCTATCAACCCGAGAAGAATCGCGGCGGGGAAATCGGCGTCAAGGGCAATGCTTTCGACGGCAGGCTCAGCGGCGATGTCACGCTTTACCGCTACGACTATACCGACGTCCAGATCGCCACCTATCACGTGGCCACCACCAGCTTCACGGTGGGCAATGCCGCAAGCGCCATCAATGAGGGTATAGATGTCAACGCCAACTTTAAGCTGGCCAGTCATCTGTCCGTCTACGGCTTTTTTGGATACGTCCGGAATCGATTCGCGAGCTACCCCAATGCCCCGTGTTACTCGGGAGAGGTCTGCGCTTCAGGCACTCAGGACCTGGGCGGCACAAGCTTTGGTGCCGCACCGCTGCAGGTGCATTTTGGCACCAACTACGAGGCCCCACTCGCGGCCTCGTACAAATTGGGTGTGACGGCTGACATCGCGACCTACGGCAGCGCGCCGAATATTGATCTGCAACCGTATACAGGCACCCCGGCGCACACGCTCGTCAATGCGGCCTTTCGCCTATATCAGTCCGGGGCACCCTGGGAGTTAGCGTTGATCGGCACCAATCTGACTAATGAGTTCTATCCCAGCAATATCTTCGGCAAGCCGCTGGGCCAGAACCAGGACATTATTGGCGTTGCGAATCCCGGTCGGGAAATCAGACTCCAGGCTCTTTACAAGTTCTAGCGGTGGCCGGGTAACGGAAAAATCAGCCCTCAGCGCGGGCGCGAAGCTGCCTGCTCCAGTAGCTTCAAGTTTCCGGTCTGATAGAACGACTGGAATTTGATGCCGTGTATCTTCCATCCGTTCGAATCCCGCTCCAGCTCGAATTCATAGTGACCGGCCACCATCCACTCTTCGGCGCCGGGCAGGCCCTTCGCATGGTGATAGCCCCGCACGTGGCAGGTCGCCGTGGCAGTCTGGTCGCGAATGCGGACGCAGATCGGACCGAGCAGGTGCTGCGTCGCTGATAGTGGAGTCAGGAGTTCGCACCAGCCGTTGACCAGATCATCGCCATTTTGTGTCTGCACCTCGCCGCCGAACAGCGACGTGTAGTCAACGATGACCGTATCGGCGAAACGCGCGCGCAGGCTTTGCCAGCGTCGCTGATCGATATCATGTGTGACACCGGTGACGGTTTCGCGCACCGCCTCGCGATGGATCAGTTGCTGGCTGTTGATCACGCCAGCGTTCTCCGGAGCGGCACCGTGCTCAATCGACATGCAGGACGTGGAAGTGTCTTGCCTGAAACAACCACTGCCCGCCGCGCTTGTGATACGTATCCTCGTAGAGGCCGCTCATCCGATACGTCTTACGCTCATTGTCCGTCACGAGCTCAGACGTATAGTCGCGCCCGGTCGCGCGGTCACCATGTACGCTGATCGAGCCCGGCGTGCTGAGAAACACGATCAGCGGATAGTGGGCCATGGCAGATCCCACCGCGGCCGCGATCGCATCGAGTCCTTTTAAGCTGCCGACATCGGGATGCGACCACTCCGATTCCTCGACCCAAAGCGCGCGCCAATCCTTCAGATCATGACGACATACGGCGTCGCCGTAGCTTTCGCATAACTCGCGAATCGCCAGACGGTCTTCAAGGGAGCCCTCAAATCGCATCACTACCTCCGCGTTTTCGTTGGGGCGACAGCAGTATCAGTGAGTCGAGTGCCGATTCATCAATGTCTTGAACCAATTCAATTCTTCCCACTGCAATGTCGGTTCATGTGGACTCATCAGAAACACGATGCGACCAAACCCGATGGCGCGCAGACGCTCGATCCGCTCGCCCGAGTCTGTCGCATTCACCGGCACGCGTATCACGATCGTGAGATCGAGATCATCGACATTGCGCCCGACTCGAATGGTCTCGCGCCTGATCTGATCGATGATCTCCTCGATCTTCTCCGGCGCTATACCGTCCCATGCGATCCAACCATCGCCGTATTCCGCAATCCTGCGCGCGGTATAGGTGGAAAAGGCGCCCTCCAGTACAGGCGGCCCCTTACTCCGAACAGGTTTCGGCCAGCTTCGCAGCGGGCCAAAATTTACGAACCGGCCTTCAAACTCCGCGACATCATTGGCCCATATCGCTCGGATCGCCGACAGATGTTCCCGCAAAGCTTTCCAACGATCGTTAAAGGGGATTCCGAAATCCTCAACCTCACGAACGATCACGCCTGCGCCAATCCCCAAGATGAAACGGCCGCCACAGATCCGGTCGAGGGTTGCCAGTGTTTTCGCATAGCTGATGGGATGATGCAGAGGCAACAGCGACACCGACACACCGAGTTTGAGTGTCTGCGTCACGGCCGCTGCGGCCGCGATTACAATGCACGGGTCATACAGTTGATCCATGGCCTCAGGATCCTTGAGGCCCGAGCGCGCGGGGTCCGGGGCGTGGGTATGCTCGCCAAACCACAGTGATTCAAATCCCTGCGCTTCCACCCACCGGGCGAGGTCTGCGGGTTGAATGCCGAAGTCGGTCATTCTTCCGCAAATGCCGAAATGCAACATTCAGCCCCTCCTCAAGAAACGTCGCCTGCAGCTCACATCATTGCCGGAAGTTCACGGATCGACGTAAGTTGTAATGGTGCGCATTGAGTCGCCCATTGCGATTGACGGCCGACCAGATCTTGCGCGCATCGTAATGCAGTGCTCGAAGTTCCACCATCTCTTGGTTTCGAATGTGTCACAGCTCGGCGCGCGGAAAGGGCAGTGGCGAATCGGAAGACGCGCAATTGCCCCAGTCTCTGTGCTTCACCTCTGCTCTTGTGATGAAGCTATGGATCGATTGTAACGAGACTTTCGTGACATCGAGTATGACCTGTGGCAAACGGAGGGCGACAAGGGTCGGTGGCCGGAGCGGCGCCGCTGCGGAGCGACGATGGTAAGTGTCTCATGGGACTTAGAAAAAGCGAGACTCACGGGGGAAGCTATAGGCATGCATGCAAGCAAACCCGGTGCGGCCCTAGTCGTGGCTACGCTGCTCTTGTGCGGTGTGGCTCGTGATTGCACTGCGCCAGCGGCCACGGCAGATTTGGCGGCGGTCTCGGTCCCTGCCGCTCAACCGGGGACCACGAGCGATTGGCCATCTTACGGCGGAACCTCCGAGGCAATTCATTACAGCCGGCTTCATCAGATTGATGATCGCAATGTCAATCGGCTTGGGCTGGCTTGGTATAAAGATCTGGCTAACATGGGCAGGTCTGGCGCGCCGCTGGCTGTAAATGGCGTCATTTATTTTCCGACCGGTTTGAGCGAGATACATGCAGTTGACGCAAGCAGCGGCCGCGAGCTTTGGCATTACGAGCCCGATCCAGCGGTGACGGTGGTTGTGGGCGATAAGATGAAGCCGGGCTGGGGTATCCGCGGCATCGCGTTTTGGAATGGTAAGGTGTACGCAGGCACACAGGATGGGCGGCTACTTGCCGTTGATGCCGCGACGGGTAAGTTGGTGTGGTCGGTGCAGACCACTGAACCCGACGATGGGCGCTATATCACGGGTCCTCCCACGACCTTTAACGGCAAGATAATCATAGGCAATGGCGGCGCCGACGACAGCGAGACCAGAGGATATGTCACGACCTATGACGCCGAGAGCGGCAATTTGTTGTGGCGATTTTACGTCGTGCCCGGGGATCCAGCGCAGGGTTTCGAAAACGACGCTATGGCCATGGCATCCAAGACCTGGACAGGTAGCCAATGGAAAAAAGGCGCCGGTGGCAATCCTTGGAACGCGCTGACATACGACCCGGAGCTCAATCGCGTCTATGTAGGTACCGGCAACGGGGGCCCCTGGAATCAGAAGATCAGGAGTCCTGGTGGCGGTGATAATCTATTCACGTGCTCGATCGTCGCGCTCGACGCTGACACCGGGAAATACCTATGGCACTTCCAAACCACGCCCGCTGATACCTGGGATTACGATTCCACCAACGACATTGAATTGGCACAGTTGACGATCGGCGGGCACGAACGGCGAGTCATTCTCCACGCACCCAAGAACGGTTTTTTTTATGTAATCGACCGGGATAACGGCCAGCTGATTTCAGCGAAGCCGTTTGCGAAAGTTACCTGGGCCAAGGGAATTGATCCAAAAACCGGGCGGCCTATTCCAAACGTCGCTGCACGATATTTGAATGGGGCGGCGACCGTTTGGCCTTTTGCCAACGGGGCGCATGGCTGGCAGGCCATGTCGTTCAATCCACAGACAGGGCTTGTCTATATCCCGATCGGGAACCTGCCTGCTCTCATGAGCGATGAAGGAATCGATATCGCGAAGTGGAAGCGTAAGCCGGGTATCTATCTCGACGGCGGCACCATTATTCCGGTGCCAAGCTCCGTCGCCCCGGATAAGTCCGCGAAATACGGTGCATTACAGGCCTGGGACCCCATCCATCAGAGGCAAGTTTGGGCCGTAAGACAACGCAGCCCGACGAATGGCGGTGTCGTCAGTACCGCCGGTAATCTCGTCTTTGAAGGTCAGGCCGACGGCGCATTTGTAGCATGGGCATCTGATACAGGAAAGGAGCTTTGGTCATTCGATACCCAAAATGGGATTCTGAATGAGCCGATCACCTATATGGCAGGCGGCAGACAATATGTAACCGTTGTTACGAATTTTACCGGGACCGCAGCCATCTTCGGGCCCTTATCCGAGCAGTTTGGTTGGGATTACCGGACGCAAAAACGTCGAGTGCTAACTTTCGTACTTGACGGCGCAGTCAAACTGCCCGCGGCCGCGCCGCATACGAGTCCGGTCATGGCGGATGACCCTGCGTTTGCGGTGGATCCCAACAAGGCCAAAGTGGGTGTCGATGCGTTTGGTAAGAATTGTTTGATCTGCCATGGGCCGGGTGCCATTGCGGGGGGTGCCGCGCCGGACCTCAGAGTGTCACTGATCCCGCTATCGGCTGAAGCGTTCGAACGTATAGTACGCGATGGCGCGCTTGTGTCCGCCGGCATGCCAAGATTCGCGGAATTGTCCGCCACGCAGATCGATGCGTTACGGCACTATATTCGCCAGGAAGCACGCAAAGTGCCCGAGGCAAATGCATCTGCGCGATAGTGGCGATGGCGGTTGTCGAGAGCGTGTCAGGCGTCAGTCGAACTCTCGCGTCTGGAAGCGGGCAAACTGCTCGCCGCTGCGGCGGCGAGTTCATTTCGCAAAAAGAACGCTGAGCGCATGAAGTGCACGGCGGCCCACACTGCGCCAACCGCCGACGCTGCGATTGCGTAGCGCAGGGAGTCGCGACCAAGACCGTAATCGGACACCAGGACATCGCTGATTATCCCAGTGATCAGCGGACCCATGCCCAGTCCCACGATGTTGACGACCAGCACCAGGACCGCTGAGGTGAAAGCCCGCAAGTTAGCTGGCACCAGCGACTGTGCGGTCGCTACCAGAGGTGCCAGGAACGAACTGAGCAAAGTCGCCGGCACGAAGCCGACCA
>Ga0209415_10008965_pt1 | contig 17242 bp, 12 predicted proteins | sample PeaSoiSIISIP2007_FD_187696 | JGI IMG/M metagenome (GOLD analysis project Ga0209415, IMG submission 187696) | Peat soil microbial communities from Weissenstadt, Germany - SII-SIP-2007 (SPAdes) (version 2) | ecosystem: Environmental > Terrestrial > Soil > Wetlands > Peat | place: Germany... | reverse complement strand
GCAGGTGGGGCGGTCCCCCTGGACCGCGGCCGACGCCCTCGTCGGCCTCCGTTTGAGTGCGTTGGCAGAGCCGGACCGGGGGGTCCGGCGCGGACGAGGGCGTCCGCCCCACCGCGATTCGTGCGGCGAATTAATGAATCAGGACACAGCAGCCCGTCGCGGCGAGTTCGTTCGCGTGAGCATACATCCGCACCCACGCACCCACCGCTCCCCCACGGTCACGCGGCACGGGCAGGCGGCACGGAAGGCTTACAGAGCCGCGACGGTTACGGAGCGGTGGAACGAAGGGTAATAACCATCCCTCCAGAACAGGCCACAAGCCTGCCCGAGTGAATGATGAACCAGAGTGACGACCGGCTTCCCGCCGTGATCGAGATGGGGCGGTACCCGGCGACCTATCCTCCCGCCTATAGTCTCGCGGATGATGACCCGGATGAAGCCAGGATTCCGCTTTCACAATATCTGTGGATTCTCAAGCGCCACCGATGGCGGATTTGCGGGTTTGTCTTCGCCGCGGTGATGGCTACTCTGATCCTGTCGTTCCGCCTGACTCCGATCTACGAGTCGACGGTGACGGTGGACATCGATCGCCAGACGCCGCCGGGCGTGGTAGGCCAGGAAGCCACGCGGAGCGCGCTGAATGACGCCGACCAGTTCCTGGCGACCCAGATCAAACTAGTGGAGTCGGATTCGGTTCTGCGGCCGGTGGACCGGCGGTTCCACCTGCGCAAGGAAGAGAAGCAGGCGTCGTCGTTGTCGGGGCGAGGCGAAGAGGCTCCGGTGACGCTCAGCCGTCTGAAAGTAACGCGCCCTCCCAATACCTATCTGCTGCTGATCAGCTATCGTTCGCCGGATCCGACGCTCGCGGCCGACACGGCGAACGCGATCGCGCAGTCCTATCTCGAACACACCTACAACATCCGCATACGCAGTTCGGCCAGCCTGGCCACGTTCATGGAAAAGCAGCTCGAAGAACTCAAGGCCAAGATGGAGCGATCGAGCCAGGCGCTCGCGGGCTTTGAGAAGGATCTCAACGTTATCAACCCGGAGGAGAAAACCAACATTCTCGCTTCGCGCCTGTTGCAGTTGAACACGGAGCGCACCGTGGCCCAGGCGGACCGCTTGCGGCAGGAGGCGGCTTTCGAGTCGGTCGAAGGAGGATCGATGGCGGCCGCGCTCGCGACGGGTCAAGGGGACGCGCTGCGAAAGCTCGCCGAGCACTTGCACGACGCTCGCGAGCGCTTCGTGGAGGTCCAGTCGCACTACGGCTCGAACCATCCGGAATATCGCAAGTCTCTCGCCGCGCTGACTGAAGTGCAGGAGTCGGTAGAGACCACCCGCCAGGAGATTGCCGAACGGGTGGAGATCGCCTATCGCGAAAGCGAGCGCAGAGAAGCCATGGTGGAAAAGGCGGTGCAGGAGGCCAAGGCGGAGTTCGACCAGGTGAACGCGCGTTCGTTCGAATACCAGGATCTGAAGCGCGAGGCTGAGGCGGACAAGAACCTGTATGAAGAACTGGTGCGGAAGATCAAGGAAGCAAGCATCAACGCCGGCTTTCAGAATAGTTCCATCCGCATCGCCGATCCGGCCCGGCCGGCGCTCGATCCCGTGTTCCCCGACAAGACGCTGAATATCCTGCTGGCGTTTCTTTTCTCCTCGCTGGTGGCCATGGGAGCGGCGGTGGTGAGCGACGTGCTCGACAAGACCATCCGGGATCCGGATCAAGCGGCGCGAACCTTGCGCACCGAGGTGATCGGGAGCCTGCCGCTGATGAAAAACAGGCGGGCGGCCGGCCTTGGTTCCCCCATTTTCAAGAATGGCGCGGCGGTGGAGGATCAGTACGATCTCTCGGGGTTTAACGAGTCGGTCCGGACCTTGCGAAATTCCATTCTGCTCGCGAGTTTTGACCGGCGTTACCGCTCCCTGCTGATCACGAGCGCCACGCCTGGCGAGGGCAAGACGACCACGGCCGTCAACCTGGCGGCGGCCCACGCGGAACAAGGCAAACGCACGTTGCTCCTGGACGGAGATTTGCGCCGGCCGAGCGTGCATCGCCATTTCAACCTGCCGAGCGTGGTCGGCCTGTCGAACGTGCTGCTGGGGGAGATTCCCTGGCGGCAGGCCTTGATCGAGATGGACGGACTCCCCGCGTTGCATATCCTGCCGGCCGGTCCTCCCTCGCGCCGCGCATCGGATCTGGTCGGAAGGGGATTGGTCGAACTTCTGGAGGATGCGGCCTCGGAGTACGATCTGGTAGTGCTCGACGCGCCGCCCTTCCTGGGCTTCGCGGAACCGCTGCAGATGGCCACGGCGGTCGATGGCGTGATCGTGGTCGCGCGCGCCGGACAAACTACGCGCAAGGCCGTGGCAACGGTTCTCGCAACTCTCAACCGGCTGCGGGCGAAGGTGGTGGGCGTGGTCCTGAATGAGGTCCACAAGGAGTTGAGCGACAGCTATCGCTACTACGGCTACGTTGCGGCGCCCGCGGCCAAGGGAAAAACGCCCGATCGATATTTTCACTTTGATAGCTGGCGCGCGAATATCGCTCCGGGCGAATGGATCCCATCGCTAATCTACGTCGAAGAGGAAGGGATGAGCGGCAAGGACGGTTCGGAGATGCCTCGCTTCAAAGGGCAAACACGCATCTGGGACTATGCCGCGGCTCCCACCCGGAATCTCGAGGAACTCACGAGTGTCTTGATCGACAGCCGGTCACCGGTGAACGATCCGGCGTCCTCGGCCGACGTTTCTCCGCTCGAAAGCCAGCGGTCCTGGGAACAGCAGGCGGAGGCAAACGTCGTGGCGCGTCTTGAAAGAGGAGGTCTCCTGGCGCCTCCAGGCCCGGTCGACGAAGTTCTCAACACCGTCGTGAACAATCTGATTGTGTCCGCCCATCTTAACGTGGAAGCGCACTGCCGCGTGCTGCTCACGACGCCGCTTGAGACGTTTACGTTCGGCCGCACCATCGTGATCAGCCGAGGTCTTATCGACGTGCTGCCGGACGAAGCGAGTCTTGCCCTCGTGCTCGCCGCGGAGCTCGCCCACGTCGCCCTCGGCCATCGCACGCAGACCCAATTTGCGTTCAACAATCAGACCATGCTGAGCGACGTCGAATTGCTGCAGCGCTTCCGGTTTCAGCGCGCTCCAGAGGAAATGCGGGCGGCAGGGAAGAAAACCATCGAGATCATGCGGGCATCGCCCTATCAGAAGACCGGCAACGCCGGCCTGTTTCTGAAGGCGCTCGCGATGCACGGCCCGTCCTTGCCCGGACTGGTGAAATCTGATTTGGGGAACCAGGTGGCAAACGCCGATGCACTCGCGCGGCTCGCGGAATTCGCCACCGCCGCGCCGGCCCTCGATGAGGAGAAGCTGGAGCAGATCGCCGCGCTGCCGCTTGGCTCTCGTGTGAGGCTCAGTCCCTGGGACAACCAGCTCGTGTTAGTGAAGACGCGGCCCATCGCGCTGCTTTCTTCAAGAGAGAAAATGCCGTTCGAAGTGACTCCGTTCGTGCCGCACCTCATTCGAGTGGACGCGGTCAGCGCCGCCAGAGCGCAGTGAGCGAGTCCGAATACTGCGGTGCCGCGACCAGATGCACGTGGTTGCTCATCAAGCAATAGCCCAGAATCCGTAGCCCGCAGTGCTCGGAATATTGCCGCAGGAGGCCAAGGTAGACCTGCCGATCCTGGGGTGAAAAGAAAGCCTCCCGGCGCCCGTTGCCGCGCTACGTAACGTGATGAGCGCATTCAGGAACCACCACGCGAGAGAACCTTCCCATGCGCCTATCGTGTGCTCGGCGCTCTGGCTCCTCTCTCAAAATCTCGAATTGTTCCGTCTGTCACCGATTTCCCACCGATTTCCCCGATTTCCTCTCAAAATCTCAAATTGTTCCGTCTGACACCGATTTTCCCCCCCCGATTTCCCACCCGATTTCCCGCCGATTTCCCCAAGGTCATTTCTTGAAGCTGATTTGGCAGTTTGGAAGACTTTGCTGAAGAAGCGCAACGGCGTCGGCCGTGATCTTGGGACAACTGTGGACCGTCAAACTGCGCAACCGCTTGAGCATGCCCAGGCGCGTGAGTCCTTGGTCAGATACCTCGTTCAGATGATCCAATCTGAGCGACTCCAACTTGGTGGCGTTTCCGGAGAGCGTCGCAAGTGCATAATCTGAGATCGCCGCGAACTCGGGCAGATCGAGGATTCTAAGATTGGGCAGACTTGCCAAGGCCTCGACGCCCGCGTCCGTGATTTTTTCGCAACTCAACAAAGAAACCGACTCCAATGATTTGCATTCACCGAGGGATCTCAGCCCGGAATCGCCCACGAGGTAACAAAAATTCAGACTGAGAGAGCGGAGTACGGGCAGTTCTGCCAAAACATTCACGGACGAGTCCGTGATCTGATTGCAGAAGCTCAGATCAAGCTTTTCAAGGGAGGAGACCCGACGCAACTCCGAGACCGAACGATCAGTGACGTCCTCACAACCTGCCAGATCCAGTTCCTTCAACGATTGGAAAGATGCTATCGCGATGACTTCCGGATCACCCAGGCCATCCCCTTTCAACGCTGCTACGTTGCGTGGCAGATGGCGAATGGCCTCGAAACTGTTGACAACGTGTGCTGCTTCCGCGCTCATAGATTCGCTACCTGTACGCCGTGCCAATCTTTACCACGCCGTTCACTACGGCGCCCGTTACCGTGACGGTCGTTCCGCCGACGTTAACGCTTATTCCGTTGTAGAACGTACCGGTAATTCCCTGGGCCGCGACGGCATCAACTGTAGGAATCCACGACAGACGGAACAATTTGAGATTTCATAATTCTCTCACGCCGCCCCGAGCGCTTGCGCCTTCCGCGGACGACCCGCCTTCCGGGGCGTCAGCTTCCGCTCCCATCGCTCGTCCAATCCGGCGACGAATTCCGGCGAACCGAGTGGCCGCCCCGCGTGTGTCGCATCGCGAATAGCCCTCGCGCCGTCCGTCCGCTCGTCTCCCTCGCGCAGCCACAGCCCCCCATTCCTCCGGAGTCCAGTCCCTGCGCCACTGCTCCAGATCCACCAGCTCCGCCGCGTCGGTTCCTCCTAAGTGCGTGACCGCGCTGCTCCAAGCGTAATCCGACGCCGAACGCACCAGCCCCGCCCGCACTGGATTCAATTCAACATACCGCATCACGCTCGCCAGTCGTACTCCCTCGAACGCGCAGGAATAGTACCGGTTCTGCCACAGGTGACCCGTAACGCGCTCGATCGCGTTGCGATACCGTGCATAGCGCCCATGCACTTCGCGCAGCGTCTTGGCGAGTGAGTCCGCATACTGCGGCGAGGCGACCAGATGCACGTGGTTGCTCATCAAGCAATAGCCGAGAATCCGTAACCCGTAGTGCTCGGAGTATTGCCGTGACGGAAACCGGTGACGGACGAGACGAAACCGGGACGAAACCGGTGACGGACGAAACCGTCCCGAGCTCGCAAAAGCACGGGATCGCATACCCCGATTCCATTCGGACCAGTACGTTAGGGGCCTTCGGCCTAGTCCTTCAACACGCTAAGGACTAAGGTTTTTCCCTCCCCCTACCGATCTCTGCCCAGGAGAGGTTTCCCTGTGGGGACCCACTCCGTTTTAAAGGATTTACCGGAATGCTGTTGCGACTTCCGAGCTTGATCGACCTCACAAGCGGTGACCTTGTGCCCGATCGAACTTGTCTGGAACAGCGCGCGGAGCAGATTGCCAACCCGGTGGAGCGCCTTCGATTCCTGCGCCAGATGGCCGGTCCGAAGGCCGTCGGGCGTGTGCCTATAGCCCCGCCGATTCCCGCCCGCGGTTTCGGGTCGCGAGTTTGGGCACTGGCGAGCCGACCGGCGGCCGCGATGCCTGCCGTCATCTTCAGCGCGATCTTCTTTGCCGCTTTCGCGTTCTGGCCGCTCCCCACCGGAACCGCTGAGACGCAAGCCCAGGAGCGCCTGCTGCTCGCCCCCGGATCCATCGCGGCGCCAGCCAGTACGGAGGCTTCGGAGGCGCCAATTCCCCGGATCTGGCGTATTGAAGCTTCGGATGGTCTGGAAGTCTACAGCAACGGCCTCCGGATAGATCTGACGTTCGCGGCGGCGAATCGCCCGCGCGAGCGCTATCCCATTTTCCCGCTGGCCGGGGCCGGCGCCGCGACCCAATATGGCGACCAGCCAGTGGGCATCGTCTTCCACACCACCGAAAGCCACCTGGCTCCGTTTGTCGAGGACGAGAATCACCGGCTGAAGCAACTGGGGCGGAACCTGCTCGAAGTGATCCGCCGGGAACGCGCCTACCACTATGTGATCGACCGGTTCGGGCGCGTTTTCGCCGTAGTGAAGGAATCCGATGCCGCCAACCACGCCGGCAAGTCAGTATGGGCCGACTCGAGCGGGATCTACGTCAATCTGAACGATAGTTTTCTTGGCGTAGCGTTTGAGGGGCAGACCGGGGTGGAGGAAACGATCGTCAACCCCGCGCAGCTCACGGCCGCCCGCGCGCTGACCGATATGCTGCGGGGCCGGTATCATCTGAGGCCGGAGAGCTGCGTGACGCACGCTCAGGTGTCCGTGAATCCCTCGAACATGCGGATCGGCTCGCATACCGATTGGGCGGGAAACTTCCCCTTCGCCGGGCTCGGTCTGCCGGACAACTACGGACTGGCGCTGCCCGCGATCTATGCGTTCGGATTCCAATATGACGACTTATTTGTCCGAGCTACCGGCGGCCGCTGGAAGGGGTTGATCCTGGCCGAGGAACAAGTCACCAGGCAGGCCTCGGCGGAAGGGACCCCGGTGGCACAATACAGGGCCATCCTGCAGCACCGTTACAAAGACATCGCGGCGACCTTGAGTGAGCAGGTCGAATGAGCAGGTTGAATGAGCAGGTTGAGTCAGCAGGCTGAATGAGCAGGCTCCATGAACAGAACGAGGGAGGTAGTTACATGACGAGCGACAGCACAACGGCGTTGGGCCTGGACGTAGGCACCAGCCGGATTGTCACCGCGCGGCGCGCGGCGGGGGAGATCCACTACGAGTCGCAACTGAACGCCTTCGTCACCATTCCCTTCTCCAAGATCACCGAAGGCGTGCTGGAGCGCGAAAAAATCCCGCATACCGTTCAGGCGAACGAGATCATGGTCCACGGCAATGAAAGCGAGAAATTCGCACACGTGCTGAACGCCGAGACCCGCCGCACCATGGTCGGGGGGGTGCTCGACGCCAAGGAGCCCGAGAGTCTGACCATGATCCGGGAGATTCTCGCGTCCATGCTTGAGCCGGCGCTTCAGCCGGCCGGTCCGGACGCCCGCCGGAAGCAGAAGATTTGTTTCACGGTGCCCGCGCCGCCGCTGGGCGCCGAGAGTTCGCTTACCTATCATGAGGTCACGTTGCGCCAGATCCTGACCGAGCTCGGTCAGGAGACGGTGAGCATCAACGAGGGTCTGGCCGTGGTCTACGGCGAATTGGAGAACTCCAACTACACCGGCATCGGGATCAGTTGCGGCGGCGGACTGTGCAACGTGTGCCTGGCGTACCTGTCGGTTCCGGTGCTGAGCTTCAGCATCCCCAAGGCCGGGGACTATATCGATTCGAGCGCCGCCTCCGTCATGGGGGAGCGCGCCAACCGCATCCGCCTCACCAAGGAAGACTCGTTCCATTTCAACGGCTTTTTTGCCGACAAGATCCACCAGGTGATCGGCGTCTATTACGACGACATGATCCACTCGCTGGCCGGGGCGCTCAAGGACGCTTTTGCCCGAACGTCGAACCTGCCGAAGTTCAGCCGGCCGATCCCGATTGTCCTGAGCGGCGGCACCGCGCTGCCTCCCGGGTTCCGCGACCGGTTTGAAAAGGTCTTGCACGAGGACGATTTCCCGATCGCGATTTCCGATATCCGGCTGGCCCAGGATCCGCTGTACTCGACCGCCAAGGGCGCTCTGGTATGCGCGCTGAGCGACTCCTAGGGCTCTACTGAAAAAGACTTCTGGCCGCAGATAAACGCAGATGGACGCGGATTCGCAGACGGCAAGGACTTTGTTTTCAATCGGCGTTTATCCGTGTTCATCAGCGGCCAACGTTGTCCGAGACTTTTTCAGCACCCTCCTAGGGCTTCGACCGGATGAAGAGCGCTGTTGAAAATGATGAGCGCCGATGCGGAACGCCCGTTCGGGAACGCGGATTCGGAGTCGCTGAACTGCTTCTACCGAAAGACTTGCTTGGATTGAATTCCGGCTTTATGCGCATCTGCGTTTTATCGGCGTTGATCCGCGGCTAAAACATTTCGGTCTACCTCAAAAAAGTCTTGCGCCATCGCAGGGCCATGGTTCATAGTAGGATTTTGGGCACGTATCCACGTATGGACTCGGTTCCTAGATGGCGGATCAGATCCTGTTCCTCACCGAATTGCGAGGCCTCAAGGTTTTCGACCTTAAGGGGCGCAGGATTGCCGTGGTTAAGGACGCGGCTATCGTCCCCCTTATCGATCCGGTCCGTGTGGACCGCTATCTGATCAGTGGGGGCCTCTCGTGGCTGACCGTCCGCTACGACCAGATCCGGTCCATTTCGCTCGACGGCATCTATCTCCGTGACGAGAACCTGACGCCGTACCATTCCGACGAATACATGCTGCGGATGGTGCGCGACTTGCAGGACCAGCAGATCATCGACGCCCAGGGCCGGAAGGTGGTTCGGGTCAATGACGTGACGTTCGAGATTCGCAAGGAGCCGGACGGCGATCGCCTGTGGGTGCTCGAGGTGGACATCGGCATCCGCAGCATTTTCCGGCGTCTGCTACAAGGAGTGTTTCCCTCCAGCTGGGTGCGCAGGCTGCAGGTTGGCATCCATCCCCATTCCATCCGCTGGGAATTTTGCAACATTCTGGAACCGGACCCGCAGCGCCGCCTGCGGCTGAATATTTCGAATCGCCTGCTCGAGGACATGCATCCCGCCGACCTGGCCGATATCGTCGAGGATTTGAGCCCGCAGAATCGCGAGGCGATCTTCGAGAACATCGATAGCGAGGTGGCGGCGGATGCGCTGTCCGAGGTCGATCCGAATATTCAGGCCAGCATTCTCGAGTCGCTCGAGACGGAAACTGCCGCGGACATCGTAGAGGAGATGGCCCCGGACGAAGCGGCCGACGTCCTGGCCGAGCTCGAAGAGCACACCAGTGAGGAAATCCTCGAAGAGATGGAGCATGAGCCCAAGGAGGACGTCCGCGAGCTGCTGGAATTCGAGGAGGATACCGCCGGCGGCATGATGAACACGGAGTATGTCGCGCTGCAGCACAACGCGACCGTCGCCGATGCCTTGCAGGAGCTGAAAGCTCAGGAAGAGCTGCTGGAGAATCTGAACACGTTGTTCCTGGTGGACGACCAAGGACGCCTGAAGGCCACGGTCCCGCTGGCGCGCCTGTTCCTGCACGAGGGTGCGACGCCGCTTTCATCATTGGCGGCTGAAACCTTGATCGAGGTTCCCGTCGACGAGCGCCAGGACCGCGTGACGGAACTTTTTGACAAGTACAACCTGCTGGCCCTCCCTGTGGTGGACAAGGAAGGGAAGCTGGCTGGCGTGATCACGGCGGACGACATCATCTCCGTGTTGCGACAAAAATAGGTCTAGGCCAGAAGTGGACCCGCGGATGCCGGAGCCCGGCTCAGGCAGATAGGTGAGATCATGCGAGAAGACCTATGAAAGCCCTCGTGCCCCTCGCTCTATTGACGAACTCGCGCAAAACGGAGTGCGGCGCGAAACAGTTCCTAACTCGTCTGGTTGTGCGCGCCGCACCCTTTGCGCTTTTGAGGAACTCGCCCGCACAACGGAGCCTCGCTCGGGGGAGACACTTAGAGTTCCTGCGAGCCGGACAGAGGCGGGCGGCCGCCTTATTGCCTTGGAGGAGCTGCCGCCCGCCTTCCTTGTCCGGCTGTTACTTAGGAGCTTGGAGGGCCTCACTGGCCCTGTGCGGGCTTCTCGCCCTTCTTCCCGCCGGTCGCGTGGTCTTGCAGGCTGCCGACGAGCACATTAGTCCGCCCGCGGCCGAACCGCCCAGCGAACTGCGGTCCATCATTGAGCAATATTCGGCAGACAGCGAGAGTCTGGAACGCACCTATCCGATCCGGTTGAGCGAGACGCGACGCGCCCGTTTCGGCCGATTCTACACGGAGCAACAGGCCTCGCTTTCGAAGGTCGACTTCGACCATCTCAGCGAGGTAGGCCGTATTGACTATCTTCTGTTCCGCAATCACCTGGAACGGCAGCGCAAACAACTGGAGCTGGACGCGGTCCAGATGGCTGAACTGGAACCGCTGATACCGTTCGCGAAGACCATCGTCGTTCTCGAAGAAGCCCGGCGGCGGATGGAGCCGGTGGATGCGCGGCAAGCGGCCCAAACCCTCGCGGAAATGGTGCGGGCGATCGACGCCGCGCGCCAAGCAAACGGTAAGGACTCGAAGGTCAAGGCCTCGGTCGCCAACCGGGCGGCGACGCGGCTGGCTGCATTGCGCAACGATCTGAAGGCTTGGTACAACTTCTACAACGGCTACGACCCGTCGTTTACGTGGTGGATGGAGGACCCCTACAAGCGCGCCGATACGGCCCTCAACAACTACTTGAAATATCTCCGCGAGCAGTTGGCGGGGATCCGCGAGGCCGACAACGCTACCATCGTCGGCGATCCAGTGGGCCGCGAGGCGCTGGACAGCGACCTGGCGTACAACATGATCCCGTATACGCCCGAGGAATTGATCGCAATCGCCCGCAAAGAATACGACTGGTGCGAAAAAGAAATGATCCGCGCTTCCCGGGAAATGGGTGACGGCGACAACTGGCGTAAGGCGCTCGATCAGGTGAAATCGGATTTCGTCGAACCGGGTAAACAGCCCGAGCTGGTGCGCCGTTTGGCTGAGGAAGCGATCGACTACGTCACCGCGCACGATCTGGTGACCGTGCCGCCGCTCGCGCGCGAGGATTGGTGGGAGGAAATGCTGTCGCCCGAGAGCCAGTTGACGGCTCCGTTCTTCCTGGGCGGCGATTTAATTCTAGTGGCGTTTCCCACCAACACCATGACCGAGGAGCAGAAGCTGATGAGCATGCGCGGAAACAACGTACACTTCGCGCGCTCCACCGTATTTCACGAATTGATTCCAGGCCACCATTTGCAGAGCTTCATGGCGGCGCGATATCGTGCCTACCGGGCGCCCTTCGCCACGCCCTTCTGGAGCGAAGGGAACTCGTTCTATTGGGAGCTTCTGCTGTGGGACCTGGGCTTCGCAAAGACGCCCCAGGATCGAATTGGGATGCTGTTCTGGCACATGCATCGCTCGGCGCGAATCATCTTCTCGCTCAGCTTCCACCTCGGGCAGATGACGGCGCAGGAATGCGTGGATTTTCTGGTGAATCGCGTGGGCTTTGAACGCGACAACGCGATGGCAGAGGTTCGCCGGTCATTTGACGTCTCGTATGAGCCGATCTATCAGTGCGCTTACATGCTCGGCGCGTTGCAGTTCCATGCGCTGCATCATGAGCTGGTCGATTCGGGCAAAATGACCAACCGCGCTTTTCACGACGCGATTTTGCACGAGAACTCGATCCCCGTGGAGATGATTCGCGCGGACCTGACCCATCAGAAGTTGACGCGGGATTTCACATCGAGCTGGAAGTTCTACGGAGGTCTTCCGTAAGATCAAATGCTCGCATTGCGGTCGACCGTTTTGATGGAACGGCACCGTTGTGCGCGTCGCGAAGGGTCTTTCATCCGCGTTTCTTGAGGAAGCCCGCGATGCCGCGACGTGCGTCCTCGGTCATGCGGGCGAGCGCGTTGGCCTGAACACCGGCATCGATCGCACTCTCGAAGCTCATGCCTTCCGTGCGGTACAGCAAGTTCTTGGTGAGGCTGACGGCGCATGCGGATCGGGACGCGAGCTTCTGCACGAAGGCTTCCACGCTGGCCTCGAACTCCGCGTCGGGATAGACGTGGTTGATCAGGCCGAAGGTTTGCGCTTCGGGCGCCGAGATCGCCTCGCCCGTGGTGAGCAACTCGAACGCGCGCTTTTCGCTCACCGACCGGTGCAGCATGGTCATCACAATCGCGGGAATGAATCCGATGTTGACTTCGGGGTAGCCGAATTTGGCGGATTCGGCGGCGAGCACGATGTCGCATGCGGTTGCGACGCCGCATCCTCCGCCCAGGGCCCGGCCACGCACCGCCGCGACGATGGGACGAGGATGCTTGCGCATGGCGACGTACACGTCCGCGAGGGCTCGCGCGCTGGCCAGATGCTCGGGCATGCCCGCATCGGCGGATTGATCGAGCTCGCGCAGATCGGCGCCCGCGCAGAAGTCGGGCCCCGCGCCCGTGATCAGCACAACGCGGACGCTTTCATCCTTTGCCGAGTTTGTCACCACGCTGGCCAGCGCCGCCACAAGCTCAGCGCTCAGCGCATTCCGCTTCTCGGGACGATTGAGGGTAATCCGCGCAATGCTTCCGTCCACGCGATAGGCGAGCTGCGACCCGGCGGACTTCGATTCCGTCAAACGTCGATCTCCATGCGCAGCAGCGCCGTGCTATAGGTCTTGCCTTGCGGATCGGCTTTGAGCGCGAAGGTCCCGCCGCCATCCAGGCTCTTATGCAACAGGAAATTCAACGCGCCGAGATTCGGCAGCTCGTAGCGCTCCACCAATCCCAGACACACGCCTGCAAAGTGTTCGCGCACCCGCTCCGCGGTCACCTCGCGGACCAGGATCGGGTAGTACTCCGGCTTCCGGGCGACGAGGCCGATATTGGACGTGTCGCCTTTGTCGCCGGAGCGCCCGTGCGCCAGCTCGATCAGTTTTCGCTTGGCCATACGTTCACCTCCGGTGTCACTTCGCTTTTAGGAATCAGGGCCGGCCAATAGGCCACGATCTCTTCCACTTTGGGACGCCCCGTGCCGAGTCCCGAGACCGCTGGTGGACCGTTCAGCGCGAGCGGCGCGATCTCCCGGGTGAAGCGCTCGACGGCGGCCCGGTTCTCCGATCGTACGCCGACCCTCAATACCACCTCGGCAAGTTGCTCCACCATATCTGGAGACGGCTCCGCCGATGCAACCCCGTGACACGCATTCGCGCCGAGGAATTCCGTGCGAATTTCATCGAAGCGCAGCCCTAGCCAATCGAGCCGTTGCCGTAGAATCCGATCCGCGGCGCGCGCTTTCTTGTAAGCATCCGGCCAGGCGTAGACCATCGACCCCAAAGCCTTGTAACCTGCTGAGTAGCTGATCGAGACCTTGTAAAAAGGCGTCGCGGGCCGGCCGCGCATTCCGGTGAAGCGGACGCGATCGGGACCGGCTTGTTCCAGCTGAATCGATGTGAAATCGGCGATGCAATCGGCGGTAATGTACTCGCGTGGATCGCCCACTTCGTAGAGAAGCTGCTCCTTCACGGAAGCCACGGTCACCCGCCCGCCGGTTCCCGCGTGCTTGGTCAGCGAGAACGTCCCATCCGGATCCGCGTCCACGATGGGATATCCGACGCCAGCCAGATTCGGAATGGTTTCCCAATCCACCTGGCAATTGCCGCCGGTCGACTGCGCGCCGCACTCGATGGTGTGCCCGGCGATGGTGCCCGCGGCGAGCCGGTCCCACTCGTCCGCCTTCCATCCGAATTCGTGCCTCATCGGGGCGAGCGTCAAGGCCGTGTCGGTGCAGCGCCCGGTGACGACGATTTGCGCACCGCGCGCGAGCGCCTGGACAATCGGCTCGGCGCCAAAGTAGACGTTCGCGCTCTGCACTCGGTCTCGTATCGCCGAAAGCGGCTCGCCGGTTTCCATGTTCTTGAGCTCGACGCCGCGCTCGAGAAATTGATCGAGATGCCGCAGAATATCGTCGCCAGCCACCGTCGCCACCTTGATCGCTATGTCCTGGCGCTTCGCGACCTCGAGCACGGCTTCGCGGCAGCCTTGGGGGTTCACTCCGCCCGCGTTGGCGATGACGCGAACGCGCCGCTCCACCAGCTCCGGCAGCAGGCGCGCGATCATATCCACGAAATCGCGCGCGTATCCCGCCTTCGGATCTTTCGATCGTTGCTTCTGCAGGATCGACATGGTAATTTCGGCCAGGTAATCGAGCGTGAGGTAATCGATTGGCCCGCGCCTCACCTGTTCGACCGGCGCCTCGAGCGAGTCGCCCCAGAAGCCCTGACCGTTGGCAATTCGAATCATCTGGTTCCTAGGGGCTGTCGTGAAACAGCGTGCTACGGGACCGATTTTACACTACCGAATGACAGTGACGCGCAAAAATCCTTCGCTCTTTCGCGGCGGAATCAGGCGCCGCGCCATTCTCCCGATCGCATCATCGGGTACCACTCGATGCCGGCGGCGATTGCGGCGCTGGCACTCCTCGAGCGGCGTGTCGAGAAAGACGGCCTCGATCTCGCAATCGTGAAGGCGCGCGAGTCTGATGTAAGGAGCGCGTTCGCGCGGGATGAGGTTCGTCGCGTCGACATAGGTGATGGGACGCCGCAGGTCCGCGCCTATGCGATGCTTCAGCAGATTCCGCAGGACGCTGAACACGAGTCCATGGATCTGCTGATTATTCGGATCGTCGGCCAGCAGCCGCCGCAGCTCGTCGCTCGAAAGGACGCCCGGTTTCCCTTCGAGCCAGGTCGATTTCCCCGAACCCGGCAGTCCCACCATGAGGACGATCTTGGGCCGGAGTTCGGTTTTCGAAGAATGGCGCGGCATCGAAGAAATCCCGCAACTAGACAACGTAGTGGCCGGTTTCGATCAGCCGCGCCGCGATCCTTCGGCGCAATGCGATTACGTCCACTGGTTCGGAGCAGCTGAAGCGCCGGAGCATTTCCAGATTCGAATGGAGCGCCTCGCCTTCCGAGCACGCCGAGAGCACGGTGCGGCCGGCGGTCCCGATCGCGTCCATTGCTTCGGTTGCAAATACGGCGGCCATATCGTTGGCATTTTCGGCGGCATTTTCGGCGCTCGGCCTGCTTTCGTGTGTATTTCCATGGGTCGCGATCTTCCGGGCTCGTAATAGAGCCGATTCCAGGGCATACGTGTTGATCAGCATGTCCGTGATGCCCGCGGTAACCTCCTGCTGTTCCTCGATCGCCCCACCATATTTCTGATACGCGACGCCGAGCGCGAGCAAGCATGCCCGCTTGGCATTGACTACGATGTCGCTCCCCGCTATGGGCGCGATTCCAGCCGCGATCTCGGACTGGAGCGCCTTCACGGCGCCGGCCAGCGCCAATTCGCTCCGCCTGGCGCGTTTCAATAGCATGCCGGTGGCAAGCAGCCGGTTAATCTCGTTGGTTCCCTCGAAGATACGATTCACACGCGAATCGCGATAGGCGTGTTCAATGGCGTAGTCCTGGTGAAAACCGTAGCCGCCGTGAATCTGCACGCCTTCGTCGACCACATAATCAAGCATCTCGGAGGCGAAGATTTTGATGAACGAACTCTCCACCGCGAACTCTTCGATCGCCTGAAGCATGTGCGGCGCGGCGTCCGGCGCCCCCCAGGAGAATGGGTGTAACTGTGCCTCAATGCCGCCGATCACGCGAAACAGCATGCTCTCGCTGGCATACATGCGAATGGCCATCTCCGCCAGTTTGTGCCGGATCATGCCGAACTCGGCTATGGATTTGCCGAACGCCTTCCGTTCCTTGGCGTAGCGAATGGAGACCGACAGCGCGTCGCAGCTTCCTCCATGCGCGAACGCGCCGAGCTTGAGCCGTCCCAAATTCAAAATGTTGAACGCGATGATATGGCCTCGCCCAATCTCGCCAAGCACATTCTCCAGCGGGACCTTCACGTTGTCGAAGAAGACGGCGGTGGTGGAGCTGCCCTTGATGCCCATCTTCTTCTCTTCCGCGCCGGTCGAAACGCCGGGATAGTCACGTTCCACCAGAAATGCGGTGAACTTCTCGCCGCCCACCTTCGCGAAGACGGTGAACAGGCCGGCGAAGCCTCCATTCGTGATCCACATTTTCTGTCCGTTGAGGAGATAATGCTGTCCGTCGGGCGAGAGATCGGCGCGTGTCCGCGCCGCGAGTGCGTCGGAGCCGGCCTGCGGCTCGCTCAGGCAATAGGCCGCGATCATTTCCGCCGAGGCAAGGCGAGGTAGGTACTTTGCCTTTTGTTCCTCGGTCCCGAAGAGCAGAAGTGGAAGAGTCCCGATGCCGGAGTGCGCGCCGTGCCAGGCGGAGTAGGAGCCGTCGCCGGAGAGACCCGCGGCCACTACCATCATCGACGTCAGGTCCATCTCCATCCCGCCAAATTTCTCCGGAATCAGGACCGCGGTCAAGCCCAATTCCGCGGACTTCTTCAGGATTTTCGCGGCGACCGCATGGTGTTGGTTCCGGATCTCGCCGAGATGCGGCACGATCTCCTTGTTCCAGAACTCTTCCGTGGTCCTGGCAATCGCCCGATGCTCGGCCGTAAGATCCTCGGGAGTGAAAATCTCCTCCGGAACCGGCGATTCAAGCAGGAATGCACCGCCCCTTGTCCGCCGAGGTATCGCGGTCACTCAAGTCCTCGCTCGCGGCGCGGGCCGCACGCCCATCCTGGAACCGGTCACCCGTCTATTGTACATTCCCGGCGTTTTACGCTTGCTATCCTGATTCATATGAGAAACATCGTCCTTCTGCTCGGCGCGACTCTCGCGTGGGGCCAGCAAGCGCCCCCCGCGATTTCCGCTGATCCGGTCGTGATCACTGTCGGCGGCGAAAAGATCACCAAATCGCAGTTTGAGGGAATACTCTCGACTTTGCCGGAGCAGCAACAGGCGCTGGTGAAGACCCCGCAGGGGCGGCGTCAAGTGGCCGATCAGCTTGGCGAGCTAAAGGCCATGGCGCAAGAAGCCCGCACGGAAAAATTGGACCAGGACCCGGTGGTCAAAACCGAGCTCGTGCTGCGGTCGGACCAGGTGCTCGCCAGTGCGCTTTTTGAACACCTGGGCCGTACGATCAAGCCGGACGACGCCGCATTGCACGCCTACTACGATGAGCACAAACAGGATTGGGAGAGCCTGCAAGGCCGGCACATCCTGATTCGGATGCAGGGTTCCCGAGTCCCGTTGCGCACGGGAGAGAAAGACCTTTCCGACGCCGAAGCGCTGGCCAAGGCGAAGGAGATTCGCGCGAAAATCGTGGCGGGCGGGGATTTTGCCGCGATCGCCAAAACCGAATCCGACGACGTCGGCAGCGGCGCAAACGGCGGCGACCTCGGCTCGTTCACCCGCGGACGGATGG
>Ga0209415_10008964_pt1 | contig 17244 bp, 17 predicted proteins | sample PeaSoiSIISIP2007_FD_187696 | JGI IMG/M metagenome (GOLD analysis project Ga0209415, IMG submission 187696) | Peat soil microbial communities from Weissenstadt, Germany - SII-SIP-2007 (SPAdes) (version 2) | ecosystem: Environmental > Terrestrial > Soil > Wetlands > Peat | place: Germany... | reverse complement strand
GGCTCCCATGTGGTCTCATGCCCCCAGGCTAGCATAGTCACCGCCACTTTTCTATTACTTATGCAACAGTCAATAAAGCTTTGCAAACGTCCTGAGCCGCGTTGCCAGATCCATTACGGTGCCAGTAATGGTCCATGCACCGCGAATGCATGCCATCACAGACTTCGCGAGCGGGGTACGTTGCTCGGCATCATTACACAGCCCGTAATGGACTGTGCGAGATCGGCGGCTGCCCTTCGCGTTACGGACTCCCGCACATTGGGCTAGAAAACCTCACCTGGCTCGCACACCCGCCGCCGCAGCGAGCCGCCGGGCCGAAGCGACGCACAGTGGTGACACCCTATTCCGCTAGTGTCCTGAGTCTTGAGTTCGACGATGAATAAACCGAGAAAACAACAAGGTGCTTCGCAGACATCTCACCCCCTCACCCTGACCCTCTCCCGAGGGGAGAGGGGACCTTCTTGCTCCCTCTGAGAGGTTTGGGGCGAGGTGATGAAATATTCCGCGCACTTCTGACTCAGGCCCTAAAACGCCTGGCGCGTACCGAAGAGAAACTGCACGTCGCCGCTCTTGCGCGCATCATCCACCCGCGTGGCGATCTCGATGTACGCCACGGATGGAAAGAAGCCCAGGAAGTCGTACACCCCGGCCAACCCCGTGCCGACTCCAACCGCGTAGCCGCCGACGTCGTACACGCGCCCTGCCGAGTTGCTCACCCGCCCACTATCGGCGAACAGCCGGAGTTGCACGCGCCGCAGGACGAGCAAGTCGAGAAAATTCAAGTCGAGCTCCGGATAGACGTCGTGGCGCAGCTCGCTGCGCACCAGAAAAATGTTGCGGCCGAGCTCCTCCTCGGCGCCGATGCCGCGGATCGACAGCGAGCCGCCGAGGCTGTAGAGGCCCTGATTGGGAACCTTGCTGCTTCCGAGCGGCTCGCTGAAGCCGTCGAGAACCTCGAGCGCAGCGACCGTACGGTAGCTCCACAGTGGATGCGTCGCTGCAACGCTCGCACCCCAATCCGCGTAGTCGAAGCTGCCGCCGAGCGCCCGATCGTACCAGTCGGCATACAGGCGTACGTGTCGTTGACCGGTCGGGTTGTCGAACGAAAAGACGTTAGTGTAGTCGTAGCGGGCACCGACGGACGCCAGCTGGCCGCGCGTATGTATGTCCGGGCGGCGCTTGTCCGTAAAGCTGCCATCGAGCGCCTCGAAGCCGTAGAAACCGTAAAGATTGTGGCGATACGTCGTGGCGTCGATCGGCTCGCCCCAATGTGCGCGCGCACCTGCGGTGAAGCCGATGCCGCGGTTGGTGTAGTAGCCCGCCACCGCGAGATCTTTCCGATAGTCGTAGCGGCCGCGGCCGACCATCAGCGCGTCGAACCCGAACTCGGTGGAGCTGATTTCGACCTCCGCCGAATCGAACACAATCTGCGGCGTCGGCGGACTGGCGTTGTCGTCGCGTCGATCCTCGATGAGCTGGCGCTCCGGATCGATCACCGCTTGCCACATCCGCTCCGGCGTGCTCGTCGACAGCTCCGCCGCGTCGCCGCGTCCGTTCCAGCGGATGTCCACCGTGCGCCCGCCGATGCTGCGCAGACGCACGGTAACCGGCTCGGCGATGGGCCGCGACGCATCGCGCCGCAGGGTCATTGTGTGGCGGAAGCTGTCGCGGCTGGGTTCGTTGAGATGCACGGCGGCGAAGCGATAGTTCAGCGCCGGATACGCCTGCGTCCATTCGTTGAACAGCCAATCGAGATCGCGTCCTGCCGTCGTCGCGCTACATCTGCGGAACGCCAGCGTGGCATTGACGCAACGGTCGATGATCAGGTTGAACATGTCTTGCCCGACCGCCTGGCGCAACTTGCCGAGGATGACGCGTCCCGGCGGCAGGGCATTGTTGAACGTCGCGACCTGGTCATGCTGCGGATCGTTCACCCGTGCGCGTTCGAAGAAGGCGTCGACGAACGGAATCTTCGGCACGCTTTCGAAGCGATCGACAATGGCGAAGACGTTGAACAGCTCGATCCAGTCCTGCACGCTGCGCGTCCCCGGACGGGCTTGCGCCACGAAACGTGCTGCCAGCGTGCGCGAGAGGCCGTCGCTGACCCACCAGTAGTCGGCGTCCGGCTCGCGCGCCGTGAGCGACGGCCGGAGCAGCTCTGCATACAGGCTTTGCGCGAGCTGCAACTCGTGGAAGGGGCGCAGCAGCCAATGCAGTTTGAGCGAGCGATCCGAAACCAGCACCATTCCCTCACCCGCAGCGGTCAAGTTCAAGCGCAGAGGGGCTTCCACGACAACGAGCTGCTCGGGAGGCGCCGGAGATCCCGGCGGGCGGCGCGCGACGATATCGCGCAACACGTCGAGCATGATCTCGGTCGGCGCCGGCTCCGGGCTGATGCGCGATGTGCGGCGGGCCGGGCGGTGCAGGAAGACGATGTGCGTGTCGTCGCTGTTCACCTCGTCTTGAAGCAGCTGCGGCGCGGCGACGAGCGAAAGATAGTGGACCGCGGGCACGGCGAGATGAACCAGCGGCTGGTGCGCAAAGCGTGCGCCGTTCACCACGAGCTCCAGCTCCACGGGCACCGTGAGCTGCGCATCGAAATCGGCCAGCGGCGGCGGCGCATCGAGCTGCCACCTCCCGTCGTCGCCGAGGGCGGCGAGATACGGATACCAGCCGCCGACGGCCGTGAGCTGCTGATCGAAAACGCCAAAGGTGCCGAAGCGATGCGGCACGATCGTGCGGAAGCGGAGCGTCAGCGTGCGGGTTCCACCGGGGGCCAGCGGTGCGATCGCAACCCGGACGAAGCACCCAGTGAGCTGAGCGTCCGCAAACAGGTCCGGTGCGGCCAGCGGGGTCGCTCGCGACGGTGTCTCGCCGTCACGCACCTCGAGGATCTGCATCGAGCCGGGATCGAAGTCTTCCTCGGGATAGACGAACGGGCGGTTGAAGTCGTTGACGCCTGTGTCCGGCGTCGCGAAGCGATTGGAAAACAGCACGAACACGGCGTCATCGAGCGTACGGGGGCTCGTGTTCGTGAACGTCACCACGACGGTCCCGTCGATCTGCGGCGCGGCGAGTGACACCGCGGCATTCAACCGATACGCGGCGCGCGGTGCCGTTTCCCGATCGAGTGCAACCGCCGCCGGCGCCCCAAGCGCGACGCTAAGCCACAGAACGCCCATCGACCGCAACGCCCCGTGGGGCCGGCGGACACTCACAGCGCCGGCAACTCTTCCGTACGGTGATCGACAGCCACGCCACGGACGACGCCGACGAAGTCGAACAGCACCACGAGCGTGTCGCGTTTGTCGAAATCGCGTCGGTACGTAAAGATCATTTGCCCGCTGATCGGCTCACGCACCGTCAGGGACGAGAAGTTTTCGCGATCGTACGTGTACACGAAGGCGTCACCATCGGTCTGGTGATTAATCTGCAGCGGCGGACCCAGAAGATGGAGAACGTCCGCCTTCGTGGACTGGCCTTCCACCAGCACGGCGGGATCGCCGCGCAGCGGCGCGCCGTAGTAGTAGCGCGCCACCGTGCATGCACTCACAAGCGTTGCGAGGGCACCGGCAAGCAACAGGGCTCCGGCGCTTTGGAAACCGAGCTTCATCGCGACCAGAAACCGAAGCGCGGCAACAGTTCAGTGTCCTTCGCGAAGGCGTAATCCTGAACCACGTTGTTCATGTCGAAGAAGATGACCAGGCTATCGTTCTTCTGGTCAAAGTCCAGGTAGTTGAAGAGCACCAGAATGATGCCGAAGGCGTTGCCGCGCGAGAACGTGTAGCGGAAGTAGCGCGCTCCGACCAAGCTGTCCACGGGAAGCTTCTCACCCCGGCGATTGAGGAACTGCTCAAACGGTACGCCGACGGCAACAAGCTCGCGGGCTTCGATCTCCTGCGGCGGCCCGAACTGTTGGAGCACCTGCTCCTTGGTGGTGACTCCGCGCTGCAGCCCGGCGATCTTCCGTTCATCAAGCGGATGATCGCGATAGACGCGGCCGACCACGCAGCCCGCGAGCAATCCGGGGAGGACGCTCAGCAACAGCAATGTTAGGCGACGCATGTTCCACTCGCTCCTTTCTTCGCCAGATGCACTTACCCTGCTACACGTTGAAGCGGAAGTGGATGATGTCGCCGTCTCGGACGACGTAGTCCTTGCCTTCGAGCCGGAGCTTGCCGTGCTCGCGGCATTTGGCGTCGCTGCCGTACTGCACGAAGTCGTCGTAGTGCACGACCTCGGCGCGGATGAAGCCGCGCTCGATATCGCTATGGATCTTGCCGGCGGCCTTGACGGCCGTCATGCCGCGCTTGATGGTCCAGGCGCGCACCTCGTCCTCGCCGCTGGTGAGGAAGCTGATCTGGTCGAGCAGCTCGTAGGCGGCGCGGATGAAGCGTTCGCGCGCCGTGGCCTTGAGGCCGAGATCTTCGAGGAAGGCTTGACGATCGTCCGCTTCCAGCGCGGCGATCTCCATCTCGATTTTGCCGGACAACAGCAAGCCCTCCAGCTGCTCCGCCGCCAGAAACTCCGCGACCGCCGCGGGCATGTCGCCGGCGACGTCGGCCTCGCCGACGTTCAGCACCACCATCAACGGCCGCCGCGAGAGGAAGCCGAAGCCGGCGATCGCCGACGCCTCCTCCCCGGAGAAGTCCATCTGACGCAGCGGTCGCTCTGCATCTAGGAACGTTTTACAACGCTCCAGCAGCGCGTGCTCTTGCTCCTTGCCTTTCTCCTTTTTGAGCCGCTCGAGGCGTTTCTCAATCAGCACCAAGTCGGAGAGCAGCAATTCGCTCTTGAAATTCGCCAGGTCGCGGCCGGGATTCGGTGCCTCGCCGGAGATCTCATCGGTAAAGCCGCACACCACCTGCACCAGCGCGTCGGTCTCGCGCATCTGCGTCAGCGTGGCCGTGTCCAGCGCATGACTGCCCGCTGCGTCCCCGGCGGCCGGGAAATCGACGAAGACCATCTCGGCGTACGTTGTCTTGCGCGGTTTGAAGATCTCGCTGAGTCGGTCGATACGCGCGTCGGGAACCTTGATGCTTCCGAGATGTACCTTACCCGGCTCGGTGAAGCCCCCGACGTCGGCGTGCTGGCCGGTCAGTGCGTTGAAGATGGTCGTCTTGCCGCTGCGCGGGAATCCGCCGATGCCGACTTTCATCAGTCCTGAGTCCTGGGTGCCGAGTCCTGAGTCCTGAGTCTTCGTAAGTCCTGCTCAGCACTCAGGACTCAGCACTTTCTTCCGTATCTTGAGTCGCAGCGCGTTGAGACGGATGAAGCCTTCGGCATCGGCCTGCTGATAGACCGAGTCGGCTTCAAACGTCGCGATGTCGGGCCGATACAACGAGTGCGGCGACTTGCGGCCGGCGACCATGACGTTGCCCTTGTACAGCTTCAACCGCACCGTGCCGGTTACCGGACGCTGGGCTTCGTCGACGGTGACCTGCAGCATGTGGCGCTCGGGCGCAAACCAGTAGCCGTAGTACACCATCTCGGCGTAGCGCGGGATGAGCGAGTCGCGCAGGTGCAGGACTTCGCGGTCGAGGGTGATCGACTCGAGCGCGCGATGCGCCACGTGCACGATGGTTCCGCCCGGCGTCTCGTAGACGCCGCGCGACTTCATGCCGACGTAACGGTTCTCGACGAGGTCGACGCGGCCGACACCATGTTTGCCACCCAACACGTTGAGCCGTGCCAGGAGATTGGCCGGCGACAGCCGCTCGCCGTTCACGGCCACCGGATTACCGGCTTCGAAGTCGACCTCGACATACTCCGGCTTGTCCGGCGCCTTCTCCGGCGAGACGGTCAGAATGAACATGTCCTCATACGGCTCGCGCCACGGGTCTTCGAGGATGCCGCCTTCGTAGCTGATGTGCAGCAGATTGCGGTCGGAGCTGTACGGCTTCTCCGCCGTCACCGGGACGGGGATCTTCTTACGCTCGGCGAACTCGATGAGCTTGGTGCGCGAGTTGAGATCCCACAGTCGCCACGGCGCGATCACGCGGATGTCGGGGTTGAGCGCGTAGTAGGTCAGCTCGAAGCGCACCTGGTCATTGCCCTTGCCGGTGGCACCATGCGCGACCGCGTCAGCGCCTTCGGACACGGCGATTTCCACCTGTCGCTTGGCGATCAGCGGGCGGGCGATCGACGTGCCGAGCAAATAGCTGCCTTCGTAGACGGCGTTGGCGCGCAGCATCGGAAAGACGAAGTCACGCGCGAACTCTTCGCGCAGGTCTTCGATGTACACCTTCTGGGCGCCGCCGGCCTTGGCCTTCCCTTCGACGGGCGCCAGCTCCTCGCCCTGACCGAGATCGGCGCAGAAGGCGATCACCTCGGCGCCGTAGGTGTCGATCAGCCAGCTGAGAATCACCGACGTATCGAGACCGCCGGAGTAGGCAAGGACAATTTTCTTGGGATTCATGGGTTCAGTCCTGAGTGCTGGGTGCTGAGTGCTGAGTGCTGAGTCCATGAGCTACCAACACACAGGACTCAGCACCCAGTACCCAGCACTCAGCACTTTTCCCTTTCACCGATGCTTGCCGACCTTTTCGCTGAGCCACACCATGATCCCCTTCTGCGTGTGGAGGCGGTTCTCGGCTTGGTCGAAGACGATCGATTGCGGCCCATCGATCACGTCGTCGGTGATCTCTTCGCCGCGATGCGCCGGTAGGCAGTGCATGACCATCGCGTCACGATGCGCCTGCCGCAGCAGCGCGGCGTTGACCTGATAGGCGACGAAGTCGCGCCGCCGCTGCTCCGATTCGTGCTCCTGCCCCATGCTCGTCCACACGTCGGTGTACAGCACATCCGCGCCTGCGGCGGCCGCGCCCGCGTCATGCGTCACGGTGACCTTGGCGCCCGCGGCCCGCGCCGCGTCGAGCGTCGCCGCGTCGGGCGCATACGCCGGTGGGCACGCGAGGACGAACTCGAAGCCGAACTTCGCCGCCGCTTCGATCCACGAGTTCGCCACGTTGTTCGCGTCACCGATGAAGGCCACGCGCAGACCGTCGAGCCGGCCGCGCTTTTCGAGCAGCGTGAAGCAGTCGGCAAGCACTTGGCACGGGTGCAACCGATCCGACAGTCCATTGATGACCGGCACACTGGCGTGGCGCGCCAGCTCCAGCAGCGTCGCGTGCGCAAAGGTGCGCGCCATGATGAGGTCGACCCAGCGCTCGAGGTTGCGCGCGATGTCGGCCACCGACTCGCGCTCGCCGAGCTGAATGTCCTTCGGCGTGAGATAGATCGGATGCCCGCCGAGCTGGCTCATGCCGACCTCGAACGTCACGCGGGTGCGCAGGCTGGGCTTCTCGAAGATCATCGCCAGCGACTTGCCGCCGAGCAGCGGCGACGGTCTTCCGGCTTTCAGATCGCGCTTAAGGGTCGCCGAGAGATGCAGGATCTCGTCGATCTCCGCGCGCTGCAGATCGCCGAGGCTGAGAAAGTCGCGCTTCATGAGCGCAGCACCCGCGCGACGATGTCGACGGCGCGGTCGATTTCGGCGCGCGACACGATCAACGGCGGCGCGAAACGCAGCACTTTCTCCGCGGTGCAGTTGATCAGCAAGCCGGCCTCCCGGCAGGCGTCGACGACCGTAGCGCCCGGCCCGTCCAGCTCGGCGCCCACGAGCAGGCCGCTGCCGCGCACATCGCGAATGCGCGCCGTCTCGGCGCGCAGCTGCTGCAGGCGCTCGCGCAGGTAGGCGCCTTGCGTCCGGCAGTTCGCGAGCACGCCTTCTTCCAGCAACGCGTGCATCACCGCGATACCGACCGCACAGGTCAGCGGGTTGCCGCCGAAGGTCGACGCGTGCGCACCGACCGTGAACGCCGCCGCGACGCGCTCGGTCGCCAGCATCGCGCCGATCGGCACGCCGGTGCCCAGCCCCTTCGCCAGCGTCATGATGTCGGGCGTGATATCGCTCTGCTCGTAGGCGAACAAGGTCCCCGTCCGCCCCATGCCGGTTTGCACTTCGTCGAGAATCAGCAGCAAACCGTGCCGGTCGCACAGCTCGCGCACGCGGCGCAGATAGTCGGGGCTGGGAACGGCGATGCCGCCCTCGCCTTGCAGCGGCTCGATCATCACCGCGATCGTGCGCGGTGAGAGCGCCGCCTCCAGCGCATCGACGTCGTTATACGAAAAATAACGGAAGCCTTCGGGCAGCGGTTGAAAGCCGCGACGCACCTTTTCCTGTCCGGTGGCCGCGATGGTGGCGATGGTCCGCCCGTGAAACGAGCCCAGCGCGGTCAACACCTCGAAGCGGCCGTCGCCGTGCTCGGCGCCGAACTTGCGCGCCAGCTTGAGGGCCGCCTCGTTGGCTTCCGCGCCGCTGTTGCAGAAGAAGACGCGATCGGCAAACGAGTGCGTGCACAGCAGCTCGGCGAGGATCGCCTGCGGCTCGCTGTGATGCAGGTTCGACACGTGCAGGATCTTGCCCGCCTGCTCGACGATCGCGCGTGTGACCCCCGGGTGCGCATGGCCGAGCGCGGTCACAACCGTACTGGCGAAGAAATCCAGGTATTCCTTGCCGTCGGCATCCCACACACGACACCCCTGCCCTAGCACCAGCGCCAGCGGGGCGCGCGCGTACACGGCAAACAGATAGCGCTCATTCAGGGCGATGATTTCACGGTTGGTCATGCGAACGGCCGATATTTCCGAGTCGACGGTCGAAAGTCAAAAGCTCAAATCCGACGATCGTCAGCGCGCCAGGCGTTTGCGGGCCACCGTGCCGCGCGCGTGACTGCGCACCACTTCGGTGCCGACGCCTTCGCGCGTGAAGATCTCGAGCAGCACCGCGTGGCGGACACGCCCGTCGATGATGTGCGTCTTGCGGGCGCCGCCGCGCAACGCCTCGATGCAGCATTCGACCTTCGGGATCATTCCTTCGGCGATGACGCCTTCATGGATCAACTGCGTCGCCCGTTCGATGTCCAGCGTGGGCAGCGTGTTGCCGTCGGCGCCGCGGATCCCCTCGACGTCGGTCAGCAAGATGAGCTTCTCGGCGCGCAGCGCCTTGGCCACTTCACCGGCAACCAAATCGGCGTTGATGTTGTACGTCTCGCCGCGCTCGCCGACGCCTACCGGCGCGATCACCGGGATGAAGTCGCTGCGATCGAGCGATTCGATCACCATCGGGTTGATGGCGCGCACCTCGCCGACCATACCGATGTCCACCTTGCCGCGTTTGCCGGCCTCCTCGGCCTCGAGCGTGAGCTTCTTGGCCATGATCAGCTCGCCATCCTTGCCGGACAGGCCGACGGCGCGCCCGCCGTGCCGGTTGATGAGGCTGACGATCTCCTTGTTGATCTTGCCGACGAGGACCATCTCGACGACGTCCATCGTCCGCTGATCGGTGACCCGCATGCCGCGAACGAAGTGCGATTCGATGCCGAGCTGCTGGAGCAGCTGCCCGATCTGCGGCCCACCACCGTGGACGATGACCGGATTGATGCCGACGAACTTCAGCAGGACGATGTCCTGCGCAAAGCTTTCCTTCAGCTCCTCATCGACCATGGCGTGCCCGCCGTACTTGATGACCATGGTCTTGCCCGAATACCGCCGGATGTAGGGCAGCGCATCGAGCAACACGTCGGCTTTGGCGATCAGCTCTTGCATCTGTGTCTCGGACCGGGTGGCCATCTCTGTCTCACAGAATGTAGCGCGACAGATCTTCGTTCTTCACGATCTCGTTCAGCTTGTCCCGCACATAGGCGGCGTCGATGACCACCTCGCGGCCGCCCATTTCGGGGGCGTCGAACGACAGCGGCTCGAGCAGCCGCTCGACGACCGTGTGCAGGCGCCGTGCGCCGATGTTCTCGGTGTTCTGATTGACCTCGGCGGCGATCGCGGCGATCTCCGTGATGGCATCGTCGCGAAAGATCAGGTTGAGGCCTTCGGTCTTCATCAGCGCGACGTACTGTTTGATCAACGCGTTCTGCGGCTCGGTGAGGATGCGCACGAAGTCGTCGCGCGTCAGCGGCTCGAGCTCCACGCGGATCGGAAAGCGGCCCTGGAACTCCGGGATGAGGTCCGACGGCTTCGACATGTGGAAGGCGCCGGAGGCGATGAACAGCACGTGGTCGGTGCGCACCATCCCGTACTTCGTATTGACGGTGCTGCCTTCGACGATCGGCAGCAGGTCGCGCTGCACGCCTTGCCGCGAGACGTCCGGCCCGATCATATTTTCGCGCCCGGCGATCTTGTCGATCTCGTCGATGAAGATGATGCCCGACTGCTCGACGCGGCGGATGGCTTCCTTGGTGACCACCTCCATATCCACCAGCTTGCCGGCTTCTTCTTGGGTGAGCAGCTCGAGCGCCTCGGGGATCTTTACCCGCTGCTTCTTACTCTTCTTCGGCATGAGGTTGGAGAACAGGTCCTTGAGGTGGAACTCCATCTCCTCCATGCCTTGCGGGGTGAACACCTCGACCATCGGCATGGCCGACTTGGTGACCTCCAGCTCGACGACGCGGTCGTCCAGCTTGCCCTCGCGCAGCATGCGGCGCAGCTTGTCGCGGGTCGCCGCCGCGGATTCCTCGGTCGACTCGCTGACGACCGCGCGCTCCCCGACCGCCTGGATGCGGCGTTCCGCCACCCGCACCGGCGGCAGCAGCAGATCGAGCACGCGCTCCTCGGCAAGCTCGCGCGCCCGTAGCTTGACCTTCTCCTGCTCCTCGTCCTTCACCATCTTGACGGCGAGGTCGGTGATGTCGCGGATCATCGATTCCACGTCGCGGCCGACGTAGCCCACCTCGGTGAACTTCGACGCCTCGACCTTGAGGAACGGCGCCTGCGCCAGCTTGGCGAGGCGGCGCGAGATCTCCGTCTTGCCGACGCCGGTGGGGCCGATCATGATGATGTTCTTCGGTGCGATCTCTTCGCGCAGCTCCTCCGGCACCTGCTGCCGCCGCCAGCGGTTGCGCAGAGCGACGGCCACGGCGCGCTTCGCGTTCCGTTGCCCGACGATGTAGCGGTCGAGCTCGGAGACGATCTCACGAGGGGTCATTTGGCTCATCGGTTCTTTAGGTAACACGAACGGCGGGCCATGCAACCGCTAGAGCTCCTCGATGACCAGCTGATCGTTGGTGTAGATGCAGATGTCCGCGGCTTGGCGCATGGATTCTTCGGCGATCGTCCGCGCGTCGAGTTGCGTGTGCTTCATCAACACGCGCGCCGCCGCCAACGCGTAGTTGCCGCCCGAGCCGATGGCGATGACGTTGTCGTCCGGCTCGATGATGTCGCCGCTGCCCGACAGCACCAGCAGCGCGTCACGATCGGCGGCGATCAGCAGCGCCTCGAGACGGCGCAGCACCCGGTCGGTGCGCCAGTCCTTTGCCAGCTCCACGGCGGCCCGCCGCAGGTTGCCGTTGTGCTGCTCGAGCTGCTTCTCGAACTTGTCGAACAACGTGAAGGCGTCGGCGCTGGCGCCCGCGAAGCCGGCGATGACCTTGCCGTTGTAGATGCGGCGCACCTTGCGTGCGCTGCGCTTCATCACGGTATTGCCGAAGCTCACCTGCCCATCGCCCGCGACCACCACCTTGCCGTTGTGACGCAGCGCCAGGATCGTGGTCGAGCGAATCCGCATCTCGTCATTCATCGTCTTTACTCAGCACTCAGGGCTCAGCACCCAGCACTTCGTCTACGCCCTCGGGTGCGCCTTGTCGTAGACGCTCATCAGCTGATCGAGATTGACGTGCGTGTATTTCTGCGTCGTCGACAGGCTGGAATGGCCGAGCAGCTCTTGGATCGAGCGTAGGTCGGCGCCGGCATTCAGCAGATGCGTGGCGAAGCTGTGGCGCAAGGCGTGCGGGCTCGCCTTGCCGGCGATGCCGCTGCTGAGCACGTAGCGATCCACCAGGCGCGCCACCGTGCGCGTCGTCAGCCGCGTGCCCTGCCGATTGAGAAAGACCGCCTTCTCGTCACGCAGTCGTCGGGGACAGAGATCGGCGATGCGCTGCCGATACGCCTCCAGCGCCGCCAACGCCTTTCCACCGATCGGCACCAAGCGCTCCTTGCCGCCCTTGCCGCGAACGCGCACCAGTTCGAGCCCGCCGTCGACGTCGGACCAGTTCAAGCCCACCAGCTCGCTGACCCGCACGCCACACGAGTACAGGACTTCCAGCAGGGCACGATCCCGCACGCCGGCCGGGGTCTCCTTCGGCGGGGCTTCGAGCAGCCGGAACATGTCGTCGACGGTCAGGTGCACGGGCAGCTGCTGCTCCTTCTTGGGCGTGGCGATTCCCGCCGTCGGATCACGGGTGATCACCCCGCGCCGCAGCAGGAAGCGGAAGAAGCCCTTGGCCGCGGAGAGCTTACGGCCGACCGAGCTCTTGCGGTTGCGCCGTAAGAGATGCGTCAGGAAGGCGCGGATCGCCAGGTGATCGACGCGCTCGACGAGGATCTCAGTTCCCGCCGCGTCGCACGCCAACCGGTGCTCCAGCAAGCAGGCGCGCAGCTGTCGCAGGTCGCTCATGTAGTTGCGCACCGTGTGTGTCGACGCGTTCTCTTCGACCACCAGCATCCGTTCGAATTCTTCGATCAGCTTGAGCATCCCCTCGCGCACCCGCCGGGATCATGCCTGTGACTCCCGTGGCTGGCTATGCTATCAACCGGAGCATCCGGCGGCAAGAAACGACATGCGTCTCAATTCGACAATCGGTTGCCGGCGGTGAGCCCGCCGGCGCGCGCCATGACGGAACGCGTCTGTCACCGCTGCGGCCACGATATCGGCGCCGTCGAGCGCGTCGGGCGGCGCGACACCTGTCTGCGCTGCGGCACCGACCTGCACTGCTGCTTGAACTGCACGTTCTACGACCCCGCGTACCATAACCAGTGTCGCGAGCCGCAAGCCGAGCGGCAGGTGGACAAGCAGGTCGGCAACTTTTGCGAGCACTTCAGCTTTCGCAGCGGCCGGCAGCCCGGCGCCGACGTGGCGCCCAAGGACTTGGCACGGGCGCGTCTCGATGCGCTCTTCGGAAAGAGGAAATGACGGTGTCCGCCCGGTCGCTCCGTGCCGTCCCGCTGTTGCTCGCCCTCACGCTGGTCGCGTGTCAAGCCGACGAGCACAGTGCCCGCGGCGTGGCGGAACGCTTCGTCGATCAGCATTACGTCGAGATCAACCTCGAAGGTGCGAAGCTCTTTTGCACCGGCTTGGCGCTGAAGAAGTTGCAAGACGAGCAGCACCTGACGCAAGGGCAGGTCATCGACGAATCGACGCGCAAGCCCACAGTGCATTACCGGCTCATCGACACGAAGGCGGACGGCGAGCAATCCACCTTCGTGTTCGAAGGGACCATTCGCGTCGAGGACGCCGGCAGCTTCACGCGCAAGTGGCTGGTCACCACGCGGCACGACGGCGACGGCTGGAAGGTGTCCAACTTCGAAGAGTTCGATTAGCCGCCAGTTCGATCCAGTTCGATCTTGGCCCGGTATTCGGTATGATCGCGGCATGCCGCCGCTGATCTTGATCAAGACCGCCATTGCCATGGTGTGGTTGTACGAGGGTCTGTGGTGCAAGCTCCTCGGAGGCAGCCGCCACGAGCTCGAGGTGGTGCAAGCAGCGCCATTGTTCAGCCCGAATCTGGCAGCGCTGTTCCTGCGCGCGCTGGGAGTGTTCGAATGCGCGCTGGCGGCTTGGGTGCTCGCCGGCTGGCAGCCGCTGTGGGCGGGCCTCGTGCAAACGGTGCTCCTCGTATCGCTCAACACCGCCGGCATCACCTGGTCGCGGCATTTGATTCCCGATCCGCCGGGAATGTTGTTCAAGAACTTCGCGTTCCTCGTCCTCGTCTGGGTCGCCGCCGGCCAGGCGGCGAGCTGAGGCATCTCATGGGACCGGCGACGCCGTGGGAGAGCGGCCGCTTCGATCTGCGGGGCGGGCCAAAGAAACTGCTGTTCGGTCGGATGTACGAGGACGCGGCGATCGAGCTCGCAGCGTTTGCGCCCGGGAGTCATGTGTTCTGTATCGCCTCCGCTGGCTGCACGGCGATGCGGCTCGCCGAACAGCACAGGGTGACGGCGGTTGACATCAATCCGGTGCAGCTCGAGTACGCCCGGGCGCGGGTGGCCGGCGCGCCGACCCGCCTGGGCTCGGCTGAGCGCATCGTCGGCATGGGCCGCACCCTCCTCGCGCCTTTCGGCTGGCGCCGCGCCACGCTGGCGGCGTTCCTGGCGCTCGAGCAGCCGGCCGAGCAGATCGCCTTCTGGCGGCGGCACCTCGATACGCGCGGCTTTCGCGTCGCCACCGACGCGCTGCTGTCGATCGACCGGCTCCGGGCGGTCTATGCGGCGCCCTTCCTCGCGTTCCTGCCGGACCGGTTCGGCCGCGTCATGCGGGAACGGTTGGCGCGCTGTTTCGCCACCCATCCCAACCGCACGAATGTCTACGCCCATGCGTTGCTGACCGGTGAGAGCATCGATCACCCGCCGCCACCGGGCGGCACAGCGATCCGCTTCGCGTGCGCCGATGCCGCGACGTATCTCGAGAGTTGCCCGTCGGCCAGCTTCGCCGGCTTCGCGCTGTCGAACATCTTGGACGGTGCCTCCAGCGACTACCGGGCGCGCCTCTTTGCCGCGGTCCGACGCGCCGCCACTGCCGAGGCGGTCGTCGTGCTGCGCAGCTTCGCCGAACCGGCGGCGCCCACGGCAACCAACGTCGCCGCAGGCGACCGCTCGATTCTCTGGGGCATCGTCGACGTCAAGCCGGTCGCGGAGCTGTAGGTCACGATGCGCGCACGTGTCAGCGGGAGCAGGGCGAGCGGATGGAAGCGCTGATCGAATTGAGCCGTGCCGTGGCGGCGGACCTCGCCGCCGAGTTCCGCGACGATCCGCACGCGGAGCTGGCGGCATGGCTGCACATCGCGCTGGAGCGCGAGGCCATGGTCGCCAGCCTCTATCAAGAACAATCCGTCGAGAGTCGGCTCAAATCTCTTCCAAAGTCTTTGGCGCGCAGCACGATCGCGAAGGTGAACGCGATATGTGCCAACGAAGAGGCGCATGTGACGGTCATTCGCGCCCTGCTTGCCGCTGATTGTCCGTGGCCGCAACTGGCTCTCACGGAAGGCTGGGGACGCCTCCAGGGCATCGTGCTGAGCCAGCTCGCCGGCAGCAACGCCTTCGCGCAGCTGATCGCCCTGATCCTCCTCGAGCTGGGAGCCCGATCTGAGCGCGAACGCGCAGCTGGGAAGACACTTGCGAGGCTCGATGCCGGTGGGTTTCTAAAGTTCAGTCGCACGCTCGAGGTCACCGCCGTCGAAAGTTACCAGCGCGTAGCGACACTGCTGGCGGCGCTGCGCCGCGCTCACAACGGCTCGCTATCCAGCCTTGCCCTGGATCTCAAGATACTCGGAATTCTACGAGACGAACGTGTCCATCGCGACGTGTTCCACGTCCTCCATCGAGCCTTCGGCGGCGACGGAGCGCATCATTCCGACGGCGCGGAGGCGACGGAGTTGCCCGATAGTATTACGACGCTGCCGATTTCGAGTCCCGCTGAGCTGAATGCGGCGTGTCGCGCCATCCTCACGTTTCACTACGGCGCGGCCCTGCCTGCCAACGCTCCGCCGCAGGAGGCGATGCGCGTCGCCGTCGACTACTGGCGATGGCAAATGGAGAACCCTTTCGGAAAATCTTATCTCGTTGAATGCCAACGAGAGAATACGTGCGGCGAAGCGGATATCCTCCTGCTCGGGACTGCCGGCCTGGGGCGTGCGGTGCGGGGTGTCCGCGCCACGCGCCCTCGCCGCGTCGATCAACAGCGAATCGCGGCGCTCATGGCCGAGCACGCACGCCTCATTCGTCGCTCTCGACGAGTTGAGCCGCGGCGGTCCAAAGATCCGAAGCGAAGAGCAGACGCGAAAGCAGACAAGCTCATGAAGATGCCGAGAAGGTGGCAGAATCACCGAGCAGCGACCGGCCCCGGCGGGCACCTTGACGGTCCTCGGGAATCCTGACAGAACCGAGAGCCCGAATGACGAAACCACCTGCAGCGACTGTCTTCGTCGTCGCGAGCTTGTTCATATTCAGTTGCGTCGGTTGCGGAACCTCCGGTTCGAACCCGATCGAATTCCCGGAGGTCCACTTCGCGGTGCAGCCGCAGCAGGGCGGACAGACGACGTTTACGGTGGACTCTCTCGTCGCCAGCGGCATTCAGCACATGAGGTTCCTGGACCAGCCGTTCGTGGCGACCGCGACGTTCGAGATCATTCTGGAAAACGCCGCGCCTCCGTATCACGCCGTCTTCAGCCGGCCGCCCGGTGAGCCGGATATCACCGTCATGATCTCGGTGATTGCGCAGACCGGTCAGACGCAAGTGATCGACACGACATCCACGGGCAAGGATTCAGCGGTGCTCGACTGCATGCCGACCGTGGGCGTTGCACCCGGCGTCGCGTGCATGCCCGGTGGGCCGGCTGAACCGCCACCCGGCAGCACGCCGTCGCCGACGCCGGCGACTTCGACTGTGGTGGCGCGCTTTGACGTGTGTGCCCCTTCGCCGAACGCAACAACGTGCTTCACGGCGACCGACTCCGGCATCTTCGGGATTGCGTTCAGCGGCACCCTCGGTGATCTCTTCACCACGCATCTGCTCAACGGCACGACCCCGAGCATCTACTTCCTCGAAGGCCCATCCCATTCCATCAACGCCGTGTTTCGCAGTGGAGTGTTGAACCAACCTCTGTTGGCGCAGATGTATATCAACGGGGTCCTGCGGCAGGGCGGCTCCGGAACCAGTGACATCGTCTTCCGACAGGATCTCTAAGCCCGGGCTGGACATTTATCAACATCGCTGATTTTCCGCGGTTCGCCTGCGTAACCGCCCGTTCATGCGGGATTCTACTCTAGGAACAGCGCATAAATCACTGAGAATCCTAGGTTATTTCCCGTGCAAATGTTGCACGATACGCGGGCAATCCAACGCAGGCCTTGGGAGAGAGGGACCAGCGGGGGCTGATCCACAGCTTATCCACAGAGCCTGTATATTGCGAGCGTGGATCAGGCCGCACGCGCCGCCGCGACGACCTTTTGCGCCGCGTCGGCCATGTTTTCCGCGGACAGAATATCCAGCTTTGACTCTGCCAGGATCTTCGTGCCCAGCTCCACGTTCGTGCCTTCGAGACGCACGACCAGCGGCACTTTGAGATGGACCTCGCGTGCTGCCGCAACGACGCCGGTGGCGATCACGTCGCACTTCATGATGCCGCCGAAGATGTTGATGAGCACGGCACGCACGTGCGGATCCGAGAGCAAAATCTT
>Ga0209415_10008963_pt1 | contig 17245 bp, 12 predicted proteins | sample PeaSoiSIISIP2007_FD_187696 | JGI IMG/M metagenome (GOLD analysis project Ga0209415, IMG submission 187696) | Peat soil microbial communities from Weissenstadt, Germany - SII-SIP-2007 (SPAdes) (version 2) | ecosystem: Environmental > Terrestrial > Soil > Wetlands > Peat | place: Germany... | reverse complement strand
TCCTGCTCGAAGGCTACGCGTGGACCGCCGAGGAGGTGGCCGAGGGCATCACGTCCGTGGCCGCCGCACTCGCCGACGAGGACGGGGAGGTGGTGGCCGCGATCCACGTGCACGGACCGTCGTACCGCTTCCCGAGCGGCCCGCAGGCGGCCACCACCATCGCCGAGGAGGTCGTGGCGGCTGCCGCCCGCATCTCCGCGCGCATCCGCCAGGCGTAGCCGACGCTCATCGGCCGGCCACGCCGCGCCCTGAGGCTCGCCGCACCGATATCTTGCTCAGAGCGTGCGGGTGCCCGGGCGCCTCCAAGCCTCCCCCAGCCCTGATCGACGAGATCGCACGTCATGTCAACGGGCTCGGCCTTCCGGGCCCCCCAGGCGGCCGTTTCGAGCCCGCTGGCGTGAGTCCCCGCATCATCCGCATCGGCCGGGTGCTCAGTCGTGGGCCGATCCACCCGATCCAGGCTCGCACCGTGCGGCCGCCGTCGTGGGCAACCCCGGCTGATTGCGGTTGTGCACTTGACGTGCGAAATCGGCGGACCGGTGAGGGCGGCCGGGGTGGGCCACCGTCACACTGCACCAAGACCCGCCCCCAGACCCGCCCCCAGACCTGCCCCAAGACCCCCTGATGACTACGAGTGCATCAGGGGGCAGGGTCAAAGAGATCCCGCGAGCGAGCATCACGGGCCGGAAGGCCCACCCGGCCCACAGCTCACGACCGGGCGGCGGCTCGCCTCCGGATCTCGGCGCTGACGGCCGGCACGACGGCGTGCAGGTCGCCCAGCACGGCATAGGTGGCCACGCCCATGATCGGCGCCTCGCCGTCGGGGTTGATGGCCAGGATCCGCTTCGACGCCTTGCAGCCGACGATGTGCTGGATCGCGCCGCTGATGCCGCACGCGATGTACAGCTCGGGTGCGATGCGCTGACCGGTCTGGCCGATCTGTTCGGTGTGGGGTCGCCAGCCGGCGCTCGTGACCGCGCGCGAGACGCCCACGGCCGCCCCCAGCAGGTTCGCCAGTTCCTCCAGCTCGGCGAACCCGGCCGAACTGCCCACCCCCCGGCCGCCGCCGACCACCACCCGCGCCTCCCCCAGCGCGATGCCACCCGAAGCGCGGGGCTCATGGCCGGTGAGCCGCACGCGCAGGTCCACGTCGGTCAGCGTCGGGGAGACATCCACGACGGCCGGGGCGGCTGCGCCCGGGCGCTCATCGACCGCTACCCCGTGCGGCGCGACCGTCAGCAGCCGGACGGGCGCGTCGAGCCGCGCGTCCTCGAGCAGGCTGCCGGCCCACCGCTGCCGGGTCAGCAGGAACGGGTCCGTGGACGTCACCTCGAGGACGTTGGCGGCCATCGGCAGGCCCGTCCGGGCGGCCAGGTACGCCATCACTTCGTTGCCCCGGTCACTCCCGGCGGCCAGCACGACCAGGGCCGCGGAGGCATCCGTGATCTGCGCGAGCGCGGCCGCCCACGCCATCGGTGCGTGATCGGCCAGCTGGTCCGAGACGACCAGGTGGACCCGGCTCACCCCGTGGGCGCCCAGCCCCGCCGCCAGCCCCCGACCCGCGACTCCCACGACCACCGCCTCCAGGGCAGTCCCGAGCGCCTCGGCGATCCGCCGCCCGAGCGTCAGCGCCTCCAGCGACAGGCGGTCGACCTCCCCGCCGTCGTGCTCGACCAGCGCCAGCACCGGCCCGCTCACGAGGCGCGTCCGGCCTGGGGCCGATGGGTCGGGCCGTGCCCGCTGCATGGGCGCTCCACGCTCCTGACCCCTCCAGCAGCGGTCGTCCGGGGGAGGGCCCGGCCGCGGGAAGGCCCCGCCGTCACGCCCGCGAAGCGCTGTCGAGCTTGAGTGGAGGTCCGTGTCGGTCGGATACGGCTCAGGTCGGGCCTCGCCGCGACCGAGGGTCGCGTTGCCCCGCCGGTGTCAGGCGGTCGAGTCAACCGCTCGTGCTCCCAGCGCCCATGCTGCGAGCGCGCGCGGGTGCAAGCAAACGAGCCGCCTGGGTGACGCGCGACCGACCATCGGCGCATGGACTGGTCCGTCACGCGTCCAGCACCCCGATGCGCTCGAGCGTGTCGACGACGGCCGGCGCCGCGTCGGCGCCGCGGCCCAGGATTTCGACCGCCGCCCGGTGCTCGACCGGCACCCGCAGGCCCAGCTTGACGAGCCCGGCGGGGCGGGCGGCGGGCCGCACCAGCTCGACCTCCTTGCGTCGCGCCCGCAGGCGCCCCGGCACCGACGGGTAACGCGGCAGGTTGATCCCTTCCTTGACGCTGGCGACCGCCGGCAGCGGCACGTCGTAGGTCTCCCAGCCACCCCCCGCCGCCTCGCGCCGGCCCTGCAACCGCCCATCCGCCACGGTCAGGCCCTTGAGGCCGCTGAGGCACGGCCGGTCGAGGGCGTACGCGACGCGGATGCCCACCTGGAAGTCACCCGTGTCGGCCGCCTCGTTGCCGAACAGGATCAGGTCGAAGGGCCCGTGCGCCGCCTCCTGGGCCCGGATCGCGTCCGTGATGGCAGCCGCCGTCGCGCCGGGGTCCCACTCGCCCTCGTCCGCCTGGAGCAGGATCGCCCGGTCGATGCCGACCGCCATCGCGTCGCGCAGCTGCTCCTCCGCCGCTGCCGGACCGAGCGTGAGCACGGCGCTCGAACCGCCCTGCGCCTCGACCAGGCGGACGGCCTCCTCGACCGCGCACTCCTCGTGCGGCGAGACGGCGAAGCCAAGGTAACGGGTATCCATCTCCTGGCCGTCGGCCGTCAGGACGATGCGGCCACCCGTGAGGGGCACACGCTTGACGGCGACCAGGACCTGCACGGCGGGGCTCGTTAGCTCCGGATGCGCTCGTTGCCGGGGTCGAAGAGCGGTGTCGCCCCGGCCACGGCCACGGTGACTGGATACTGCTCGCCGAAGTATTCGGCCTGCAGCCGGGTCCCCACCACCGCCTGAGCGGGCGGCAGGTAGCTCATCAGCAGGTGCCGTCCGACCGACGGGCCGGAACCGGCGCTGGTGGCGTAGGAGCGGCGCCCCTTGGCGTCCACGAGCGGCTTGCCGTCGGGCGTGGTGATCGGCTCGCGCCCGAGCATGTACCGCTTCACGCCGCTGGATGAGGTCGGGTCGTCCACGGTCAGGGTGCACAGGACGGCCGCCGGCGGGGTCGCCCGCTGCTTGAGGTAGGCGGCACGGCCCACGAAATCCGCCTCCTTGACGGTCGGCCGGGCCATGCCCGCCTCGACCAGGTCGAAGTCCAGCTCGAGCTCATTGCCGTGCGCGCGGTAGCCCTTCTCCAGCCGCGCCGTCACCGCGTACGTGCCGATGCCCACCGGTACGAGCCCGTGCGGCTGCCCCGCGTCCCACAGCGTGTCCCAGGCGCGGGCCCCCTGCTCGATCGGAACGTGGATCTCCCAGCCCAGCTCGCCGACGTAGCTGATCCGCGACGCGAGCGTGCGCACTCCGCCGATATCGACCGGGCGGCAGGTGGCGAACGGGAAGGCGGCATGGCCCATGTCGGCCGCCGTGGTCGCCTGCACGACGTCGCGCGCCCGCGGCCCCCAGACGCCGATCGTCGTCCAGGCGCCCGTCGCATCGAACAGCTGGGCCGAGCCGTCGGCAGGCAGGTGGTCCACGAACCACTGCTTGTCGCGCATGCCCATGCCGCCCCCGGTCACGACCCGGAAGTGCTGCTCGCCCAGGCGCATGATGGTCAGGTCGGCGTAGATGCCGCCGGCCTCGTTGAGCAGCGGCGTGTAGATGACGCGGCCGACCGGCACGTCGATGCGGGCCACGCACAGGTGCTCCAGCGCGGCCGCCGCGCCCGGACCGGTCACGTCGAAGATGGCGAACGCCGACAGGTCCACGATCCCGACCCGCTCGCGCAGCGCGAGGTGCTCGGCGTTGATGAGGGGCGACCACCAGCGGGCTTCCCACTCCGCCTCCCGCGGCATGACCCGGTCGCCGAACTCGGCCAGCAGCGGCGCGTTCGACTCGTACCAGTAGGGCCGCTCCCACCCGGCCGTCTCGAAGAAGACGGCCCCCAGGTCGCGTTCGCGCCCGTTCATCGGCGACAGGCGCAGGTCGCGGTTGGAGGCCCACTGCTCCATCGGGTGGACGATGCCGTAGGTCTTGTTGTAGCCCTCGGCAGCCCGGGCCTGGATGTGGTGGTCGGTCCGCTGGTGGTCGTAGAAGCGCGCCACGTCCGAACCGTGGGGGTCGATCTCCGGCTCGCCGGTCGTCATCCACTCGGCGACGGTCCGGCCGATGCCCGGCCCCTCCTTGATCCACACCGCGGCGACCGACCACAGCCCCCGGACCTCCGGCGTCTGGCCCAGGATCGGCGCACCATCGGGCGTCAGCGACAGGAGCCCGTTGATGGCGTGGCGGATGCCCACCCGCTCGTCGCCCAGGATGTCCGGCACGAGTTCGAGCGCCTGCTCCATCTGGAGCGAGAAGTCGTCCTGGGTGAAGGGCAGCTCGGTAGGGGAGAGGGCGGAGGCGGCGATCGAGGGGATCTCGTCCGCGTCCATCAGGATCGGCCGGTGGGCATACGAGCCCACCTCCAGGTCGCCACCGTGCTGGCGCTCGTACATGTTGGTGTCCATGTCGCGGATGATCGGGAAGGTGATCTCGCCGACCGTGTCGGCGAAGAGCGGTACCGGCCCGACGCTGATCATCTGGTGGACGGCCGGCGTGAGGGGGATGGACGCACCGGCCATGCGCGCGATGCGCGGGCTCCACACGCCGCAGGCGATGACCACGGTATCGGCCTCGATATCGCCGCCGTCGGTCCGGACGCGACGGATGCGGCCGTGCTCCACGTCCAGGCCGGTGACCTCGACGCCGGCGGCGATGGTCAGGGCCCCCAGCGCCTGCGCTCGCTCGCGCATGATCGTGCCGGCCCGCAGTGAATCCACGACCAGGACGCCCGGGGCGTAGAAGGCGCCGCGGATGACGTTCGCGTCCAGGTACGGCACGAGGCGCGTCGCCTCCGCCGGCGAGATCAGCTCGGCATCGATACCCCACGCATGGGACGACGCCATCCGCCGCTTCAGCTCCTCCACGCGGGCCGCCGTCCGCGCCACCTCCAGGCCGCCGCTCTGCGTCGCCACGCCCATCTCCACGTACTGACGGGCGCTGTCGACGGTGAAGGCCGTCATCTCCTTGGAGTGGTCGGTCAGGTAGATGAAGTTCGAGGCGTGGCCGGTCGATCCGCCGGGGTTCGGCAACGGGCCCTTGTCGAGGAGCACGATGTCCCGCCACCCGAGGCGCGCCAGGTGATAGGCCATGCTGTTGCCCACGATGCCCGCGCCGATGACCACGACGCTGGCGCGATCCGGTACCGCCATGAGCGAGCTTCCTCCTCCAGCCGATGGGGCCGGCCCCGGCCGTCTCAGGCCAGGTTGACGACGATGGTCTTGAGTTCGGTCAGGCGCTCCAGTGAGTAGCGGCCGCCCACTCGTCCCAGGCCGCTGCTCGAGCCGGCGCGCCCGCCGAAGGGCAGGTGGGACTCCCAGTAGTTGGTGCCCTCGTTGACGTTGACCCAGCCGCTCCGGGCGGCCTCGGCGAAGCGCAGCCCGCGCCGCAGGTCCCGCGTGAAGATAGCGGAGAGCAGGCCGTAGGACGACGCGTTGACGATGCCCAGCGCCTCGTCCATGTCGGTGATGGCGGTCACCGGCGCGACCGGACCGAAGGTCTCCTCGCGCGCGATGGCCATCGCCTCTGTGACGCCGGCGATGATCGTCGGCTGGAAGAAGAGGGCACTCCCGGCGGTGGGGGCCCGCTCGCCTCCAGCCACGATCGTGGCCCCGGCCGCGACCGCGTCGCTCACATGGCGGGCCGTCTTGGCCGCGGCGGCCTCGTTGTTGAGCGGCCCCATGGTGGTCGCGTCATCCAGTGGGTCGCCCATGCGGACGCGGGTGGCCACGGCTGCCTGGAGGGCGGTGAGGAACCGGTCGTGGACGCGCCGGTGGACGAGGATCCGTTCACCGGCCGTGCAGCTCTGGCCGGCGTTGAGGTAGCAGGCCACGAGGGTGGCCTCGACGGCTGCGTCGAGGTCCGCGTCGTCCATCACCACCAGCGGGCCGTTGCCGCCCAGTTCCAGCAGCAGCTCCTTGCCCGCCGCTCGACGGGCGATCCCCTGGCCGGTGCGCACCGAACCGACGAAGCCGACGGCGGCGGTGAGGTCGTGGCCGGCGATCTCGTCGCCGACCGTCGACCCGGGGCCGGTGACGAGGTTGAAGACGCCCGCCGGCAGGTCCGCGTCGACGATGCACTCGGCGAGGCGGACCGAGCAGAGCGACGTGTGGCGGGCAGGGTTCCACACGACGGTGTTGCCGCCGGCCAGGGCCGGCGCGAGGAGCTCGGCGGCCATCGTGTAGGGCCAGTTCCAGGGCGTGATGACGGCGACCACGCCGCGGGGCACCCGTTGCACGAGGATGCGCTTGCGCTGATCCACCGAGGGGGGCATGAGGCCGTCCAGGCGGGTGGCGTCGGCGGCGGCCATGCGCCAGTAGGCGACCAGTTCGTCGACCTCGCCGTACGCCTCGGCGCGGAGGGGCTTGCCCTGGTCGGCGGTCAGGGCCCGGGCGAGGTCCTCACGCCGCCGCTCCACGAGGTCGCCGATGCGCGTGAGCGCGGCCGCCCGTTCGAAGGCGGACGCGGCGCCCCAGCCGGGGGCCGCCGCATGGGCCGCCTGGATGGCCCGCCGGGCGTCCGCGCGATCCCCCAGGGCGATCTCCCCGAGGTGGGCGCCGCTCGCCGGATCGCGGGCGGCGAATGTCTCGGCCGACTCGGCCGGCACCCAGCGCCCGCCGACGTGCAGCGTCGTCGCAGTCGTGACGGGGGCGGGTGACACGTGCGTAGTATTCCCGGCACGAGGAGCGGCGCGCAACCGCGCGGCGAGGCGAGGAGAGATGACCGCGCCCTACGACGTCCTGATCATCGGCGGCGGCTCGGCGGGGAGCGTGCTCGCGGACCGCCTGAGCGCGGATCCGTCGAGGCGCGTGCTGGTCCTGGAGGCCGGCCGCTCCGACTACCGGTTCGACATCTTCATCCACATGCCCGCCGCCCTCACGTTCCCCATCGGCAGCCGCTTCTACGACTGGCGCTACCGGTCGGAGCCCGAGCCGTTCATGGATGGCCGGCGCATCTACCACGCGCGGGGCAAGGTCCTGGGTGGCTCCAGCAGCATCAACGGCATGATCTTCCAGCGCGGGAACCCGCTCGACTACGAGCGGTGGGCCGCCGACCCGGGCATGGGCACGTGGGACTACGCCCACTGCCTGCCCTACTTCAAGCGCATGGAGGACTGCCTCGCGGCGGCGCCGGACGACCGTTTCCGCGGTCACGGTGGCCCGCTCGTCCTGGAGCGCGGGCCGGCCACCGGGCCGCTGTTCGGAGCGTTCTTCCAGGCCGTGCAGCAGGCGGGCTATCGCCTCACCGACGACGTCAACGGCTACCGCCAGGAAGGGTTTGCGCCGTTCGACCGCAACATCCATCGCGGGCGGCGGCTGAGCGCGGCGCGCGCCTACCTCCACCCCGCGATGGGCCGGCCCAACCTGCGGGTCGAGACCGGCGCCTTCGTGACGCGGATCCTCTTCGAGGGCCGGCGGGCGGTGGGCGTGGAGTACAGCCGTGGCCGGGGTCCGGTGCGGCAGGTCCGGGCGGCGGAGGTCGTCCTCAGCGGTGGTGCCTTCAACTCGCCGCAGCTCCTCCAGCTGTCGGGCGTCGGGCCTGCCGCGGTGCTCGGTCCACTCGGCATCCCCGTCGTGGCCGACCTCCCGGGCGTCGGCGAGCACCTCCAGGATCATCTCGAGGTCTACATCCAGTACGGCAGCAAGCTGCCCGTCTCGATGCAGCCGGCCCTCCAGAAATGGCGGCGGCCGTGGATCGGTTTCCAATGGCTCGTGCTGCGGCGCGGCCCGGGGGCCACCAACCACTTCGAGGGCGGCGGCTTCGTGCGGGGCGACGAGCAGGTGCTCTACCCCAACCTGATGTTCCACTTCCTGCCGCTGGCCATCCGCTACGACGGCAGCTCGCCGGCCGGCGGCCACGGCTATCAGGTCCACGTGGGCCCCATGTACTCCGACGCCCGGGGCTCGGTGCGCATCACCAGCCGCGATCCACGGGTCCACCCGGCGATCCGCTTCAACTACCTCTCGACCGAGCAGGATCGGCGGGAATGGCTGGAGGCCGTCGGGGTGGCGCGCCACATCCTCAACCAGCCGGCCTTCCGGCCCTTCAACGCCGGTGAGCTCTCACCCGGCCCGACCGTGACGACCGATGCGCAGATCCTGGCCTGGGTCGCCAGCGATGCCGAGACGGCCCTCCATCCGTCCTGCACCTGCCGCATGGGCACCGACGCCGACTCGGTGGTCGACCCCGTGAGCATGCAGGTCCACGGTGTCGAGGGCCTCCGCGTCGTGGACGCTTCGGTCATGCCGTACGTCACGAACGGCAACATCTACGCCCCGGTGATGATGATGGCCGAGAAGGCCGCCGACCTGATCGCCGGGGCCACGCCGTTGCCACCCGAGCCGCTCGAGTTCTACCGCCACCAGCCGGCTGGCCCCGCCGGTTCGGGACCTTCGACCCTTCCGACCGCGGCCGTGTGACACGACCATCGGGCGCGTGAAGGATGGAGGAGGGTCATCGCCGTGTCCCTGAGCGCCCTGGACCTGGCCCGGTGGCAGTTCGGGATCACCACCGTGTACCACTTCCTGTTCGTGCCCCTGACGATCGGGCTGGCCTTCATGGTGGCGGGGTTCCAGACGGCCTGGGTGCGCACCGGACAGGAGCGCTACCTGCGGCTGACCCGTTTCTACGGCGAGCTGTTCCTCATCAACTTCGCCCTGGGCGTGGTGACGGGCATCGTCCAGGAATTCCAGTTCGGCATGAACTGGAGCGCCTACAGCCGCTTCGTCGGCGACATCTTCGGGGCGCCGCTGGCCATCGAGGGCCTGCTGGCCTTCTTCCTCGAATCGACCTTCCTGGGCCTGTGGATCTTCGGCTGGGGGCGCCTGCCGCGGTGGGTCCATCTGGCCACCATCTGGATCACCGCGGTGGGTACGGTGCTGTCGGCGTACTTCATCCTGGCCGCCAACGCCTGGATGCAGAACCCGGTCGGTTTCACGATCGACCAGGCGGCCGGCCGGGCGGAGCTGACCGACTTCCTGGCGGTCCTGGCCAACCCGATCGTGCTGGTCATGTTCCCCCACACGATCGCGGCCGCTTTCCTCACCGCCGGCGCATTCGTGGCGGCGGTCGCCCTGTGGCGTCTCGTGCGTCACGGTGGCCCCGACGACGGGGCGTTCCGCACGGCCGCGTCGGTCGGCGCAACGGTGGCGCTCGTGGCCGGCATCCTCGTCGCCATCACCGGCGACACATCGGCACGCCAGATGACCGCCATCCAGCCGATGAAGATGGCGGCCGCCGAGGCCCTCTACCAGACGGAGGCGCCCGCCTCGTTCTCCATCCTCACGATCGGCTCCCTCGACGGTCGGCAGGAGCTCTTCTCCATCCGCATCCCCGACCTGCTGTCGCTGCTCGCGACCGGGGATCCCAACGGGCAGGTCGAGGGCATCAACGACATCCAGGCCGCCTATCAGGCCACCTACGGCCCGGGTGACTACGTGCCGTACGTGCCGGTGGCCTACTGGACGTTCCGCCTCATGATCGGTCTCGGTCTGCTGGCCGCCGCTGCGGCGGCGTGGCTGCTGTGGAGCCTGCGGCGAGGGAGACGTCCGGTCGGCCGGGCTGCCGTGGCGGTGGCGGTGGCCTTGCCCTTCCTGCCGCTGGTCGCCAATTCGCTGGGCTGGATCTTCACCGAGATGGCGCGTCAACCGTGGATCGTCTTCGGGCTGCTGCAGACCTCGGCTGGCGTCAGCCCCGGCACCTCCGCTCTGGAGGTCCTCCTCACGGTCGTCGTCTTCACCCTGCTCTACGGCGGCCTCGCCGTGGTGGAGGTGGGGCTCCTGCTGCGGCGCATCCGCGCAGGCCTGCCGGACGCCCATCCGCCCGACGAGGGCAGCGACCTGGACGAACCCCTCACTTTCGCCTACTGAGGAACGGCACGATGGCCCTCACGACCGTCTGGTTCGGCCTGATCGCGATCCTTTGGGTGGGCTATCTCGTCCTCGAAGGCTTCGACTTCGGGGTCGGCATCCTGCTGCCTGTCCTTGGTCGTACCGAGGCCGAGCGCCGCGCGGTGATCGCCACCATCGGGCCCGTGTGGGACGGCAACGAGGTGTGGCTGCTGGTCGCCGGCGGCGCCACCTTCGCCGCCTTCCCGGAGTGGTACGCGTCGCTGTTCAGCGGCTTCTACCTGGCCCTGTTCCTCATCCTGGTGGCCCTCATCATCCGGGGGGTCGCGTTCGAGTACCGCAGCAAGCGCCCGGATCCCGCCTGGCGGGCGTGGTGGGATCGGGCCATCTTCGCCGGCTCGTTCGTCCCGGCGCTGCTGTGGGGTGTCGCGTTCGCCAACATCGTGGCCGGCGTGCCGCTCGACAGGGCCCATGTGTTCACCGGCGACCTGCTGACGCTCCTGGGGCCGTATGCCCTGCTGGGCGGCCTGACGACCTTGGGGCTCTTCGTGACCCACGGTGCCACGTTCCTCGCCCTCAAGACCACCGGCGTCGTGCGCCAGCGCGCCAACGCGATCGTCGGGGTGGCGGGCCTCGTGACCGCTGGGCTGGCCGTGCTGTTCCTGGGCTGGACCCAGGTCCAGAACGGTGACCCGGGGTCACTGGCGCTGTCCGTCGTGGCGGCCGGATGCCTGGTCGGGGCGCTCCTGGCCAACCGCCTGGGTCACGAAGGCTGGGCCTTCGCCGGCACCGCCGCCACGATCGTCCTGGCCGTCGTGGTCCTCTTCACGGCCCTCTACCCCGACGTCCTGCCGTCGACGACCGATCCGGCCTTCAGCCTGACCATCACCAACGCGAGCTCGACGCAGTACACCCTCGGCATCATGACCGTCGTGGCGGTCATCTTCACCCCGCTCGTCCTGCTGTACCAGGGCTGGACCTACTGGGTCTTCCGCCGGCGTGTCGCCAGCCCCCGCATCGCTGACTCCCCGCCCGCGGGCTCGTGAGGGCCGTCGATCCTCGCCTGCTGCGCGTCGCTCGCGCGGCCACTGTCGCCCTCGCCAGCGCCGTCGTCCTGGGCCTGCTGACCGCCGGCCTGGCGACGGCCCAGGCCTTCCTGCTGGCCGACGCGATCAGCCGGGCGTTCCTGGGCGGCGCGACGCTCGCCGCGCTCGAGCCGGGGCTGGTGGCCCTGGCCCTCGTGCTCGTCGCCCGTGCCGCCACCGGGTGGGCCCAGGAGGTCGTCGCCCAGCGCTGCTCGTCCTCCGTCAAGCGGACCCTGCGCCGACGACTCCTGGACCATGCCGCCGGCCTGGGTCCCGAATGGACCGCCGGCGCCCGGAGCGGCGAGATCGTGGCCCTGGCGACGCGCGGCCTGGACGCGCTGGACGGCTACTTCGGGCGCTACCTGCCGCAGCTCGTCCTGGCGGTCATCGTGCCGGTGGTCGTGATCGTCGCCCTGGCCAGAGCCGACGGGCTCGCGGCCCTCACGGTCGCCCTCACGGTGCCCCTGATCCCCCTGTTCATGATCCTCATCGGGCTGGCCACGGAGCGCCAGCGGGGGCGGCGGTGGAAGGCGCTGGCGCGCCTCGCGCACCACTTCCTGGATGTCGTGACCGGGCTGCCCACGCTCAAGGTCTACGGCCGCGCGCAGGCCCAGGTGGGCGCCCTGGAGCGTGCCACCGATGCCTACCGCCGCGAGACGCTGGCCACGCTTCGGGTGGCCTTCCTGTCGGCCTTCGCGCTGGAACTGGCGGCGACGCTTTCCGTGGCCCTCGTGGCCGTGGAGATGGGCCTGCGCCTGGTCGCCGGCGGCGTCGACCTGCGGACCGGCCTCTTCGTCATCGTGCTGGCCCCGGAAGCCTATCTGCCGCTGCGCCAGCTGGGCCTCCAGTTCCACGCGAGCGAGGAGGGCCTGCAGGCCGCCGCAGCCGCCTTCGCGATCCTTGAGACGCCACCTGGCCAGGCGGGAGGGGTCGTCGCACCCCCCGACATGCGCACGAGCCAGCTGCGCCTGGCGGCGGTCACGGTCCACCGGCCCGGACGAGCGGTGGAGGCGCCGTGGGCGACCGATCTGGTCGCGCGCGCCGGCGAGATCGTGGCCCTGCGAGGACCCAGCGGGACGGGCAAGAGCACGCTCCTGGCGGTCATGCTCGGCTTCATCGCCCCGAGCAGCGGGACGGCGCAGGTGGTGGCGGCCGACGGCCGGGCGGTCGACCTGGGCGACCTGGACCTGGGGCTCTGGCGACGGCAGGTCGCGTGGGTCCCCCAGCAGCCCTTCTTCGTCGCCGGCACGGTCGCCGACAATGTCCGGCTGGCCGCCCCGGATGCTTCGGACGAGCGCATCGCGGCGGCGCTTGCCGAGGTAGGCCTGGGCGACGTGCCGCCGGCGTGGCGGCTCGGCGAGCGCGGCCTGGGCCTCTCCAGCGGGCAGCGGCGCCGGCTGGCCGTGGCGCGGGCCCTGCTGCGGGACGCCCCGCTGCTGCTGCTGGACGAACCGACCGCCGGTCTCGACGCCGCACACGAGGCAGACGTGCTTGCCCGGGTGCGGGCCGCGGCCCGGGTGGACCGCCGCGCGGTGGTGCTGGCGGCTCACCGGCCGGCGGCCATCGCCATCGCCGACCGGGTGGTCGACGTCGCCTGGCGAACCCAGAGCGCGGCGTAGGCCGGCCATGAACGCCCTCGTCGCCGTCGCGCGTCTCGGCCGGCCCGTCAGCGGACGCCTCGCCCTGGCCGTGCTGCTCGGGTTCGGCGCGGCCCTCGCGGGCGTCGGCCTGACCGCCACGTCGGCCTGGCTGATCTCGCGCGCGGCGCAGCAGCCGCCGGTCCTCTACCTGATGATCGCCATCACGGCCGTGCAGGCCTTCGGCATCAGTCGCGGCGTCCTGCGCTACGGCGAACGCCTGGCGGCTCACGACGCGGCGTTCCGCGTCCTGGCGCGCCTGCGTGGCCACGTCTACCGGCGCCTGGAGCGCCTGGCGCCGGCGGGCCTGGCGGCCTACCGTTCAGGCGACCTCCTGGCGCGCCTCGTGGCGGACGTGGACGGCCTCGCCGACCTCTGGCTGCGCGTCCTGCTGCCGTACGCGATCGTGCTCGCCGCGGCGGCCGTCGCGACCCTCCTGGTCGGCACGCTGGTGCCGATCGCCGGCGTCGTGCTCGGGGTGACGCTCGTCCTGGTCGCGTTCGTGGTACCGCTCGTGGCGGGGGCGGTCGGCCGGGATGCGGAGCGACGGGTGGCACCGGCCCGAGGTGCCCTCGCGGCCGCCGCGACCGACCTGCTGGCCGGAGCGCCCGAGCTGCTCGCGGCGGGAACGGGCGCGGCGCAGCTTGCCGGTCTCGCTGCCATCGACGGCACCCTGATCGCGGCCGAGCGGCGCGCCGGCGCGGCCGTGGGGCTGGGGACGCTTGCCGCCGGCCTGGCGGCCGGGGCCGCGACGTGGTTCGCCCTCGTGGCCGGCGTGGGCGCGCTGCGATCGGGTGCGCTGGACGGGGTGGCCCTCGCGGTCGTGGTGCTGACGCCGATCGCGGCGCACGAGCTGGCCGGCGGCCTAGTGCCCGCGGCTCAGCACCTGCCCGGCCTGGCCGTAGCTGCTGCCCGGCTCGAGGAGGTGCTCCAGCAGCCGGACCCGGTGACGGAACCGGCCGCTCCGGCGACCCTGCCGGCGGGCCCCTATGGCATCCGGCTGGCGGGCGTGGCGGCCAGGTATGGCGACGGCCCGCTCGTGCTGCGGGCCCTGGACCTGGACCTCGCGGCGGGTGGCAGGGCCCTCGTCAGCGGGCCCAGCGGGTGCGGCAAGAGCACCCTGTCGGCCGTGCTGCTGCGCTTCCTTGACCCGGTCGCCGGGTCGGTCGAGCTGCGCACGCCGACGGGCTGCTGCGATGTGCGCGGGCTGGCCGGTGACGACGTGCGGCGGGTGATCAAGTCGTGTGCCCAGGATCCCCATGTCTTCGACACGACGCTCGGCGACAACCTGCGGGTGGCGCGCCCGGACGCGACGGATGACGACCTGCGGGCGGTGCTCGTCTCGGTCCGCCTCGCCCCGTGGGTCGACACGCTCCCCGCCGGCCTGGCGACGCAGGTGGGCGAGCACGGGGCCCGCCTGTCCGGTGGCCAGCTCCAGCGCCTGGCCCTGGCCCGTGCCCTGCTGGCCGGTGCGCCGCTGCTGATCCTGGACGAGCCGACCGAACACCTCGACGAGGCGACCGCCGCCGCGCTCATGGCGGACATCCTGGGAGCCACGCACGGGCGGACCCTGATCGTGCTGTCCCACCGCACCGAGCTGCTGGCCGGGGTCCCGTGGGACGTCCATCTCGAGCTGAGCTCGGCCGGCGTCGCGACCGGGGCTATCCAGGCCGCGCCTCAGCCTGCGCCGTCCTCGTAAGCCGCTCGCCGGATGAGTACCACGGCCCAGGTCCGGAACGGCCGCCACCGATCCATCCGCGCCGCCAGGGCAGTCGTGTCGGCCGGGGCCGCGTCGCCGAGGTAGTGCCGCAGGGCGGCCAGCAGCCGGGGCTCCTCGACGCTGGCCGCATCGGTCGGGCCCACCGCGCGGATGGCCACGAGCCCGGCGTAGAACGGCCCCAGGCCGGGCAGCGCCTGGACCTGGGCCCGGGCGACATCGGGGTCGAGCCCGCGCAGACGGGCCGGGTCGAGCAGGCCGTCCAGGGCCGCCCGCGCGACCGCCCGCAGGCGTCGGTCCTGTTCCGCGGACGGCAACGGGAGCGAGGGGGCGTCCAGGATCGCCATGGGGGTCGGGAAGGCGCTAAGGCGAGTGCCGGCGAGGTCGAAGCTGGTGCCGAGGGACTCCGCGAGCCGCCCCCGGAGGGCGTTCGCTTGCCGTCCCGAGCGATGGCCGGCCAGGATCGCCCACGCCGCGGCCTCGTACGGCGAGTCGTGCAGGACGGGGCGGAACCCCGGATAGCGGCCCTGGAGCTGCCCGATGAGCGCGTCACGCTCGCCCACGGCCGGCCAGCCCGTGCCGTCATGATCGAGCGACAGGATGCGGGCCACCTGGTCGCGCACGGCCGCCAGGTCCGCCACCCCCTGCACCTCGCCGACGATCGAGCCGGCAGGGCCCTCCGTGAGGACCACCCCCGCCAGCTCGCGGAGGTTGTCGACACAGAAGGCGAGCCGCATCAGCGGCACCACGAGTGCTGGCTCACGCGGCCCGAAGACATGGCTCGCGGCGAGGGCCAGCGAGAAGGGGCCACGCGGCTCGAGCGTGAACGAGGCGGTCACACCCCGAGGGTACCTTGCCGGCGCCCGGGTCCACGGGCCGATGGCTGGCCGTCCCCGGCGCGAACCCGGGCGCCGCCCCCGCGACGCCTGCGTCCAACGGCCGATGTGCAGACGAACGCCCGGGGGACGTTGGCGCGTCGGCCGCGATCGGTCCGTGCCCGTGAGCCGCGGTTCCAGCGGGGTACGGCCGCGCTTCGTCGTCTTCCACGCTCGGCCCCACCGGGATCGCCCGGGCATCACCCGGCATCACCCCGGGGAACGCGCGCGAAGGTTCCACGGGTGTGCGTCCGGGACGATGAGCGGCTACCGGCGGAGGCGCTGCACGGCGCGCGCCGCGGATGACGGGCGAGACGAGCGTCCGAGACGAACGCCCTGTCGCGAACCGGACCCGGGACTTGGCCCCCGTGGTGGGCGCGCTCCTAGACGCGACCCTTGGGCACCGTGTGCCAGTACGTCTTGTTGAAGACGATCTTGCCCAGGTGCCAGAAACGGTTAGGGCGCGGCGGCCGGGGCGGGTGGTCGTAGTCGAACTGCAGCAGCGTGCCCTTGCCGTCGCCGACCTCGAAGAAGCACATGACCTTGCCGGCGTAGTCGGCGTGCTTGCCGTTCGGTTTGCGGCCCTGGATCGCCGCGGCGACTCGCTCGGCGACGACGGGCGCCTCGAAATGCGCCGTGGAGCCCGCCTTCGAAAGCGGCAGGTCGGTCGCGTCACCAAGGGCATGGATGTGCGGCTGGCCGGCCACCTGGAGCGTCTGCCGATCGGTCGGCAGCCACCCCCCGGGGGCCGGTGCCAGCCCACTGGCGATCAGGAACGGCTGGCCCGTGTGCGGTGGCACGAGGATCAGGAGGTCGTAGCCCAGCTCTTCGCCCTCGAGGCTCTCCACGACCTTCCGCTCGGCGTCGATGCGCTCGACGTTGAAGAAGGTGTGCAGCTCGATGCCCTTCTCGGCGAGGATCGGGGTGACCATGTCGCTGACCGACTCGATGGTGAAGGCGCGGCCGATGGGGGAGCAGAAGTGCAGCTCCGCGCTGTCACGCAGGTGGCGCTGGCGCAGCTCGGCCTCGATGAGCAGGGCCACCTCAAGCGGCGCGGGGGGGCACTTGTAGGGCATGCCGGCGATGCCGATGACGATCCGCCCGCCGGTGAACCGATCGAGGGCGTGGCGCAGGTCCAGCGCCGCCTCGGCGGTATAGAAGTGGTGGGCCTCGGTGTCGAAGTGCTCGATCGTCTCGGGCGCGATGCGGCAGCCGGTGGCGATCACCAGCTCGTTGTAGGGCACCGTCTCGCCCCATTTGAGGGCGACTGTCTGCTGCACCGGGTCGACCTTGTCCACCTCGCCGACGACGAGGTGGACGCGCGGGTCCAGGAGGGAATCCTCGGGTCGCGACAGGTGGCTGGCACGCTCGCCCCCCATAGCGATGTACATGAACCCGGGCTGGTAGGTGTGCCGGCCGGTCGCGTCGATGACGGTGATCGTCGTTCGGCCATCGTCGAGGCGCTCACCGAGGCGCTTAACCAGGAGGTTGGCGGTCAGGGTGCCGCCGACCCCGCCCCCCAGGATGACGATGTGGTCCATGGCGACGGCTACCGGAGCTTCTCGACGACGATCTCGTCGTAGCCGTCGCGCGTCGTCACGCCGACCAGGCGATGGCCGGCCTTGGCGACCCACTTGGGGATGTCCAGCTTGGAGCCGCTGTCGGACGAGAGGACGGCCAGCACGTCGCCCACCTGGGCCTCGCGGATGGCGCGGATGAGCTCCATGAGGGGACCCGGGCAGTAGCTGCCGCGGGCATCGATGGTGCGGGTCACGGCGGGGCCCGGGATGGTCTCGAGCATGCGAGAGGTCCTTTCCGGTCTAGATGAAGAGACTCGCGTCGGCCTCGGTCATCATGGCGATGGCGGTGGCGGCGCCCGCGGGCTCGCCCATCTCG
>Ga0209415_10008962_pt1 | contig 17247 bp, 20 predicted proteins | sample PeaSoiSIISIP2007_FD_187696 | JGI IMG/M metagenome (GOLD analysis project Ga0209415, IMG submission 187696) | Peat soil microbial communities from Weissenstadt, Germany - SII-SIP-2007 (SPAdes) (version 2) | ecosystem: Environmental > Terrestrial > Soil > Wetlands > Peat | place: Germany... | reverse complement strand
AGCGCGGTACAGAAACGGCGCGAGATTGGATAGTCCCTCGATCGGCGGCCCGATTGTGCCCGGATCCACCAACTCTCCACCTGCAGGTATCTGGTACGCCGGAAGCAACTCGTAATCAATCGCGTACCCGGTCGCGCCGCCGACGCCGTTACCCGTAGACCCATTCAGAGAAAACGTCTTGGCACCACTGACGGTGATCTGCCATAGGTTGTTGGCTGCCGTATTGGTGGCGTGTCCAGCGATCTCTACGGTATCTCCAGTATTGAATCCGTGATTGAGCGTAGTTGTGACCGCGATCGGGCTCGCGTTCGTGCTTGACGCGATAGCGCGAGCTGTCCAGCCGCCAACCGTCGGCGAAACCATCGTCCCGTTGCCGTTGAACACCGTAGGCATTACCCGACTCCTAGCACGGCGCCCGGCGGCCCGTCATTGGTCCCCGCGAGGAACGTGGCCGTCGAGCACGCGGGTCGCGAGGCGACGTACTTCGTCCCGTAGGTCGCGTCTGCCACGATCTTGCTCCAGTAGCCCCACGTGCCGTCCGGCAGCTTGGCGGAGCCGAACGCTTGCGTCTGGTCGAACATCGTTGAGTCGTAGCTGACGATGATCCACGGCACCCAACATCCGGCGCTCTTCCACGTCTTCGCGAGCTGCGTGAGCGATGCAGCCTGCTGCGCGGTCCCGCTCCAGCCCCAGCACGTGCCGTCTCCCCACGCGGACGTGTTGGCGCCGGACGAGGCGGGTGTCCCGACGTTGACGTAGACCTTGCCGTAGGTGGCGTCGCTCCTCGTGCCGAGCGTGAGCGTTCCGCCGCTGGCCCATACTTTCGTGGGCGCAGCCCATGGCGCGTTGGGAGCGACGGAGAACAAGATGACCCACTTGCGCCAGTACATCCACGGCGAGTAGTAGGGCTGAGAGGCGCTGTCCCATCTCCAGTTGTATGCGGCGTCCAGGACATGCACGGGAGGCGTTGGATTCTGCTGCCCCACCGGGAACGGATTGGCGCCCGCTGCGTACGTGTCCCAGACGCTATAGTGGCTTGCGCCGTCGCTCATGACGGTGAGCGTCTCCGGCTGATTTGGACCCACATAGCCGAACATCGCGAGCAGGAGGCCCGTGGAACTCCCCGCGCGACGCCAGAGGTCGAGCCACTGAATGAGTCTCGTGACGTAGCTCGTCGACGACTCGGCGAAACCTTGGAATATTTGCCGGTCCTGCCCGAGCCATGGGTACGCGTCGGACGGCGCGAAGGCTGGCATGCCCGCGAGCACCGCCAGTTCCCCCGCTGTCCAGAGCGCGTCGTACATGACGGACATGCTGTATCGGTACCGCTTGCCGACAGGGCCGCTCAGCCAAGTGGGAGAAATGCTGTCCCCGAAGTCTCGGAACGTGAACCCCGTCGGGGCGGGTACCGCGCTCAACCCTCCGGCGACGTTGCTCATTCGTACACCACGGCGAATGAGAACGACCCGAGCACCGAGACTTGGCTTGCCGTCAACACGACGTCTGCGGAGGGCGACGTGAACACAACCGAAACCGTACCCGTGTTCGCCGCAAAAGCGGCCTTCTGGATCGCGGACAGCGGCACGATGCCGTTGGACTCCGCGTTGACGCCACCGATCGGGACACCACCGAGGTAGTTCGCGATCGCGCCGCTGATTGCCGTCTGCGCGTTCGCCGCGCTGATCCCGGCCGACGTCTTGAGGTAGAGCGTTCCGGCCACGTTCACCAGCAGGTTGCTCGCGTTCTGCACGATGGCGATCTGTCCGTCGGGGACCACGCCAGCCTGGATCGCTGCGTCCACCATGCCCAAGTCGTCGCCCTCTACGCTGCCGCCGCTGGAGTAAGCCCCAGGCGTCGAGGCGAGAGCGAACGTGAACGAGCTACCGGATGCCGTGACCGTCTGCCACGCCGGAACACCAGCGATCGTGTTGTTGACGCCGGTCGCCCCGACCACGCCCGAGATGATCACCCACTGACCCGGGCGGATATTGTGCGGGCTCGCCGTAGTGACGGTCGCCACGCCTAGCGCCCAAGTCACATTGGTGATCCCGAGCTCCACGCACCCACTGAGCGCGCCGGCCGCGTCCGCCGCGTAGACCTGGATCTGTCCGCTGCCGATAGTGAGGACCGCGGATACTCGCGTGATCGGGGCCGATACGCCGTACGGATTCTGCGCCGTGGGCGCCACGAACAGCAGCCCGGTCGGCAGCGTCGTGTTGAACACGGGGATCGACTCGGCGACGTACTGGTATGCCGACGCCGGTCCGTTGGGAGAGAGCGACCCTAGTTTCGCCTGGCATCGCGACAGGTAATTCGCGTTCAGCTCCGCATCGGAGCCCACGAGCGAGCTGGTCAGCGCGCCGACCGTCACGCCGGGAAGCGGCGTCAAGAGGATGAGCGTTACCCCGCTTCCGCTCGTGCCGATGTGCCCCTGGTACGCCGGGTCAGCCTGGATTGCGACGGGCGTCGTGGACGTTGCCGTCACCGTTCCGCTGCCCGTCGTCGTGTAGGTCGCGCCCGTCGCCGAGTTCTGCAGGTGCAGCGGCGAGTTTGGGGACCACGTATACGAGGTGGCCGATGCATTGATCAGAGGGACGTTGCCGCTCGCGAAGGACGCGGGGATACGCGTCACGTTGTACTGGTCGATCCCGCGCAGATCCATCCACGTCGTGACGGGGTTGCCACTCGCGTCGACCATGAGCGACGCGTACGACGCGTATCCGCCCTGCGCGAGAAACGCGATCGTGTCGCTGTAAGCAGAGACCACGTTCGCGTTAATCGCCTCGATCGTTCGAGCCATCCCGAACGGTTGCCACGCGGTGGTCGGCAGACCTAGTGTCTGAGCGATCGACAACTGGAGCCCTAGCGCGTCGGCCTCGGTCGACGTCGTAACGAGCTGCGCGAGCGTGACGGGGGCGCTCATGTCTGCCCGTAGGTGCCCTGATTGGCGAGCAGGATTGCGACGGTGAGATCCGGGATCGTCAGCGTGAGCTGAAACGGTCCGTAGCTCGACGTGATCTGCTCGGTAATCGTCAGCGTGCCGGTGCCAGGCGGTGAGCTAGGCGTGAACGCGAGCGTGATGGTCGCGTTCGTCACGCGTTCGTCTTTCAGGATCTCCGCTTTGAGTTGACCGGCCGCAGCCTGCATCTGCGCTTGGGTCCAGCCCTGGGACATCCACCCACGAACGTCGATGCCGTCCGCGGGAGAGTCGATGACGCTTCCGTTTGGCGTCGTCTGCCGTCGCACGAGCGACTGGGCGAGCAGGATCCGGCCGGACGCCTCGACCATGCCTGGATCAAGATCGATCGCGCCGTTCGCGGCCGGATTCGGCAGCGACTGGAGATCCGTCCCATACGGGTTGAGGGTGCCCGGCTGCGTCATCCGAATGTCTCCAGTTGCGTGAGCAGCGCCGCCGCGTTGGCAGCGAGGTTCGCGACGGTCAGCGGCGGGAGGCCGGCGAAGATTTGCAGCGCGCCCACGAGAGAGAGCGTGGGAGTCGCGGTCGGATCGAGGAAGGCGATGAACGGCGACGCTGGCGAGGCGTTCGCGAATCCGACGAGGCACTTGCTGCCGACCGTGGGCAGGCTTAGGACGCCGCTGGCGCTCGGGCGCAGAGGGATCGTGACCTGCGGCGGGAGCAGTGCCGCGATCTTGGGATCCGTCGGCACGCACGTCACCGTCGCTGGCGTGAGGAAGATGCTGGGCACGCCTGGGATGCTCGGAGGCGCCGGCGGCAGCGCGGACAGCACCGTCATCTCCCAGAACGCGTAGAACGCGAACGCTTTGGACATCCGCGGCACGAGGGCGGAGACGATGTCCTCGAGGCTTCCCTGCAGGCGGTCCACCGGTTGTGTCATGGGCTCGCCACCACCTCGGTCCTGAGCCTGCTCCCCTGCGCCATGTGCATCACGCGATTGATTGTACTCTGCACGGTCACGCCCACGAACAGTTTTCCTGGCGTCCAGTCCGCCGGGAATTCCGTGGCGATCTCGTAGATCCCGGCGGTCCCCATGACGGCGGTGGCCTCGAACGGCGTCAGGATGGGCAGCGGCACGCGCGGCGCGCTCTGCACGGTGCCGGTCGGATCCATCCACCACGACTCGCCAAGCGTCGCGTTGAGCGTTACGGAGGCGTAGTCCCCCGGCCGCGTCCAGGCTGTCCCGAGGGTAGGCGGAACGGTCGGAGCTACGACCGGGGGAATCTCGAGCACCGTCGCGGCCACGTCGGCGAGCACGACTTGCGTCGGCACACCCGCGGGCGACGCGTACGGCTTGGGCGGGACGACCGTCCGCCATCCGCCGGTGCCGCCCACTAGGCGCACGGAGCGCACGCCGGCGAAGTCGGTGGTGCGTACGACCGAGCACGCGTACGTCGTGCCAGCGAAGACGAGGGCCTGCGGGCCAGGCATCAGCGGCACGTCCACGCTCATCTCGACGTCGGCGTGCCAGATGCCTGTCAATGGCAGCGTGAGGGCGAGCCGGTAGAGATCCGACGCGCCGAGTTGGGCGAACGGGAGCGGCATCAGAACGCCAGCGGTCCGTACTTCGCCGCCTGCTCCGCCACGGCGGCCTTTGCCTGGTCCACGGCGGCCTGCGCAGCCACGACCGCGGGGCTCGGGACGAGACCCGGTGGCCCGTTCGGTGGCGTGGGCGGCTTGAGGCTGACGGGCGTGACCGTAGTGGGGACTGGCGGAGGGGGTAGATACTCCCGCACGACCATGGTGGCGGTGTAGAGATCCGGCTTGTCCGAGCTGACCGGCTCGACCCCGCCAACGTCCTCGGTGACGAGATTCGCGATCCCAAGCATGGCGAGCACGGGATGGTAGACGTTCGTCACCGCGATGATGCCCAGCTTGCTCTCCGGGTATTGGAAGGCGAGCTGCATCGCTGGCCAGAAAGCAAAATGTGCATCGGTCCAGAGGAGGAAGACGATGCGAAACGGCTTTGTGCGCAATCCACGGTACGTGACCCACTCACCGTCCTTGCCCGGAGGATCCTTGACGTCCCATCGGTAGGCGCGTGTCGCGCCGCGGATGAGAACCTTGCCCGGCCATATCTGCGAGCCAGCGGTGAACAGATCCCACTGCGCAGGGCCAGTTCCGCCTGGTCCCCAGATCGGAGACGGATAGATGCCAATGGGTGCGCCGCCAGCCATGAGCTTTTACCGACCGAGCTCGATCTTGACGCGCTCGAACACGTCCACAATCTCGCTCTCCAGAATCCTCCTCATGTCCTCGCGATCGCTTGCCGTGATGTGGATACCTCCGACGTCGACGTGGACCTGGGTGCCACCTCCGTTGCTGTTCGCGGGCGAGAGGTTCGGCATCTGACTCGCGAAGCCGACGGGTAGGATCATCTCTCCGGGCTTGACCGCGGCGAACGACTCGCCCGGCGGCGGCTCGTGAACCGTGCCGCCATCCGCATGCGCCGGCTCACGCTTGACGACGGGCGCGTGAACGTCGCCCATGTGGCTTAGGTCCGGCACTCCGCCGCCGCCTCCCAGAGACAGGAGCTTGTCGATCGTGGAGGAGACAAGGCTGTTGTCCGCAGATGTGCCGATGCCGAGGATCGCCTTGGCTGCCGCTTCGGCCGCGTGCTCGATCTTCGTCAGTACAACGATCTCCGGGTAGAACGCGGCCTCCAGATCGAGCGCCGACGCCTCGCCTTTGAGCGCGAGCACGGTGAAGCCGTCGACAGCGATCGACACCCACCGTATGACCGTGTTGAACGTGTCGGTGAGAACCTCTTTCATCGTCTGACCACTCGCGTTGCCCTGGTCGAAGATGCTCACGAAGTCGACGAGCGACTGCTTGAGCGGGCTCGCGTCGACGTCTTGGAGCATGGTGTGAAAGCTGTTGCTCAAGTCCGTCTCCACGTCGCTCAGGTCGAACTTCGACTTCGCGATCTCGTGGGCCTTGGACTTCATGAACGTCTCTTCGAGAGCTGAGATCCCTTCTTCGACGCCGATCCGACCCGCCGCAAGCTGTCGCTTCACTTCGTCGACGCCGATGTGTAAACGCTCCCCGAGCGTCTTGTAGACCTGCTCCAGATCCGCACCCGGGATGCCGCCACGTTTGGGCAGTGCGAAGTGTCCCTCCTGGAGCGACCGCTCGATGACGCGCTGAAACTTCTCTGCCCCCTGGTCCAGTCCAACGCTATGCAGATCGCTGACGACAGTGATCGCGCTCGTGATTTGTTCCTGATTCGTCAAGCCCTCCAGCATGAGTGTCTTGGCCAGGTCGTGCGCCTTCTCCGCCGGCATGTGCACCGACCGAGAGAGCCTGTCGATCGCCGCGAAGGTTGCCTCGCCTTCCTCGGCCGTGCCGAGCACCGCGGCGTAAGCCTGCTCCGAGTTCTCTTTGAACTCGCTCATCTTGAGCGCGAACTTCGTGCCCTCAATGACCAGCTCGGCGAACTTCTTGGCCGCTTCCAGCGCGACGTCGCCAAGCTTCTCGACGGCCTGCGCGACCATCTCGCCGATCGCCACCTGCGGGATAAGCGATTCCTTCAGTCCGCCGAGCGCCTCAGAGAGAAACCCGGCCCCGCCGGCCGCTTCCTTGTGCCCCTCATTCGCTTCGTGTCCCGCGCTCTTCTGCTCCTTCAGCGCGCCCTCGTTCTTCTTGATGCTGGACGTCAGCTCGTCAAGCGCATCCTTGGCGTCATGTGCCGGCCCGGACATCTCGTCCGGCATCGTGATCTCGTAGGAGAAACCGTCACTCTCGGGCACGCGTGCGCCTCATTGTTTCGCGGCGTGCGCCATTACCCAGGCGCAGAGCAGTTTGAGCGTTCGATCCAGCTCCATTCCGGCGACGTCGGCCGCGTCGGACGATTCGCCGCGGAAGAGAGCTTGGTAATTCCTCGATGCCGTGAGGCGGTCGCGCTTGTGTACGTCGAGCAACCGCCTCAGCCTTTTCCCTCCTCCTCCAGTCCGGAGCCGTTGAGGACGTTGAGCGATCGGACGAAAGCCCCGTTTGAAAGCAGACCGGCGTACTCCTCCACCAGTCGCAGAAGCTCTGCCGGCTCCGGGTACACGACCGTGCGCAGCGCCAGATCCGCGTACGCGTTGAGTCGGTTCGCGTCGTCGAGTCGCATCGCTTGGAAGATCGCGAACTCTGGCTTGATGGGCGCCCGGAACACAAACGTCCCGAGCACCTTGAGATCGACGCGCGCCAATCGCTTGCCGACGAACTTCGTCTCCAGCTCTGCGTACTGCTCCGCGGTGAGCTTGCCCATGGGTCTACCCTTTTCGTGTCGAAGCGGGCGACGCGCCCGCGACGTCTGATGCCGCCGGCTTACGCCACCGCGAGCGCGAAGATCGGCTCGAGGAAGCTAGGCAGACCGCCCCAAAGGATCTGCCCGGTGATCGTCAGTCCGAACTTGCGCGACAGGGCGCTATCCGATTCCGTCTGCGACGCCGCGAGGCTCGTCAGGTAGCAATTGGGGATCGTGTCGACGATCACCGGCTGCGGCAAGCCTGGCGCCGGGAGGCCTAGCGGACCGGATGACACGTAGGCGATCGTGATCGTCACCGGCACTTGACGCCAAAGCGGCATCGTCGAGATCAGGAGGTTCGCTTGCGGGAGCCAGAGTTCGATGTCTCCCTTGGGCTCGTACTTTCCCTTGGTGAGCCCGATGGGCTGCGCGGCGGTGCCGTACACCAGTTTGCGCGTCAGGTTGTCGTCGTAGTTGATCGCCTTGACGCCGGCGAAGAGCAGCGGCGTCGGCGTGAGGAACTGCAACTCGATGTCGCTCCAGCTGAAGTAGTTTGCGTTGATGGCCGGGAAGAGAGACATGTCTACCCCTTTCGGACCCGTCAGACCTGGCCTGGTGTCTGCACGGGTTGCAGGACCGGGTTTACGAACGTAATCGTCACGGTGATCGTCTTGAGGTAGGCGAGCGGCGTGATCTGCACCGTGACCGTGATCGTGTTGGTCGACAGGATATTGTCTGTCGTGCTCACGATCACGTTGACGGCGCTCACCGCGTTGCCGAGCGCCGTCTGGATCGAAGCCAGCGCCCCCTGCTGCAGCGTCGTGGCGTCCTGAGCGAGGATGAACCCAGTCGTCGAGTTGACGCGCACCGCGGACGAGAGACGCTTGACGAAGTAGACGTACGCGGCGAGGCATGCGGCGTCGATGACGTGGCCGTGCTGCAGGAGCGTGAAGTCGCTTCCCGGCGGCGCCATGAGGTTCGGGTTTTTGATGTAGAGGCCCGGCAGCGAAATGATCGACCACGCCGACAGGAACCGGCTCGCGTCGAGGCCAGGATTCGCGCTCTCGTCGTGGTAGATGTACCCATCCGGCGAGACGGGGAGGACCATCTCGGCGAGCGCGCCATCGGACACGCGGCCGAGGTCCACCTGGATCGCTACCGCCGAATCACGTTGGGCGGCGCCCCAGAGCAGCGAGCGCCTGTACTGCGACTGGTCTACCGCGGAGATGAAGTTGTAGTGTCCGCCGCACACGCCCACACGAAGAGACGAGGCGTTGACGAACGCCGTCTCCAGGTAGTTCAGCCACGTGATCTCGGTCTCCGTCGACGTGCCGCCCCACACTGCGTCGCGCGCCTGCAGAAGGATGCGCGTGTATCGACGGTTGTTGAACAGGGTTGTCGCGTATCCGTCGATCGCGGTCACGTCGGCTGGCACCGCGCCCGCACATCCTGCTCCGCTCGCGGCCGTCGAGCCGCCCGGGATCATTATGTCCTCGAACGCGAGGGCGACCGTCATGAGCGACTGCAGCGCCGACTGCAGGCCAGCGTCCGACCAGAGAGGCTCGGTCGAGATCCATCCGAACGTGTCTCCAGCGACGAGCGTGCCCGCAGCGAAGTTGAGCGTCAGGCCCGTATTCGGGATCGCGTACGTCGTCGCCGTCCCGAGCTGCACGGTGACGAGCGTCGTGCGCGTCGCGTCGAGCGAGATGGCGAGGACGATGCCGGAGGCGCCGATCGTTCCGCCAGTGAGCACCGAGACCTTGCCGTAGTACGTGTCGAACGGCGTCCCGGTGAGCGTGACGGCAGACGTCGACCCGCCGGGAACGCTGGACTGTACGGTCGTGTTCGTGCCGGCGCTCGCGGTCTGCGCCTTGATGAAGATGACTGGGTTGCCCGTGTTCGACGCGATGTTCGCCGCGAGCTGCGGGCCAGGGCCTACGCCGTACGCCGTGATGAACGTCGCCGGATTCTGCGATTGCGTCGGGACGTTGGGCGCGCCAGCGCTGGACACGCCTACCACGACCATCACGTTGCCGCCGCCGGGTACGGCGGCACCGAGGCCGTTGTCCTGAACGTTGAAATTGACGCCTTGGGGCATAGCTCAGGCTCCGATGCAACTCACGGTGGAGTGACGATGATCCCCGCCACGCTGGACGATCCGTCCGGGAAAACCTCCGCGACCGTCGCCGAGACCTGCACGCCCGACGTGGACGCCGTGGAGAACGGAAGCGTAATGAACGGCTCTTGTGTCACCGGCGTCTCGATGGCGAAGCGGATGATGAGCAGGCGCCCGCGTCGCTGCATGTTCGTCGGCTGGTCCCACTCGCCAGAGATGTCCGCGGAGACGATCGCGGCCGGTCCCCCGAAGTTGTGCGCGAGCGCGACGAGGAACTCCCGCTCGAGCTCCACGGTCGAGTTGAGCGAGTAGACGAGATCCTGCTCCGTTGACGCTGGCTTGTCGTCCCCCCAGCAATGCGCAGCGAACTGCATCAGCCGTCGGTAGAGCGGCTTCGGGTTGAAGTCGCCCACCATGCCCGTCTGATTGCCCGCCGCACGCGCCGGCGCGTACTTGTTGCGCTCCGGCACGATCACGATCCGCGGCGCGTCGTCCTCCTGGGGCAGGTACTCCGATCCAATGTGCGTGATGATCGCCGGCAACCCACGCGACGCGCGCACCGTTGCGATCTCTCCGAACGCCGAAGAGAAGAGCGCGAAGATGTCGGTGGGTCCGAGGCCCGTGGTCATGCACGGCTGGCCTCCGCGGCTTGCTTGGCGAGCCTGCGCGTGGCAGCGACGAGCAGTCTCCTCCAGGCCATGGGCATGCCCTGCGATGGCAGGATGCGGCGAGCCACCATGTACTTAGTACCCGTCTGGTGGAACGCTCCGTAGCGAGCACCGACGACGATGTGCAGCCCTGCGCGGTTGCCGTCGAGTACGCGGGCGCGCGTGCCGTCGCGCAGCGCGCGCTTGTCGGTCAGCGGTGGCGCGCGCCGTCCGCGAGCTAGGGTCGCGGGCTTGAGCGACGCCCATGCGCGCCCGTACGGGTCCACGCCTGACGCGAACTGCTGCTGGAGCAGGCCCGTCAGCTCCGGCGCAACCGCAACTGCGACCTTACGCGGAACGCCCACGATCTCGTCGAGCACCCGCTTAACGCGCGCAAACGCGACCACCGCTGCATCTGCGCCGCCACGGGTCACTGCTGGCCTCCCGCGTAGGGCACGGCGATGAGACCGACGACGCTCGACGCTCCGCTCACGGAGATGACGCCCTTGCATGCGACGTTCATGATCTGGCCGAGCGGAAGGTAGATGGTGGTCGTTCGGCCTCGCGCGGTCACAATGCTCGCTGTCCCTGCGCCGGCGGTCGACTGAAGCGCGGCGAACGGCCCGTTTGGGTCCTTGCCGTTCGTGGGATTCAGTTGGACCGGTACGGCGTCCTCGTACGTGATGGCCATGATGTCGCTCATGGTCCGCTCACACCCTCGGCGTCCCGCCGTTGGGGCTTGATCCCCATCCGCGCTGAGGATCGGTGAACACCTGCGGCAAGTCGTGGATCGGATCGCCGGGTTGAGCGACCTGCGGCGTCACGTCTGGATGCACACGCTGCCGCTCGATGCCCTCGAACCACGCGACCGCCTCGTCGTAGCGATCCTTGATCCAGACGTCGGCTCCCGCGCTTGGATTGATCCCGCGCGCCGACATGACGAAAAACGTCGCCATCCACGCCGTGTGCATGGTGACGTCGGTGCCCCACGAGACGAGTGGCAACGCGTACCGGCCGCGCATGTAGCTGTCCGCCTTCTCGCTGGCGGCCACGCATGCGGCGACGAGCTCCGGCGTCGTGATGTTGACCAGCGCGTTCGCGTTGATCGCGTACGTGCTGAGGTCGGACGGCTGGCAATATTGAGAGCCCATGCAAGCGCCCTCGCGTTACGGCCCCGATCGACACATGAGAAACGAGTAGCCCCAGAACGGAGTTCCGCGCGCCTTGCCGCCGAGCAGAAGCGCGTGGCGGTCGAACACATTGGGGTCGTTTTCGTTGAAGCGCGGGACGATCTCCCACGCACGCCGGAGGCCCCAGCCGATCGGCTTGAACGCGCGCGTTGTGTCCGCGAGGTACCACATCTGCGGATCGGTCAGAAACTCGTTGAGGTACGGCGTCACGCCGAACCGCTTGAACGCGTTGTCCGCGGCGCCTACTTGGCTGCCGATGGCGCCCCACGCGGGAGGCGCGAAGAACGAGTCGCGAAGGATGACCTCCACCTCGGTCTTGATGTTCGGCGGGTGCATGAGCGTGACGGGGCGGATCCCGAGTCGCTCTCCGTCCTCGCCCTGCAGCGTCATCATGTACTCGTACAGCGTCTTGAACGCCGTGACGCCGATGCCGCCGCCGGTGGCGATGGTGACGTTGCCGCCGTTGGCCTTCGTGTACGTGACGTTCTGCCCGCCGGCGGAGAAATCGTTGCAGTACGTGCCGAGCGCCGAGTTGTAGACGTCGATCGGATGCGACGTGTTGAAGAACGTCAGACCGTCGTATCCGTTCTGTACGGCGCCCGTGTACGCACCCTGGTTCTGCAGGAAGTCGCGGATCTCGTAGCTCTCCCACCGTCGCGTCTGCCGGACGAGATCCGGGATCCACCGGAAGTACGACCCGTGGATGTCGTCCTCGATGTGGAACTGATCCATCTCGTAGGTCAGCTCGTACGCAAGCGGGACCGCGACGTACGTCTGGGCAGCGGCCGAGTGGATGACGCGAGGCCCTAGCCACACGCGCGCCTTGGGCATGACGCCGGTCCACGCGAGCACGAGTTGGGCGGACTTGATGGGCAGCTCGGTCGTGACCTCTTTCCAGTGCGCCTCGAGCGGGTCGGTGAGGTACACACTCCCGACCATCGTATTGATGTCGGAAATGAGTACGTTGAAGTTGACGGGGATCGGTCCAGATGTCACGACGGGCCTCCGGTCGTTCCGAGGTTCGAGCCGACCTTGATCGCCACGAGCGACGAGAACGGCGTGATGTTGCCGAGCGAGCTACCCATGCCGAGCAGGACTCCGGCGACGGGGCGCGTGGCGCCTCCGTTCGTGAGGCCTACGGTGATCTCGTTGATCAGGTAGACGGGTGCGCCCACGTTCGCCTCCGTCATTGCGTCGGCGCCGGTCCCGTTCTGAAGGAAGAACGATCCGGTAGCGACATCCGCGGTCACGAGCCCGTTGGTCGAGCCACCGGTGATCCCAGGTCCGCCGTCGATCGTGCCGGGGCCAGCGTCCTCGACGAGGCCCCACACGATGTCCGTGGACGTCGGCGAGGATGCGGCGACGAGGTAGCCGCTGCGGGTGGTGGCGACCGATCCGCGAAACACCTTCGCGTTCGCGGTCAAGCCGAAGTTCATCGGCTGCGTCGAGTTCCCGGGGGAACCGAAGCGGATGATCTTGACGTCTGCGGTGAGGGCGGGCATCGATCAGTACCTCGGTTCCTGTCCAGGCAGGCCGTTCATGGCGACCTTGCGTCGGTTGGCGATCATGTCGGCGCGCAGCTTGTCGATCTGCTTCGCGTCGGTGAGACCGAGCGTCGCGATACGCTCGTCGATCTCGGCCATCTCTGCCTTGGGCGTGTCGCCGGCGCCATCGGGGACGACGAGGTGCCCCTCGTCGACGTTCACGACGCGCACCCCCTTGCGTGTGTCGATGTACTCGGCAGACCACTGAGGCGTCTTGGCGCCCAGCATCTTCGCCTCGGACGGCGTGATCCGACCATCGGCGAGCGCCTCTTTGATCGACGCCGACTGCTCGCGCTTCGCCGCGCTGCCCTCGAGCACCGCGAGCCTGCGCATCGCGTCCTCCGCGAGCTTCGATTGCGCGGCGATGGCCGCCGCTGCAGCGGGCGTCAAGTCGGCGGTCGCGACGAGCGCGGCAGCGCGGGCAGACGCCTTCTTCTTCTCCTCGTCGTCCTCGTCACCTTCGCCGCTGGCCGCCTCATCCTCGCACTTCTTTGCGGCCTCTTCGTATTCCGCCATCTTCGTCTTGTGCTTCGCCGCTTCGGCGCGGTGCTTCGCGGCCTCGGCCTTCTTGGCCGCCTTGTGCTCGGCCGCCTTGGCCTTCGCGGCCTTGGACTCGTCGTCGTCCTCGTCACCTTCGTCGTCGTCCTCGGGATCGTCCTTCGCCATCATGCGCTTGGTCTGCTCGTACCTGGCGAGGCGCTTCTCGAGCTTCGTCTTCTGCTTCGGGTCGCTGGCCGACGCGATCGCCGCCATCGTGCGGGTGATCAGTTCCTTGAGTTGCACGCTCACGGCGTCCTCCGGATGCGTGCTGTCTGCACGCGTGTAGGTTACAAGTGACCCCTCGGCAGCCTTCCCGTCAAGCGCATTCTTCTTGCCGCGCGCTGCGGCACGCGCAGAGGCGCGTCGGTCCGTCGCATTCCCTGTATTCGGGGCCACCGCCTCGGGCTCGCCGGTGGACGTCTCGTCGAGCTGCGCGATCAGATCGTCGTACGACTTCACGTCATCAATGAGGCCGACGCGTTTCGCGTCGGCCGCCAGGTAGATTGCGGCCTCGAGCGACGCGAGCTTCTTCGGCGACATGTCGCGAGCCTCGGACGCGAGCACGAAAAACTGAGACGCCAACTCCTCGTTTCGCGCGCGCTCCGCAGCCTTTGCCGCGTCGCTGATCGGCATGTGCAGGTGGCCGTCCGCTTTGCGCGCGCCGCTCGTGATGATCTCGAACTCCACGCCATCCTTCGCGTCCTTCTTCGCCTGGCTCACCATCGTGGAGATGACGCCTACGCTGCCGATGATGGCGCTCGGCGGCGCGAAGACCTCCTCGCATCCGCACGTGATCGCGTACGCCGCGCTCGCGGCCATCTCGTCGACGTAGGCGTAGAACGGGACGCCGCTGTCCTTGCTCAGCTTACGGATCTTCAGCACGGTCTCGCTGAGTCCCGCGACGACGCCGCCGGGGGACTCGATGCGGAACACGATGGCGGAGGGCTTCTCTTCGGCTTCGATCGCCAACTTGACGCGATCGACGATCGCCTCGTACGAGTCGCCGCCGTCGGTCTTGTAGTGCCCTAGCGCGCCTCGGATGTGGACGATCGCCACGGTGCCGCGCGTCTCGTTCGCGGGCGCGTCAGGCGAACCGAGGATGAGGAAGAAGCCATCCGCGTCGCGGTGGATGACGCCAGGAGAAACCGCAAGGTACTCGCCGCTGCGGAGAGCGTAACGCCGCGTGGCCGGCTGCACACGTGCACCATACATGGGTTGCGATCTGCACGCAAAGTTGACGAATGCGGCACGAAGCCGCACCTTGAATGCATGCGAATCGCGTGGCTTTTAGCGACACTGGCGATGCTGGCATGCACAGCGTGCGGGGCTGACGACGCCGGCCCTCCGGGCGATCGCCTGCTCGACGCAGCGTCGGCGACAGATGACGGCGACGACATGGCGCCGGACGTGGCGCGCGCGGACGCTGATGCTCCCGACGCTGCCGTGAGCGAGACGTCGATGCTCGACGTGGACCTACCAGACATCTCGCTACCGCCTCCCGAGTGCCCCGTGTCGAATCTCAACACGTGCCACACGCTCGCGATGTACGGCTACACCGAGGAGCACATGTGCCCGTATTCGACGACGCCCAAGGTGCCGCCCGGCTGCGAATTGTCCCTCATCGACGACACGAACTACTTCTACTGTTGCAAGCCGTGAGGCGGCGCCCCGTTCGTCGGCGCCGGAGGCGGCTCGTCCGCCTTCTGCTTCGCCACGTCCGCCTGCTTGAGCGCGGCGTCGCCCGTCTTGTGCGACGCGTCCGCGGTCTTGTTTGCCGCATGAGCCGTCACCGCAGCGGGAGCGTCGCCGATCGTGAAGCCCTCGGGCAACTGGATGCCGAATTGCGTCCGTCCAAACTCCCGGAACTGCTCGGTCTCCTCGAACTTGAAGCCGGCCTGCGCGAGTTGCGCGATGGCCGCAGCGAACTTCGCGAACGCGTCCGAGCGTGCAAGCTGGTCCTCACGCGCCGGCTCCGGCACGTCGAAGTCCGTCACCGGCGCAAGCCTCGCGTCACCATAATTGATGAACGCGAAGGGTCGCGCGAAGTCTCGCCAGAGCGTGCGACGCCATCCTCGGTTGTCGGCGGCCACCTGGGAGATATCGACCTTGCCATGCTCGCGAGCCGCCGCGTATGAGCCGCCCGACGTGATCTCTGTCGTCAGGTTCTGAAACTTGATCGCGAGCACGATCGCCAAATCGCAGTGGTCGCGTAGTCCGGGGAACGACTCCCACGCCGTGTCCTTCGCCTCGACCAGCTCGTAGTCGTAGCCGATCGTGTTGCCGTCGACGCCGGTCGGGATCAGGATCGTCGTGTTGCTCCCGAGCGACGCGAGCGCCTGAACGAACTGAGCGCGCTCGCCTGGGTCGCCCGCCGCCGGCGTCTTACCCTTGCGCGTCGGCAGCCCGTGCACCTCGGAGAAGCGTGCCCAATCTCGGATCGCGAAGTGCCGGATCGCCCACGGCTCGGCGACCGCACGCACCGCGCCGCGCACCCATGACCGGTAGCTGCCGTACGGCTCGTGCGCGTACCACTTGCCATCGCCCGGGAAGATCGGGACGTTGCCGTCCTGCGAGATCGCGACGAAGTGACGCGAGACCCACTCGAACCATTCGTATCTCGGGTGCCACGGACGCGGCACCGGCCGATAAGGGAACTCGGTTCGGTCCCACACGATCTGCCCGTGGCCGAAGCCCATGAAGGTCGTGTACGCCGCAGTCTCTTGCAGCGCCCATCCGGTCAACAACTCCTCGGCCGTCGCGTACCATGCCGACTCGCATTCCTTGTACGCGCGCGAGTCGGCCATCCCCTTCGGCGCGCGCACCCGGATCTCTCGACCGAAGAGACCGCTCAACCGACTCCCGAGCGTCGCATGCACCCTGTCGTCTCCGAGCATCGAATCGACGAGCTGCGCGCTTGCGTCGAACTGCCCGTACATGTGTTGCGATAGCGCGTGACGGATCTCGTGGACGGACCACGAATTCTGGATCGTGACGAGCGGGATGTCGCGATAGATGCTCGCGATGCGAAACTTCGATCCGTCCAACTCGTCGTAGGGCGGCTGGAAGCCTGGATCCTTGCCGTAGAGGCGCATGGGCGAGCCGCCCGTGATGCGCTCGACAGCGCCCCGACGGTCGCCCTCCGGTAGCGGCGCCTCGACGTCCACGCCCGGCATCTGCGGCACTTTCGTCGGCGGCGCGCCGGGGACGTTCATCTTGCGCTCCTGAGTCCGCTCACGCCGCTCACGCCGTGCGCTTCACTTCGCCCAAGTCCACCGGCACCGCAGGCACCGGCATACCGTCAGGCCCGATCATCCTCGGCAGCCGCGCCGCCGACTTGCCAACGAGCTGCAGATCGGTTCGCTCGTACGCCTCGTAACGACGCTGGACGAAAAGCGCGGAAAGCCCCATCTGACCCGGTTCGGCCGGCTTGCCGTACTTCTCCTTCGCGTCCCGGTGCACCATCCCCTCCCCGATGCCCATGCGCTGCACGATGTCCTTAGGGTACGCGTAGTCTAGGATCTTCACCGTGCGACCCGCAGGGAAGGCGCGGCTCGGCACGACCCATGCGGTGAACCGCGCGCCGTTCTCCGTATTCTCGCACGCGTAGGCCATCGTCGCCTGCGGCTCGCGCAGCGGAATCGGCGTCCCCATGCGCGCGTGAAAGCGCGCCTCCTCGGTCCCACCCTCCGCGTTGAGTCCTAGCGATCCCTTGATCGCCTCGGCAGCGACGCGTACGACCTCGGCCGAGGTCATTCGTCCGGTCGCGGACTGCACCCTCGCGTCGATCATCGCGTTGAGCTCGTCGACCGTCATCGTCACCATCGGCGCCTGCTTCTCGTCTCTCGTCGCCATGCTCGCATCCTCCGCACCCGGCACTAACGGGCGTGAGGAGCAGGCTACGTGGGAAGGGTGTAATCTGCAAGGATCGCCACCGCGCAAACCCCGAGCACGGTCTCGCCTTGGTCGACGCGCACGAACATGCGGACCCAGGGGGCTAGG
>Ga0209415_10008961_pt1 | contig 17250 bp, 14 predicted proteins | sample PeaSoiSIISIP2007_FD_187696 | JGI IMG/M metagenome (GOLD analysis project Ga0209415, IMG submission 187696) | Peat soil microbial communities from Weissenstadt, Germany - SII-SIP-2007 (SPAdes) (version 2) | ecosystem: Environmental > Terrestrial > Soil > Wetlands > Peat | place: Germany... | reverse complement strand
CCGGGCTAGGCGTTCAGCCGACCCGGCATGGCGCCGGGCCGGCGGAGGTCGGCGGTGAAATGGGGTTTAAGCAGGGTACGTCCGCTGCTCGAGGGTCTCGCCGTGGTCGATCAGGATCACCGAGACCAGGGCCGGCTCGAACAGGCCGTGCGCCACCACGCCGGGGGTGCGGGAGAGCCGGTCCGCGAGGGCGGCAGGGTCGCCGACCGGGCCGTGATAGTCGGCGATCACGCCGCCGTCCGGGCTCGGCGGGACGTCCCGGAGGGTGACCGGGCCGAGTCGGCGCAGCGTGGACGGAAGGCCGAAGCGCAGCAGTTCGAGCGGTACCGGCGGGTGCAGCGCGGGGACCGGTTTGGATGAGTCGGCGATCACGATGAACTGGGTCGCGGCCGCGGCGACGATCTTCTCCCTGGTGTGGGCCCCGCCGCCGCCCTTGATCAGCCACCCGTCAGGCGCGATCTGGTCGGCGCCGTCGATGCAGATATCGAGCGCATCGAGGGTGTCGAACGGCTGCACGGACAGGCCGAGCTCGGCGGCCCGAAGCTCGGTCCGCGGGGACGTGGCGACGCAGCGGATCGACAGCTTCCGGCGGGCGAGGGCGGGCAGCAGGTATGCGACGGTCGAGCCGGTGCCCAGCCCGACCCGCATCCCGTCCTGCACGAACTCCGCGGCGGCCTCGGCGGCGAGCCGCTTCTCCTGTTCGGCGGTCACGATCGACAAGTGTCCCTGACGCCGGCCCCGGCCGGCGGTTCCACCCCCAATCTTGCTGACAGCCTGGCCTGATCCTTGGCCGGCACGTGACACTATGTGGCATGCAATCCAGTAACCACAGGTCCGCCCTCATCCCGGCCGACCACGTCATCGTGCTGTTCGGGGCGACCGGGGACCTGGCCAAGCGCAAGCTGCTCCCTGGCCTGTTCCATCTCGCCAAGTCCGGCCTGCTGCCGCACAACTACCGGATCATCGGCTCCGCGCCGGCCCAGTTCGCGATGACTGACGAGCAGTTCCGGGCGCACGCGCAGTCGTCCGTGGCGCAGTTCGGCCTCGCCATGCCGACCGGCGTGGCGTGGCAGGCGTTCGAGAGCAAGCTGCATTTCGGCGCGGCCGACCCGGACGATCCCAAGCCGCTGGTCGAGGCGGTTCACCAGGCCGAGGAAGAGATCGGCGGCAGCCCGAGCCGGCTCTTTCACCTCGCCGTGCCGCCGTCGGCGTTCGGGTCGGTGGTCGGAATGCTGGGCCAGACCAGGCTGTCGGAGCACTCGCGGGTGATCATCGAGAAGCCGTTCGGCACGGACCTGGAGTCGGCAAAGGCGCTGACTAAGGTGGTGCACTCGGTATTCGATGAGTCCCAGGTGTTCCGCATCGACCACTTCCTGGGCAAGGAATCGGTCGACAACATCCTGGCGCTGCGCTTCGCCAACGGCCTGTTCGAGCCGATCTGGAACCGGGACCACCTCAGTCACGTGCAGATCGACGTGCCCGAGTCGATCAGCATCGAGGGCCGGGCTCAGTTTTTCGAGGGCACGGGCACGTTCCGTGACATGATCGTCACGCACCTGTTCCAGGTGCTCGGCTTCACGGCGATGGAGCCGCCCACCTCACTCAGCGCCAAGTGCCTGCGGGACGAGAAGGCCAAGGTGTTCGAGTCGCTGAAGCCCGTCAACTGCTCCCGCGTGGTGCGCGGGCAGTACCTGGGTTACCGGGACTCCCCGGGCGTGGACTCGCAGTCGCAGACCGAGACGTTCGTCGCGATGCGCGTCGAGATCGACAACTGGCGCTGGTCCGGAGTGCCCTTCTACCTGCGCTCGGGCAAGTCCATGGCGCAGCGCAGGCAGATCATCACCCTCGGGCTCAAGGAGCCGACGCTGCGGATGTTCCCGGTGGGCGCACGCACCCGGCAGCACGAGCGGGGCAACGAGGTGGTGATCGACTTCGACGATCCCGGCTGGATCGGCGTCCGGTTCCTGGCCAAGGAGCCTGGGCCCCTGATGCGGCTCCGCGAGACCGAGATGACCTTCAGGTACGCGGACTCCTTCCACAAGATGAACTCGCTGGAGGGCTACGAGCGGCTGATCCTCGAGGCCATGCTCGGCGACCAGTCGCTGTTCACCCGGTCCGATGAGATCGAGCGGCTCTGGGAAGTGGCGCAGCCCCTGCTTGACGACCCGCCGCCGGTCGAGTTCTACGAGCCTGGCTGCTGGGGACCAGAGTCGATCAAGCACCTGATCGCCCCGCACCACTGGTACCTCCCCGACGGCCGCGACTGACTGGCCGGACCCGCCAGGTGCGGCACCAGACTCAGGTGACGCACGCGATATCCGGCGGCCGGGCCGGCCGGTATCCGCCTGCCGGTCAGCCGAGCCCAGGGACCGGACGGCCTTCCTCCAGGTAGACGGCGGCCTTCGCGCCATAGGCGGCCCGCACCCGCCGCCGGATCGGGCCGCGGAGCAGGGACATCGCCTCGTGCTTGCTGACCAGCCGGTACTCGGAGACCTCCTCGGGCTGGAGCACCACGGCCGCCAGGGCCGCGTCGCTCACGACGCCGCAGTCGAAGAGGAACCGCACGCCCCCCGGCCTGCCCGGGCGGGGCCGCCGGAAATCCACGCAGGCCAGCCGGCCGGTGCGGACCTCGATACCGCACTCCTCGCGCACCTCACGCTGGCATGACTCCCATGGGGTCTCGCCGTCGGCCTCCATCACGCCGCCGGGGATCGTCCATCCTGACTTGTAGGTCGGCTTCAGGATCAGCAGGCGGCCCTTGCGGTCGAAGATCAGCGCGCCGGCCGAGACGGGGATGGCCGGGGTCTCGAACTGGCTGTCGCTGCTCAGCGAATCGTCGTTGTCGGCCACATCCTCACCCTACGGTCTCGCCCGGCCCCGGGACGGCAGCGGCGTGCCGCGGATCCGCCAAGGCGACGGGCCGGGAGCCGCAGCAGGCCGGCGGCTCGGCCGGCTCTCGCGGAACGGCGCGCTCCGGTCACCGGCTCGCGGGCCAGCCGCCCGATGCGCCTCACCGACGCACGTAGAGGGTGAGCACGAAGTCGCTCGCGTGCCACCGCATCGCGACCTTCCAGGCGGAGGCGGCCAGCACGGGGTAGGGCTGGAATGGCTGGGACGGGTATCGCTGGAACTCGACCAGCCAGACCCGGCGGACTGCCGCAAGCCTCGCGCGGATCCCGGCGGCGGGAAGCTGGGTCCCGGTGAAGTTGCCGTCCTGGGCCGGGGATCTGGCCAGGGAGACGTCGCGCAGCTGGCTGAATGCCGCCGGGTAGGCGGCGCTGATCTGCCGCCACCAGGGCCAGAAGTACAGCACGGCGTCGCCGCTGCGCTCGTGGCCGGCCAGGATCTGGGCCACCTGCCGGATGTTGTCGCCATGCCCGTCCGGCCCGCGGCAGGCGAGCTGGGCCGGCAGGCCGAGCAGCGCGATGCCGGCCAGCCCTGCGATGACGGCGCGGGCCGCGAGCGAGTCCGTCCGGGCGCGTCCGGGCGGCGCCGCTGACCGGGAGGCCGTCGTGCTGCGAGCCCTGTTCGCTAGCCAGGCCGCAGCACGGATGGCCACGGCATCGAGCTCGCCGCCGGCCAGCAGGGCGACGGCCGGGATGCAGAACAGGATGTACCTGGGATCGTAGGCCGGCGTCGCCAGACCGGCGGCGAGCAGCAGGAGCGGAGGCGCCAGCAGCCAGGGCAGGCACAGCTGCCTGAGCGCGGTCCGTCGCGGGCCGCCCGCCGCCGCTCCCGCCAGTCCGAGCGCGAGCACGGCGATCAGTACCGGCCACGACCCGGTCAGCGCCCTGGGCACGCTGCCAACCGAGGCCAAGGTCGTCGGTGTCAGGAACCGCTGGGTGCCGTGCCGCTGCGGCCAGGCGAGCACGACCAGCGGGCAGACCAGCGCACCGGCCGCGGCGACCGAGATCAGCCATCCCCTGACGTGCCGCCATTGAGCCGGAGCGTCTGCTCCGGGCAGGCGGCCAGCCGGCCCTGACCGCCGCGACCAGACCAGGGTCAGGGCGTGCGCGGGGACGAGCAGCAGGCTGATCAGGTTCGCCCAGCCCATCAGGGCGACTACGGCCGCGTAGGCGGCCAGCCAGCGCCGCGGGGCGGCACCCCGCGCATCCGCCCCGACGATGCGGACCAGCAGGTAGCTGGCCAGGACGGCCAGCGCGAGCACCATCGCGTAGGACCGGGCCTCCTGTCCGTACCTGCTGGTCACCGGCAGGAACGCGAATGTCAGCCCGGCCGCGATACCGGCGCGCGGGGACATCAGCCGCCGGCCGATCGCCGCCGTGCCCAGGGCCGCGAGGGACATCGCGAGTGCCGACGGGAGCCGCGCTCCCAGTTCGCCGAAGCCGAGAACTCGCACCAGCGGCCACATGATCACGTAGTAGAGGCCGTGGACCACATCGGTGTGCTCCAGCATCCGCCAGAACGCGGGCGCCTGCCGTCGCACCACGGACAGGGTGGCGGCCTCGTCCCGCCAGAACGAGGCTCCGGTGATGCCCCACAGGTTCATGCCCAGTGCCGCGCCGGCGGGCAGCGCCAGGTGCCACGCCCGCCACCGGCGCGGCGCGGCGCTCTCGGAGCGGACGACCGCGTCCAGGGACTCCGGCGCTGCCGATCCAACGTCACTGCCAGTAGCCATGTCCAGCCGAATCCCATCGTGCGCGGCTCATCATGCGCAGCCCGTCCGCTTACCGTATCCGGACCGCGATGCGGCTCTTGGACGGAGCACTGAACTTGGACGGAGCACTGAACTGTCGCTGCCCGATGCCCGGCATGCGCCCATGCCGGTTCTCCTGGGCCAAGGCCGTGCGGGACCCGGGCCCGCCGGGCAAACTGCCGCAACTGAGCTGCGACCGGGTGAATTCGGCGGTACGCCTGCCTTTGGGGCCATTAGGCTGCGCTGAGGCCGCCTGGTACCGGTCGAGAACTGGCATTGGGCGCATGTGAGCCCGTTGTCCTGGCGAGGAGACCCAATGCCCATCTTCAGCAAGCCCTCGGGCGCCGCCGCTACCTGGGAGCCGCAGCAGGCCAGCGCCAGGCTCGCGATGACAGCCGGAGCGGACCCGAACGGCGTCTTCACCTCGGATCTGTCGGTTTCTGAGTATGCCCTGCTCGGCGAGGCCGGATTCGAGCCGCTCGGCTTCGTGGTCGGCTCGTCGATGTACCACATCGGCCTGCAGGCCGGTAAATGGTCAGAGAACTCCGAGCTCGACGTCCTGACCATGGCGATGTACAACGCCAGGGAACTGGCCATGTCGCGGATGCGGGGCGAGGCACAGCGCCTGAACGCCGACGGCATCGTCGGCGTGCAGCTGATTATTCAGGAATACGTCTGGGGCGCGGACGTGCTGGAGTTCATGGCGACCGGCACCGCGGTCCACGCGCTGCCCGGCCAGAGCGTTCCGCGGGCGCCCGACGGCGGCCCTTTCACCTCGGATCTGTCGGCGCAGGACTTCTACCGGCTGCTTGCCGCGGGCGCGACGCCGATCGCCTTCGTCCTCGGCACGTGCGTCTACCACATCGCTCATCAGTCGCTGATGCAGATGCTGCGCCAGTCCGGCCAGAACGCCGAGATGCCGCTGTTCACCCAGGGCATCTACGAAGCTCGCGAGCTGGCGCTGATCAGAATGCAGACCGAGGCGGCGCAGGTTAGCGCGTCGGGCGTGGTCGGGGTCAGCTGGTCAGTGAACAACTACGTCTGGGGCGAGCACGCCACCGAGTTCTTCGCGACCGGCACGGCCATCCGCAGGCGGCCTGACCATGCCAAGATGCCAGCGCCGAGCTTCACGCTCGGCCTGGACAGCTGACCAGGCCCGGCCCTCGCGCGCCGGGCGCCAGCTCAGGCCTGGCCGGCCGAATCGTGCCCGCCAGGCCCGGGCAGCCCGGATACCAGTCGGCTGCACTCAAGCGGCGGCGCCTCGACCGCGCAGTTCCTGGTGCCGAGCGGCTCGGCGACCGGATGGTCGGACGCGCTCTGAAGCACGTTGTCATCGACCAGCGTGGCGGCCAGCACTGCGGCCAGCGCCAGCAGGCCCGCGCAGATGATCATCGTGGTCCTGAATCCGCTGCCGAGCAGGTCCGGCGAGTGATAGTCGGCGGCGCGGAGGCCGACCGCGGCAGGCAGCCCGGCGACCGCGAGGAGGCCGGCGGCGCGTGCGACGGCGTTATTGATACCGCTGGCGACGCCGGCATGGCGAACGTCCGCGCTGGCCAGCACGGTCGCCGTGAGCGGCGCCACGACGAGCGACAGGCCGAAGCCGAAGACGGCGACGGCGGGAAGAACGTCGGTCAGGTAGGATGCGTGGTCGCCGATCCGCAGCATGAGCAGCATCCCGGCCGCGCAGGTCGAGATCCCGCCGGTCATCAGCCACCGCGGCCCGACCCGCTGCGCGAGCGCTGCCGAGCGCGGCGAGAGGAGCAGCATCAGGACGGTCACCGGCAGCAGTGCGCTGCCGGCCGCCAGCGCGGAGAATTTCGCGCCGACCTGAAGCTGGAGCACCAGCAGGAACAGCATGCCGCCGAACGCACCGTAGACGCAGAACGTGATCACGTTGATCGCGCTGAACTGCCGTGAAGCGAAGACGTCAAGCGGAACCATCGGCGCCGGCCCGCGGCCCGGCGCGCCTGCGCCCCGGTGCCGCTCGACGGCCACGAACGCCACGGCCGCGGCAGCGCCGATAACCGCCGCAGCGATCATGCTCGCGGCGGAGACGTGCCTGCCAGGGGTGCCGATCAGCGAGTACGTGATCCCGGCCAGCGCCAGGGCCGCCAGGCCGGCGCCGAGCACGTCGAACTGCCTGGCCGCCTGGTCGTCGCGGGATTCTGGCACGTGCCTGAGCGTCACTGCGATCACGACCACCGCCACCGGCAGGTTCAGCAGGAACACCCAGCGCCAGCCTGCCGCAACCACTAGCCAGCCGCCGAGCAGCGGACCGATCGCGGCGGCCAGGCCGCCCAGTCCTGACCATGACCCGATCGCCCGCGGCCGGTCCTCCGGCGCGAACGAGGCCTGGATGATCGCCAGCGATCCTGGCACGAGCAGCGCGCCGCCGACGCCTTGCAGGACCCTCGCCGCGATCAGCATTCCGATGTTGACAGCCAGCCCGCAGAGCGCCGATGCCAGCGCGAACCACGCCACGCCGATCAGGAAGACGCGGCGCCGGCCGAGCCGGTCCCCGAGCGAGCCGCCGAGCAGGATCAGGCCAGCCAGTGCGAGGGTGTAGCCGCTCACGGTCCACTGGAGACCGCCGAGCGACGTGCTGAGCTGACGCCCGATCGTCGGCAGCGCCACGTTCACGGCGGTGCCGTCGAGCATGGCCATCCCGGAGCCGAGCACCGTCGCCAGGATCACCCAGCGCCCGCTCGCGCCGCCGAGCCGGATCGCGCCCGCGGGACTCACATCTTCGGCCAGGTATGCACCGGCTCGTTGGCGTTCATCCGCTCAATGTAGCCCTGCGTCATCAGCCGCAGGGCCTCGCACCGGTCGCTGAGTCCCCCGTCTTGCAGCCTGTGCACCGAATTGACTTGCCAGCTGGCCCCGTTCTGCCTGGTCAGGCAGCGCTGCTCGATGATGGACAGGAACCGGCTCGCATCGCCAGCGCTCACCCCGCAGCGCTCGAGGCCGCTCACCGCCATCGGCAGCAGCGTGCGGAGCGTCAGCTCCGTGACGGGGACCATGCCGACGTCTGGCCAGTAGACCTCCGCATCAAGGCCGTGCCTGGCGCCTTCCATCAGGTTGGCCGCGGCGGCGGAGAACGACATCTGCGACCAGATCGGCCGTTCGGCCACCGCGAGCTCGTGAACGAGACCGTAGTAGAACGCCGCGTTTGCCACCATATCGGCCACTGTGGGCCCGGCCGACAGCACCCGGTTCTCCACCCGCAGGTGCGGACTCCCGTTGACGACGGCGTAGACCGGGCGGTTCCACCGGTAGACCGTGCCGCTGTGCAGGGTCAGCTCCGCCAGGTTCGGCGCCTCGCCGCGATCGAGCATGGCCAGCGGATCCTCGTCCTCGCTCAGCGGCAGCAGCGAGGGAAAGTACCGGAGGTTCTCCTCGAACAGGTCGAACACCGAGGTGATCCAGCGCTCACCGAACCACACTCGCGGCCTGACCCCCTGCGCCTGTAGTTCAGCGGGCCGGGTGTCGATCGCCTGCTGGAACAGCGTGATCCTGGTCTCCCGCCACAGCTCAGCGCCGAACAGATACGGAGCGTTCGCCCCGACCGCCACCTGAATGCCGGCCACGGCCTGAGCGGCGTTCCAGAAGCTGGCGAACGCTTCGGGGGTGACCTGGAGATGGCACTGCACGCTGGTGCAGGCCGCCTCGGGGAGGATGTTGTCCACGTAGGCCAGCAGCCGCTCCGGTCCCTCGATGAAGATCTGCATTTCCTCGCCGCGGGCCGCCAGAATCTGGTCGTTCAGCAGCCGGAACCGCGGATTGGGCGAGATGGCGTGCTCCCCGGCGTCGCTCTGGCGCAGTGTCGGCAGGATGCCGACCATCATCAGGCGGCTTCCGGTCGACGCCGCCCGCGCGGAGGCACGCGTGAAGATGCCGTGGACCGTTGACTCGAGGGTGGCGAACACATCGTCGGCCAGCCTGGCCGGCGGCACGTTGAGCTCGACATTGAACCGGCCGAGCTCGCTCGCCCACACGGGCTCGGCGATCGCCGTCAGCACGTCGGAGTTGGTCATCGCCGGGTGGCCGAGCCCGTCCACCAGATTGATCTCGATCTCGAGACCGACTTGCGGCGAGCCGTTGTCGAACCTGGACTCCCGCAGCATCCGGGCGAGCACATCGAGACAGGTACGAACCTTCTCGCGGTAGGTACGCCGATCCTGGCGGCTGACAGTGATCGCCGGCACTTCCCTGCCCATTCCAGCCCTCCGCACGCAGTTAGCAGCTAGCCGCTATCTACCCACATTTGCACGGAAAAGGCCGGATGACCAGGGGCTTTAGCTCCTGGTCAGGGGAATGTGTGCGTCGGTCAGAGCCAGGTGGCCGCTATCAGCCCGCTTGCCAGTTTCGACGGCCGCGCGCCGTTCTCCGACACGTACAGGTCATGGCCGGCCAGGTACAGCAGCCACCGGCCGGTCGAGCTCACCGCAAGGCTGGTGTGGTCGAGCGTCGGGTAGCCGAGCGCTACCTGATGCACGAACGCGCCCGTCGTGGTGACCTCCCACATCAGCCGGGACGTGTTGCGGACCGGGAAGCCGCCGCAGCAGGCCCGGCTGATGAACAGATTGCCGTCGGGCAGGAAGACACCCTGCCTGATATAGCTGCGCCTCGGGGTCGGCGAGCCGGTCGGCGGAACGTTGATCACACCGGGTCCCGGAAGGTAGTAGCGCGCCGTCCTGGTGTCGACGATGTCCAGGCCCCAGCCCTCGTTGTCCTGCACCGCCGCCGTCGAGACGGCCAGCCTGGTCCCGTCCGGCGCCCAGGACAGGTACGAGACCGGCAGCGGGAGCGCGCTCGTCCGTACGCTCGGCGGCAGCGGGAAGACCTGCTCGGCACCGGTCTGCAGGCTGCGCACCACGACCTTGGCCGAGGTGGACGCGAAGCAGTTCTGGTTGACCGGCGAGGGCTCGCTGGCGTAGGCCAGCTTGGTGCCGTCTGGGCTGATCGCGGGCAGCGAGCCGGTGACTACCGCGGCCGGCGTGCCGCCCGCCGCCGGGATCTTCTCGATGGCCGGCCGGCAGCCCGCACCCTGGGCGAAGTAGATGACCGAGCCGTCCGGGCTCGCCGCGATCTCACCGCCGGTCACGCCGCCAGACACCAGGGTCCTGGTGATATTCCCTGTTGCCGGGTCGATCAGCACCAGCGCTCCGGCCGTGGTGACGGCGGCGATGCCCGGTCGCGCCGCCGGTGCCGGGGTCTGCGATGCCGAGGCGCTACCGCTGCTCCCGGACGTCTGGGTGACGGTGACCGTCGGCTGGACGGTCGGGGCGCTGACACCGCAGCCGGCCAGCAGGACCGGCACAGCCAGGACGGCCAGCACCAGTCGCCGGTCCCGGCGGCCGCACCGGCTGGGGCTCATCGTAGCGCGGTCAGCAGGCATGTCGGATGACCTCAATCTGGCGCTGTTGTGCGGTCTGCGGAATAGGTCAAGCCAGGACAACCGGGCGACCAGATGACGATGGTGACAGCAAGGCACCCGGTCGGCAAGCGCCGGGACTATTCATCCGTAATTGCACTGATTTGGCCTAGGCGCCGAGCAGGCGGTTCAACGTAGACAACGGGCCAGCGCACACATCTGAGCGTGCGCGGCGGGCCAGCGCGTGCAGCGGAGCGTGCGCGGCGGGCCAGCGCGCACATCGTGATCCGGCGGACGCTGGCACGCCGCTCGCCATCCGGCTGGCGCTTAGCTGGCGATCTGGCGGAAGGCGGCCACGGCGCTCGCCATCCGGCTGACCGCCTCGGTCACCAGCTCAGGGGACGTGCCGATGTTCAGCCGCGCGAACCCCGCGCCCTCGCTGCCGAAGAAGTGCCCCGGGCTCAGCGCCACCTTCCCGTGGTCAAGGAAGGCACCGGCCGGGTCGTCGCCCAGGCCCAGTCCGCGGCAGTCCAGCCAGGCCAGAAAGCTCGCCTCGCCGGGCGCGTAACCGACCTCAGGCAGCTGCTCGGCCAGCAGCCTGGCCAGCAGCGCGCGATTCTGGTCGATCTGCTCCACCACCGCGTCCAGCCAGGCCATCGACTGCGTGAAAGCTGCGACCGATCCGAGCACCCCGAGGTGCCCGGCGAGCAGGGACTCCCAGCGATCGCTCAGCAGCTCAGCGGCATCGGCCGAGCCGGCCACGGCCACCCCGCATTTCAGGCCGGCCAGGTTCCAGCCTTTAGAGGCAGAGGTAAAGACATAGGCACGTTCGGCCATCTCGTGATCCAGTGAGCCGAACGCGACATACGGCACGCCGGGCAGCACGAGCGGAGCGTGGATCTCGTCGACCAGCAACTCGACGCCGTGCCGCAGGCAGAGCTCGGCGATCGTGAGCAGCTGGTCGCGAGTCCAGATCTGGCCGAGCGGATTGTGCGGGCTGCACAGCACGTACGCCCGCACGCCGTCATCCGCCAGCACGCGGTCCAGCACGTCGGCATCGAGGTCGTAACGGCCGCCTCCGGCCCAGCGCAGCGGCGCGCTCACCACCCGGCGCCCGATCAGGCCGATCCGCATGGCGAACGGCCCGTACACCGGCGGGCTGATCACGACGCCGGACCCCGGCGGGGTGGTCGCGATCAGCACCTCAGCGATCCCGGTCATCACATCGGGGATCGCGAACACCCTGGCCGGGTCGGGCAGCCAGCCGAGCCGGCCCGCGGCGAAGGCCGCGAACGCCTCCCCTAGCTCGCCGATGTGCGGATAGCCGGTGTCTGAGATCGCCAGCGCGGCCCTGACCGCGTCGGCGATGGGCTCGGCGATGTCGAAGTCCATCTCGGCGACGAACGCGGGCAGCACGTCGGGCGGGTACGCCCGCCACTTGTGGCTCTTGCGCCTGGCGAGTTCGGGCAGCGAGCAGGTTCCGAGCAGCGGGTTCACTTTACGGATGCTGCCCCGCGCGCCTGCGCGCTAACGTCCGGACCGCCCCGTGCCCGAGCGCTGGCCCGTGCGCGGGTGCTGCCCCGCCCGCCGCTCAGGTAGCCGGATCTCGCCGGTCAGGTACCGCTCGATCGTGGGCCCGACGGTGACGGCGAGATCGTCGACGCTGGCGCCGGCGATCGGCGGCAGCGCGAGCACCAGCCTGGTCAGCGCGAGCCCGAGCATCTGAGTGGCCACCATCGCCGCCCGGAAGTCGGCCTCGGCGCTGCTGCCGTGCGTGAGCAGGCCGGCCGCACGGGCGACGGTGCTCAGGATCGAGTCGGCGATGAACTCCCGCAGCATCACCGCCGCCTGATCGCTGGTGACCGCCGAGCGCAGCAGCCCGACGAACGTCTCCCGCATCTGGTCGGACTCCCAGAGGCCGAGCGCGGTGCGGACCAGGTGCTCGCCGAGCCCGGCGGCCGGATCGCCACCAGTGGCCCAGGCATCGCGGGCCAGGGCGGCGGCCAGCACCTCGCTGGGCACTACCGGCAGCCGCATGGCCGCCGCGAACAGCGCCTCCTTTGTTCCGTAGAAGTGATGCACAAGCGCCGGGTCGACCTCAGCGACCGCGGCTATCGCCCGGATCGTGGCGCCGTGGTAGCCACGCTCGGCAAACTGGGCCCTGGCCGCGTCCAGGATCGCCTCCCTTGTGCCGCTGTCGCCGGAGCGCCTGCCACCATGGCCGCGGCGCGGCACCCGCCCGGCCGGCGATCCGCTGGCCGGGCCGCCGCGACGGCCGGCTGGTACCTCGCGGCTGACCCCGGCGATGTCATCCAGGCTCACGGCGCCATCAGCGCCGACCTCGCGCCTGCCGGGATCGGCCTGATCAGCGGCGCGCGCGGCATTCACGCCAGCGCCTTTGTAGCCGCTCCCTGGGCGGTGAGCTGAAAGAAGCGCTCTTCCAGGGTCGCCGGAACCTGCCGTACCACCGCGGGGATGTCGCCGAGCGCGCGCCGCACCACGGCCGGTTCAGCGTCCGGTACCCGCAGGCCCCGGCCTGCCAGCGCGACCTGGAGCCCGGCCGCCTCAAGCGCGCTGAACGCGGCGGACCAGGACTCGGCCTCCACTACGACGCACCGGGCGGAACCGACGATCTGGGCCGCCGTGCCCTCGGTCACCACGACACCATCGGCCATGATCACGAGCCGTCCGCACTCGCCGGCCTCCTCCATGTAGTGGGTGGTGACGAGCACTCCCGCGCCCCCGTCGGCCGCCTCGCCGATCGTCTCCCACAGTCGCGCCCGGCCAAGCGGATCGACCCCGGACGTCGGCTCGTCGAGGATCAGCAGGTCCGGCCGGTGCGAGAGCGCCTGGGCGAACGCGACCCGCCGCTGCACGCCGAGCGGCAGCGAGCCGACCAGCTCTCTGGCGTAGGGCCACAGCGACTCGGGAAGGCCGTGCCGGTCGCGCTTGCCGCTCTCGCCGCCCGAGCCGCGCGAGCCATCCGAGCCGCGCGCGCCGCCCGAGCCGGTCGCGCCGCCAGAGCCGCCCGAGCCGCTCCCGCCAGACCGGCCGCTCTCGCCGATCGGGCCGGCCTGACCGGGCGCTGCGCCGAATACGGCCGCCGTGAACTGCATGTTCTCCGCGGGGCTCAGGTCGTCATAGAGCCCGAGGCTTTGCGGGACGTAACCGATCCGGCTGCGGGTCAGGCGGGACGGCGGCTGGCCGAACAGCGCCACCTCTCCCTCTGACGTGCCGAGCAGGCCGAGCAGCAGCCGGATCAGCGTGGTCTTGCCTGCGCCGTTGGCGCCGAGCAGGCCGACGATCTCTCCGGGCCAGACCTGCAAGCTGACGTTGCTGACCGCGGTGAAATGGCCAAACCGCCTGGTCACGCCCACGCACTCGGCCAGCGGACCCCCGCTCATGACGCACCTCCGGCGATTGCCATGCCGAGCGCGGCGACCGTGACCGCGTCCTGGAGATCAGGCTCGATCAGCACCGACCCGTCTTCCGTCCCGGCCAGCCGGGACCCGCCTTCCGGCCCGGGGTCCCAGACCCGCCAGTGTCCGCCGCTTCGCCACGCCAGCGCCGCCAGCTGGCCATCCGGCCTGGCAGGCGCCTCGCGGAGGGTGCCGGGCATGGCGGCGACGATCTCGTCAGGAGTCCCCGACGCCAGCGGCATCCCAGCGTCGAGCACCAGGACCGAGGTGCACCGCTCAGCCTCGTCCAGATACGACGTCGCCAGCACGACGGCGCACCCATCGGCGGCCGCGCGGGCGATCAGCCACCACAGGCCGGAGCGGCTGACCGGATCCACCCCCGTGGTCGGCTCGTCGAGTATCAGCAGCTCAGGCTGGTGCAGCATGGCCGCGATCACCGCGAGCTTCTGCCGCATCCCGCCGGACAGCTGCCCGGCCAGCCGGTCCGAGGCCGATCTCAGGCCCGCCCGGTCCAGGTACTCGGCAGCCCGGTCACGCGCCACCTGCCGCGACATCCCGTACCCCGTGGCCCGGAAGTCCAGGTTCTCGGCCACGGTCAGGTCCGGGTAAAGCCCGGAACTGGCCGGCAGGTAGCCGACGCGCTCCTTGGCCGGCCGCCGGATCGTTCCGCTGTCCGGCGCCAGCGACCCGGCCAGGCAGCGCATCAGGGTGGTCTTGCCCGAGCCGTCACCGCCGACCACCGCGGTTACCTGGCCGGTCGGTGCGGACAGTGACACGCCGCCGAGCGCGACGGTCTTGCCATACAGAACGAACAGGTCGCTGGCACCGTACGACGCGTGCCCGGTCCCGGCCCGTCCCTCGGTGGCGGCCGGGCGGCCGTGGCCGGTCATGCCGCCGCTCCCTGCGGCTGGGCGGGGGCCGGCCTGGCGCCGCGCTGGCGGCCGGCCGGGGCGAGATAGCCGCGGAACCGCAGCGTCGCTCCGGTCACGACGATGGCGCCGAGCAGCGCGAGGAACAGGAACGGCTGCCAGAGCGCGGCGATCGGCTCGGCGCGCAGCATCACGCCTCGGGAGATCTGGTTGAAGTAGGTCAGCGGCAGGAAGTATGCGAGCCAGCGCACCCCGGCCGCGATCGAGGTCAGCGGGAAGATCAGCCCGGACAGCAGCACCTGCGGCAGCAGCGTCATGACGGCGAGCTGGATCGCCTGGCCCTGGTTCTGCGAGACGCTGGAGATCAGCACGCCGATGCCCAGGGTCACGAACAGGAAGAGCAGCGCCCCGAGCCCGAAGACGGCCGGCGAGCCGCGGAACGGCACTCCGAAGATCGCGATGCCGACCGCCAGCACGATCGCGAGATCGACGGTCGCGACCAGGAAGTAGGGCACGATCTTGCCGAGAAAGACATCCCTTGGCCGCAGCGGCATCACGGCGAGCTGTTCAAGCGTGCCTGACTGACGCTCCCTGACCACGCCGAGGCTGGTGATGATCGTGCCGACGAAGACCAGCACCACACCGCACAGCCCGGGGATCATGATGTCCGAGGTGGTCAGGCCCGGGTTGTAGAGAATGGTCAGCTTCGGGGCGAACGCCGGTCCGGCCGCTGAGCCGCCGGCGCCGCCGATACCGCGGACCGAGCCCGCCGCTCCGCTCGCGGAGCTCCCGTGCTCCAGCCCGGCCAGCGCGGTCAGCGCGGCCCGCGCGGCGAAGAGCTGGCTGCCGTCGATCAGCACCAGGGGCCTGCTGCCGCCGGTCACGATCGCCATCTCGGCCTTGCCATCGCGGAGCTGGTTCTGCGCCCAGGATCGCCCCTGGTCCGCGGCCGACAGCACGACATCGAACGGCTTGGGCAGCACGCCGTCGATCGCGCTCGCCCGCGGCCCGGAGATCGCGACCGTGATCGTCTTGACATCGAAGCTGGCCGCGTAGCCGAGCACCACAAGCAGCAGGACCGGGAGGACGATCATCATCGCGAGCGTCCGCCGGTCTCGCCGCAGCTGACGGAATTCCTTAACGATCATGGCCCACATGGGTGCCCCTTACCGAGTTGCCCGACGATGACCGGCTCTCGGCCGGCCGCTGCGCGCCAACTGCGCGGTCATTCCGATCCCGGCGGAATGTCCAGCCCGCCGTTATCTCAACACTTGTTGAACTCTACAAGCGTTGAATTACCGTGGTCAAGAGCCGCACCGACGAGTACGAGCCACCGCCCGGCCCGCTCACCCCGGCCCGCTCACCCCGGCCCGCTCACCCCGGCCTCGCACCGCTCCGCATTTCCCACCGCAAGGCGCTCCCGCCTCCATCAACTCCCCGCACCCCCCGGTTGGCGGCAGCATGTCGAGCGCTGGCTGTCGGGCATCTGAGGTAGACATGACCTATGGCGGAGACTCGGCATGCCGGGCGTTGGACGATCGAGGACCGGTGCGAGTCGGCCTGGCACTACCTCCCGATCGACGTAGTGCCAGGGACCTGTGCCTTAAAGGTCGAGCTTGACTACGACCCCGATGGTGCGGTCCTCGACCTGGGCTGCTTCGACCCCGGGGGATTCCGTGGCTGGTCGGGCGGCGCTCGCCGATCGTTCGTCATCGCGGCCGACGCGGCCACGCCCGGATACCTGCCGGGCGAGCTTGAGCCTGGCACCTGGCAGATCGCCATCGGGCTGCACCGGATCCCGGCCGAGGGCGTGCCGTACCTGCTGATCGCCGAGATAGCGAGCACGCCGGGCAAGCTAACGGCCGGCCCTCAGGACCAGACCGCGCCGCCGATTCACGACCGGCCCGCGCCGCGTCAGCTACCAGCCAGCAACGGCATGCGCTGGCTGGCCGGCGACCTGCACTCGCACACCGTCCACTCCGACGGCGCGATGACCGTGCCCGAGCTGGCCAGGTTCGCCGCCGGTCGCGGTCTCGATTTCCTCGCGGTGACCGACCACAACACGGTGAGTCATCATCCGGAACTGCCCGCCGCCGGCGCCGCGCATGGCATCGCGCTGCTGCCCGGCCAGGAGCTGACGGTCGACCATGGCCACGCGAACGCGTTCGGCGACCTGGGCTGGGTGGACTTCCGCGAACCGCCCGACGCCTGGCTGGACGCGGCCGAGCGGGGCGGCGGCCTGCTGTCGATCAACCATCCCTACGGCGGGCCGGTGAGCTGGATCGCGCCGATGCGGCGGCGGCCCCCGCTGGTCGAGGTCTGGCACTGGAGCTGGCTCGATCCGCGCTGGACGGCGCCGATCAGCTGGTGGCTGGCCTGGCATCCGAGCGCGATCCCGGTTGGCGGCAGCGACTGGCACCGGCCGGGCTCGGACGCGCCGCCCGGGTCCCCGACGACGTGGGTGCTGTCCGAGGCGGCCGAGGCGGCGTCCGTGCTCGATGGTCTGGCCGCCGGCCGAGTCGCCATCTCGGCCAGCAAGGACGGGCCTGTGCTGCTGCGCGTCGACGGCGAGCTGATCGCGGCCGGGGCCGACGGCGCGATCCTGGCCGGCATCGACGGGCCCAGGGCACGCGTCAGCGGGGATCTCGCGAGGTTCGGCGGCGAGCCCGGCTACCACCGGCTCGTGGATCCCGCCGGCGCCACCCTCGCCCTGACCGGCTGAGGACGCCGCAAGGGCCACGCTCGACTTATCACGAGTTCGCCCACCGAATAGGCATAAAACCCTGGTGATCATGACGGTAACCCGTGATGAGTGCTCTTTGCAGATCGCGCAGGCGGGGCTGGGAGCCCGTTATGCCCGGATTCCGGCTATGACCCAGTGTGACGAGGGAGCACCACAGCCACGTGGGCACCGAATGCGGCTGGGGGGGG
>Ga0209415_10008960_pt1 | contig 17253 bp, 17 predicted proteins | sample PeaSoiSIISIP2007_FD_187696 | JGI IMG/M metagenome (GOLD analysis project Ga0209415, IMG submission 187696) | Peat soil microbial communities from Weissenstadt, Germany - SII-SIP-2007 (SPAdes) (version 2) | ecosystem: Environmental > Terrestrial > Soil > Wetlands > Peat | place: Germany... | reverse complement strand
TCCACGACGTTGCCCAGCGCGTCGTTGGTGACCTTGCCGCGGATGGTCAGGTCGCCGCGCGCCACTTGATTGATCGTGCTGAGCAGGTCGGTGATGCTGCGCTGCAGCGAATCCTGTGCCTGCTGGTTCGTCACGGCGTGCGCGACCTTCGCGGCGCTGCGATTCAAGTTCTCCGCAATCTGACCGAACTCGTCGTCGCTATCGAACTCCGCACGCGCGCGCGCATCCCCGGCAACCAGGCGCTCGGAGAATTTCGCGAGCTCACTCACCGGCGTGATCACGCGCTTGCTCAGGACGAACATCACCGCCAGGGCGGCGGCGACCGCCAGGGCGATGGCGGCCAGCAACGGTCCGCTGGCGCTTCCCGGCAGAGAAGGCGCGTCGAGCAGAGACAGCCCGCCCGATTCCTTGCCCGCGTGGTATGCCAGGCCGAGAACTCCGAATAGAGCCACGCCGATCCCGAAGACCAGCAACCAGATTGTCGAACTCAAACGAGCTTTCATGACTTCCTCCCAAGAACTTGTGCGCTCATCAAACCGGAGCGGACTTCGAAAATGTCGGGGCCGATTTCGTCCATCGCAAACTCTTTTTCGCGCCGTTTCATATCACCGGCACGGGAAACACATCGGTGAGGCGCCTCAGGTCCACGACCAGCGCCAGCCGGTCTTCGTGCCGCAGCATTCCGCGGCAGTGCGGCACCTCCGCCGGAGCCTGATCGAGCAAAGCTTCCTCGGCCGCCGAGAACGTTCCGATCACTTCATCGGCGGCGATGCCGATTCGCAGGTCTTCGCGTTGGGCGTCGCCCTTGATCGCGGCCACTACCACATGCTTCGGCAGCAGGCCCGGCCGGCGTCCCTCCGTAAACGCGATATCCATGAGCGGCACGATGGTGCCCCGCAGATTGAAAACGCCCATCAGGAACGAAGGCGCCAGCGGAATGCGCGTCACGATCGGCCAATCCACCACTTCCTCCACTTCGAGCACGTTGAGGCAGAATCGCTCGCGGCCCGCGCGAAAAACGCAGTACTGGCGTTCGGGCCGGCGCTCCTCCGGCGACAATTCGCTTTCCAGGAATTCGCCATTGTCGAGTTCCACGGCCAGCCCGGCGTTTTCCGGCTCCATCGCCATCACTCAAACCTCTTCACGGCGTTGATCAGTTCATCCGGCGTAAAAGGCTTCGCAACGTAACCGTTGGCGCCCTGCTGCTCGCCCCAGTAGCGGTCGCTCGGCGCCGTCTTCGATGTCACCAGAATTACCGGAATCTTCGCGTATATCTCCTGGCTCTTCAGGTCGCGACAGACTTGAAAGCCGTTCCGCTGCGGCATTACCACGTCGAGCAGGATCACGTTCGGGCGCTCTTCCTCGATTTTTTCTTCGACCTTCGTCGGATCGGAAATTGCCACCGAATGAAAACCAGCTTGCTGCAAAACAGATTGAAGCAGGCGAATTTCCGCCGGCGAGTCATCCACCACCAGGACTTTCATCACCACTTCCACACCTCCACGCTCAAATCCCCGAAGAAAGAATTGCAACTCCCTAGCCACCTGTCGCACGGTGTTTCGGGCCGGCGTCTGGTTTGCAACCGCATGCATTTCGTGCGGTTTACGGGTGTGCGGCGGCTGCTCATCACCGGCTCACCAGGCGATGCGACGAGCCTTCCGTCTCAGCTTGAGATTCTTTCTCACCGGCCCGTACCTCGGTCGCCAGCGATGAGAATCGCTGCATGATTTCGTTCAATCGCAGCGCCATCGTATGGATGGTCTGAATCTGCTCGCGGCTTTCGCCCGTGGCCTGTCCAGGTTCCAGCAGCAGGAGGTCCGCATTCCCCAGGACGGACGTCAACGCGTTGTTGAAGCTCGGACGCATGTCGAGCATGTAGCGTCCCAGCGTTGCGTGACCCTGCGACGCGAGCGCCAGCCCTTCGGCGCGCTGCGCCCGACGAAGCGCTTCGACGCGCCGCAGCGCTTCAATCGAAATCAGGATCAGAGTTCCCGCCCAGCCATCTTGCCGGGGAACAATCAGCAGATGCGGGTGCTCGGCGTGAAGCGAGGGAATATTCTTTTCCTCTTCGGCAAAATAGATCGCCGCCGCGCGGGGCGAGGAATTTACCGCGGCGAGGATCGAAGCAGGATTTCCGTCGCGGACAGGCCCGATGATGACCAGATCGTAATTTGACGCGCTCGAGGGATGCCAGACGCCGCTGGTGACCAGCGTGATTTCCGGGACGTGCCGCTCCGCCTGCCAGCGCGCCGTAAGGGTGCGCGCGAATTCCGTGTCGTCCGAAACGATCAGGACGCTCGAGGGGATCAAGGGTTCCACAACTCCTTAGCGCGGCTTAAGACTGAAGTGTTTCCGCTTCTTCCATGCACGAGAGCAGGCGCTTGGTGCTGATGCCGAGATTGACGGCGGCTTCCGTGTTCTTTGCCTTCTTGGCTTGTTCGACTCGGCCCTGGAAGTAGGAAACTTCGGTGCGCGCCAGCACCAGCGCCGAGGCCAGCGCGCTCTCTTCTCCGGAACGCTTCCGCTTTTCAACGGCGAGCGCGAGGATAGCGCGCGCCACCACGGCGCGCCGCAAGTCCTCCGATTCCTGGCTCCCCTTTTCGACAAACGCCGCGACTTCCCACGACGAGAGCAGCACCTTTGTATTCTGCAAAATCACCGTGGACATCGAACGGCCGCGCGAAGGGGGCGCGGCAATCAACTGTTCCCAGATGGCTTCGAGGCACTTTTCCGCTTCCGCGGCGGCCGTGGGAGCAGCGGGAACATCCGCTGCGTGTTTTGCCGGCTGTTGTCCGGTGACTTGTGCGGCGACCGGCGCTGCCTGCGGTTTGTCTTCGACCCAATCCTCGACGGGCAGTTCTTGTTTTTTCTGCGCCGGAGGCTGGACGGCAGGAGCGTTGCGCATGTCGGTGGGAGTCGTATTCATCATCGCCAGCATGTCGTCTTCGGGAGCCGCCACGGTTATATCTTCTCGTGCAGGTTTGGAGGCTGATTTAGTGCCGGATTGCTTGCGCCCGAGCGCTTCTTCCAGATCGGCGCGTAGTGCCAGGAGCTGCTCGAACGAGTGGCGGACCGAGTTTTCCGTGTAGTCCTTTTGGAACGGCTGCCGCCAGTTTTGGCAGAAGTATCGAAGCTGCGTTGTGGTTTCCGCGGCGGAGAAATCGGCGCGGCGGCAATCCACCGTTTTCACTCCCTTGGCTTCGAGCGAGTCGACGGCTTCCCGCACCGCGCTCAAATCGGCATGGAGCATCCGGATGAATGCGCGCCGCAAAAGAAAATTGAATCGGCAGAAGGCTACCAGCGCGGCGGGATCGTAGAACATCGCGCCGGCCGCCTCCTTCAGCATCCGCCCCTGCTCAATGAAACCATCCTCCATCAGGTCGCGGAGACTTTGACAGTGCTTCGTCTTTTCAAGAATCTGTTCGAGCGGCTCGCACCATTCCAGCGGAGTCGCATCCGCCTCGACCAGTACAGGCGCCAGCGTTCGTGCCACGTCGTTGAGCGCAACCTCTTTGTGAAGCAGATCCTCCGCCGCGCACATCACAAAATATTGCACCAGCAGCAAGTCAATCTTGTCGCGGTCCGCGTTCGTCTTATCCGGCTTTCTCAGTTGGCGGTGAATTAGGGCGCGCAAGCCTTCTTCGCTCCCGTTGAGAATCTGCGGCGGAAGCTGGCGGATTTGGTACGCCAGCACTTTCTGGTCCAGCGCCGCGAGCCACTTCAGATCGCCATCGAAGGCTTCGCGCGTGGGCCGCTCCGGCGGAAGCTCGCCGGAAGCGTACGGCAGCGGCGCGAGATCGAATTGCGTGGCCAGCGCGGCGTAGATCGGGTACACGAGCCGCGCTTCCCGCCACTGCGCCGCCAAATCGGCGGGGCTTCGTTCGTTCATTTTCTCCGCGGAACGCGGAGGGTTCATCGTCGTGCTCGGAGTTTTTGGGGTCATGGTTTGATGATCCAGTTTCCGACTTCGCCCACGAAGCGTACCGCGACGGCTTTGCGGCCGCCGTGGTACCGCACGGCAACCACCGTGGCGCGGGCGTCGAGCGAGCCATCCGAATTCACCAGGCGCACCTGGTCTTCGAATTCGAGCGGCAACGTCGAAGCGAACAGAACCTCGCGCGACGTCCCAAACTCAATCACTGTCTGCTCCTGCAATCGTCGGCGTCCGGTAACCACGGTTGTGACGCACACCGGAATCCGGACCGGTGAGACACCGGGAAAAAGTTGCGCCAGTTTCTCAACACACGTCAGATCCGACAGAACCGCCGCAACTTCCGCTTCACTTGGCAAAGGTTTTCTGTTCCTTTCGCCCGCCCGATCCGAAACTCTCGCCCGTCGGGTAGGTTGGAGCAGCTGCGCCAAACCGAGATGCACCTGTGCCTGGCTCGTCGACAATTGCACGAGGGCAGCCAAAGATTTTTGGGTGAAAGGAAATCTAAGTCGTTCGCTAGCTTGCTCTTACTGGCGGGCCCGAGCGGCCCGATTAGTCGTCTGTCTCAAGCTGACACAGATTCGTCTCAAGCCGGCGCTTGGCAGCCGATCTTTGATCGAGAAAGGCGCGATGCGACGAGAAGTCTCAAAGCGGCCTAGGAGACCGCTTCGACCAGTTCCTTTTGCGAGGAGCGCAAAGCGATATTGTAGCGCTTGAGTTTGCGATACAGCGTCGCGCGGCTGATGCCGAGCATCTTACCGGCAAGGGCTTTGTCGCCTCCGGCCTGCTCGAACACGCGCAGGATTGTCATGCGCTCCAGATCGGCGAGCGCCGTAGTGGAAAGCTCGGCTGCATCCTCGCGCGTCAGGCCGGAATCCTCCGCGCCGCGAATCGCAGGCGGCAAGTCCGCCACATCAATAGTCCGATGATCGCCCAGCGCCAGGGCGCGGGCAATGCAGTTCTCAAGCTCCCGCACGTTCCCAGGCCATTCATATTGCAAGAAGCTTTTCATCGCGCCGGGAGCCACCTGAATGTTTTCGCCCGGAGCGTAGCGGTCCAGAAAGCAGTGTACGAGCTGCGGGATATCCGAGCGGCGCTCGCGCAGGCTCGGCAGATGGACGGTGACGACGTTCAAGCGGAAGTATAGATCCTTGCGGAACGTGCCGGCGCGGTAGGCCGCTTCGAGCTCGCGGTTGGTTGCGGCGATCACGCGCACGTCCACGGACACTTTTTCGTTGCTTCCGACCGGCCGAATTTCCTTTTCTTGCAGCACGCGCAGCAGCTTCGCCTGCAGCTCCAGCGGCAACTCGCCGATTTCATCCAGGAAAATCGTGCCACCGTTCGCCGCGTAAAAAAGCCCCGCCTTCGATCTCAGCGCGCCTGTGAACGCGCCCTTCTCATGGCCAAATAGCTCGCTTTCCATCAACGTCGGAACCAGCGAGCCGCAATCCACGGCGATAAACGGCATCGGCGCCAGCGGCCCGCGGAAATGAATCGCGCGCGCAACAAGCTCTTTCCCCGTTCCGCTTTCACCGGTGACGAGGACTGGCGTACGAATGTCCTTGAGCCGCGAGACCATCCGCAGTACATCCTGAATCTTCGCGGATGTGCCGGTGATCCCGTCGAGTTGCGTGTCCGCGTTCACGCGCTCGCGCAGAAATTGATTTTCCGTGACCAGACGCACCTTTTCCGCCATCCGCTGCAGCAGTTGCCGCAATCGCTCCACGCGAAACGGCTTTTCGATATAGTCGTACGCCCCCTCCCGCATGGCCTCCACGGCGGACTCGATCGACCCGTGCCCGGTCATGATGGCCACCTCGGCCCGCGGCAGCATCTCTTTGATCTTTCGCAGCAAGTCCGTGCCGGAAAGGCTGGGCAGCTTCAAGTCGGTGACCACGATATCGGGAGGCGCCGTCTCGACCGACACGAGCGCGGCCTCGGCCGTTTCCGCTTCGGCGCAGACAAGATTCAAACCCTGGCCGACCGTCATGCACAGCCGGCGGATGCTCTGTTCGTCATCCACGATCAGAAAGCGAAGTCGCGACTCTTCCTTCATGGTTTTCCTATGGTTTTCTCGACTGCGGCCAGAAGCTCCTGGACGCGGAAGGGCTTTTCGACGCACGGCGTTCCGTCCTGCGCGAGCAAAGCGATGGTCTCCGCGCTGGCCGTGTCGCCGGTAATAAACACAATTCGCGCGGCGAGTTCCGGCCGGTGCCGGCGAACCCAATCGTGCAGATCCGCGCCGTTGATCCCGCCCGGCGTGCGGAAGTCGGAAATCACTCCGCGAAAATCATTCGACGCCAGCAATCGCAAACCCGCGGCCGCTGATGGCGACGGAACCACGTCGTATCCATGCCGCTCGAGCGCAGTCCGCAGGAACGCAGCCACGGATGGCTCGTCTTCGATCACCAGGATTCGTGGCCTCGCTTGCGTCGCCGCGCTATTCGCCGCCGTCATGGCGCGCTCTCCGTCACCAGTAATTCGGCTCCTTGCGCCGCCACCGGAAGCCGAACCACAAACGTGCAGCCGATACCGTCCGCATTGTTCCGCGCGACGATCTCGCCTTGATGCGCGCGAATGATGCCGTAGCAGATGCTCAGCCCCAGGCCTGTCCCCTTGCCCACTTCCTTCGTCGTGAAAAACGGATCGAAGATACGCTCGGGATGCGAAATCCCCGGGCCGTTGTCGCGGAACGCGATTTCCACGTGCCCCTCGCGATGCGACGTCGAAATCTCAATCTTTCCGGGACGCCGCACTTCCTGAATCGCGTCGTAGGCGTTGTTCAGGATATTGAGAAAGACCTGCTGGAGCTGATGCGGGTCCCCGATCGTGAGTGGCAATTCGTCCTCGTAGCCTTCCGTCATCTGGACGCCGTGATTCGAGAAGTCGTAGGCGCGAAGCTGCAACGTCTGCCGAAGCACCGAGTTCACGCGCACGGGCTCGCGTTGCGCCGGCATGTGCCGCGCGAAGCTGAGCAGGTTCTGCACGATCACGCGCGTTCGCTGCGCTTCCTGCAGAATCACCCGCAACTCTTCCTTCGCTTCTTCCGGCACCGCGGGATTTTCGAGCAGCAGATCGGTGAATCCCACGATCGCCGCCAGGGGATTATTCACTTCGTGCGCCACGCCGGAGACGAGCTGTCCAAGCGCCGCCATTTTTTCCGTGTGCATCAGTTTCGCTTGCAGGTCGGCGGCGTCCGTGATGTCCGCCATCACCACCACCACGCTGTTGATGTCGCCCTGCTCGTCCCGCATGGGACTCAAGCTAATCGAGAAATGCCCGGCGGTGCCGTTGCCGCGAAAAATCGGCAGCTCCAGATTCTCCACCGCGGTCCCGTCGAGAGTTCGCTCCAGCGCTTCGGCCAGCGCCGGACGCCGCGCCTGCGGAACCATTTCCACCAACGGCCGGCCCAGCAGATCCTGCTCGCGATATCCCGCTTCGAAGCAGCGCCGGTTCGCGTAACTGACCAGTCCCACGGTGTCGAGCACCAGAATCATGCTCTGCGTGTTGTTCAGGATGTTGCGGTTGAAATCGCGCTCGCGCCGGTAGCGCCGCTCCGCCTCGCGCCGGTCGGTGATGTCCTTCAACACGTGGATCGTGCGGCCTTCGTCTTCTTCGCCGGCGTGAATGCGCGACGTGGATACCAGATAGGTTCGCTCGCCCGCCCCGTGGACGAACTCCTCGATCGCCGCTCGCGCGTTGCGGCAGAAAGGACACCGCCCCGGCTGCGCCGGCGATGCCAGTAGTTCCAGTTTGCCGATGTCCCGGCCGACCGCTTCCGCCGGACCCATTTCTAGCAGATCGGCGAGCGCGCGGTTCAGCCGCAGCACTCGCCCGGAATGATCGTGCACCACGATGTAATCCGAGATGGCGTCAAAATCCTCGACCCATTGCTTTCGCGACCGCTCGATCCGTGAGAACAGCCGCACGTTTTCGAGCGCCACCGATGCGTGGCTCGCCAGCGCTTCGAGGAGCTGTCCTTCCGTTGCGGAAAGCTCGCGGCCCAGGTCCACCAGGCACAGCACGCCCAGCAGTTCGCCTTCGCTCTCCGTCAGGCGCACCAGGATTAAATCGCGCCATCCCAGCGATTCGGCCAGCTCGCGGCCCAGCAACATCGTGCCGGTGCCAAACTGCAGCGCGGCGGACGGAACAGTCGCCCGCTCGCCCAACGCAGCCGCCAGGCGGCCCTGAACCAACTTTTCCCAACGGTCGGCCGGCCCGCTCAGCGCGGCAATTTCCCATTCGCTGCCGCGGCCTAGCGCCAGCACAACCGCGCGCGCGCCCAGCATTTCTGCTGCGCGGGTTGTCAGCCGCCGGGCAAACTCGACCGTCCCAACAGATGGGTTCAGCTCAAGTGTGGTGGCGGAAAACTGCGCGAGCAGGCTCTCGAACGAGCCATCGAGACGAGACGGTACTTCCCGAATTCTTTCAAGTGCACGCATGGAGGTTATAGGGGGCTTGCGCGCGCTTCGCCTATACAATTAAAGACGTTACGGCGTTATCTCATTTTGAGTCAACAAGCACGCCGCTGCGGTTGCCGTAACCGACAATCCGCCCTCTGTCGCAACCTGAGACCCCCAGCAGCCGCCATGCGCACCGATGAGACACTGCGAGCCTGACTCGGCCGTCGTCAGACGAAAGAAGTAATCCAGTAACACTTGTGTTATCTGTTGTTTACAACTGGCCGTAACGAATTACAGACCATGCCTCAGAGCCCCCCGCTCGTGGCATTACCCGTGCCTTTTCTGCTGCTGGGGTTCTGGGTCTCGGGAGGAACATACCAGTGAAAAACAGGGTCATCATCGCATCCATAGGTTTGGCGCTGCTTCTCGGAGGATCGGCCGTTCTGCCGTTGAAAATGTCCGCGCAAGACGCCGCTAGCGAGGCTGCCAAGCGCAAGGTCCGTACCAGGGTCACTCCGGAATATCCGGCGCTCGCCAAGCAAATGAACGTGACCGGGAAGGTCAAGATCGAGGCCACGGTCGCGGCCGACGGCCACGTGGTGAACACACGAGTGGTGGGAGGCAGCCCGCTTCTGGTCAACGCCGCGCTCGACGCTCTCAAGAAGTGGCATTTTGAACCAGGCCCGAAAGAAACCACGGAAATAGTCGAATTCGCGTTCAGCGGACAAGAGTAGCGGCCCTCCGCGCGGCGGCGCGCGGGTGCGTTTGGAACGACAGGGGAGCGGAGGCTTTTCAAAATGACGATTGGCAAGAAACTTTATTGGGGATTCGGCTCGATCCTGGCGGTCATCCTGTTTCTGTTCGTGATCAATATCTTCACCGTCATGCGCCAGTACAGCACGCGCTCGGCGGTTGCCTCCACCCTTGCCGATGTCCAGACGATTGAAGGCGTTCGCTACAAAATGATCGAGAATCGCCTCTCCCTCGGCAACTATCTTCTCAGCGGTGACCTGCGCGACGAGGAAAAGACCAACAAGGGCGTCGCTGAATTGCAGGATCTCCTGAAGACCGCCGAAACCAAAGCCACTGACGCCGCGCTCCGTTCTTCCCTCTCTCAGGTCGAAGACAACGAACGCGGCTGGGCCGAAAATTTCGCAAAGGAAATGATCGCCAAGCGCCATTCCGTGGATTCCGGGGACTCCACCGTCTCCGATTTGCAGATCTTCTACCTGCAGCACGATCCGGCTTCCTGGATCAACCGCTCGGCCACGATCCTGGACGAAGCCAGCCACTCCGTGCACAAGGCTCAGGAAGATTCCACCGCGTCCTCGTCTTCATCGTTGATGGTCAGCAATATCGTGATGACGCTCGGGACGTTGCTGGGCGTTGTGTTCGGAGGTTTCGTCGCCTACTACACGGCAAAGTCCATCAAGGAGCCGCTCAATCACCTGATCGAAGTGGCGCACAAAATCGGCACCTCCGGCGATCTCGACCAGACCATTGATTTCCATCGCAGCGACGAAGTCGGCGTGCTCGCGCAGAATTTCAACCAAATGATCGTTCACCTCAAAGAAATGGCCAGCGTGTCGGCGGCCATCGCCGAAGGCCAGTTGTTCGTCGCCGTCCAGCCTCGCTCGCAGCAGGACACCATGGCCAAAGCGTTTGCGCGCATGACCCAGGGACTCCGCGAGCTCGTTCGCCAGGTGCGCGACAGCGCCTCGCAGGTGGCCAGCGGCGCGGGACAGATGGCCAGCGCTTCCGATGAATCGGCCAAGGTCAGCGTGCAGGCCGCCTCGGCGATTGATGAAGTCACCAGCACGATGCATGAGATGAGCGTCAACGTGCAAAACGTCGTGAAGAACACCCAGGTACAAGCCTCCAGCGTCGCCGAAACGTCCTCCTCGATCGACCAGATGGTCACTTCGATTCAGCGCGTGGCGGACACCGCCAAGATGCTCGTGGACATCTCCCACCGCTCCCGCGAAGAGGCCAAGACCGGCATGGCCACCATGGACAAAGCCACCGAAGGACTCAATCGCACCAGCCACGCCATCCAGGCTTCGGCTGAAATCATCGACGTTCTCGGCCGCCGCGCCGACGACATCGGCAAGATCATCGAAGTGATTGACGATCTCGCCGAACAGACCAACCTGCTTGCGCTGAACGCCGCGATCGAAGCCGCGCGCGCCGGCGAGCATGGCCTCGGATTCGCCGTCGTTGCCGAGGAAGTGCGGAAACTCGCGGAGAAATCCACGCAATCAACCAAGGAAATTTCCGAGCTGATTCAGGGAATTCAGAAGGAAGCGCGCGAGGCCGTCGAGAACATGGACAAGAGCACCTCCATGGTTCAGGAAGGGCTGGTGCTCAACAAGGACCTCAGCCTCGCCCTCGATAAGATTTCCGACGTCGTCTCCGAGGTCTATAAGTTTTCTCAGGAAATTGGCGCCGCCACCATGGAGCAGTCCAGCGGCTCCGCTCAAATCGCCAAGGCCACCAACCGCCTCACCGAAATCACTCAGGAAATCAATTCCTCGGTGGAAGAGCAGGCCTCGGGCGCGCAAGCCGTCGTTCGCTCGATGGAGCGGATGCGCGAGCTCGTGCAGCAGTCCACATCCAGTTCCACCGAACTCGCTGCGGCCGCCGAGCAGATGTCCAAGCTCTCTCGCAACCTGCTCGATTCGATGGATCGCTTCGCTCTGGAAGAGTCTCATTCCGACCACCGGCAATCCGGCGGGCGCCGTTCGCCCCCGGAACGCCACGAGCGGGCGGAATATGCGGAAATGGTCCGCTCCTGAAAACTCACAAAACCATCATGGACAAGGAACTCCAGGTCGTCGGCTTTCGGATCGGGCGGGAAACCTTCGGACTGCCGATTGCGATGGTGCGGGAAATCGTCCGCGTCCCGGAAATTACGTCCGTTCCAAACGCGCCCGATTATATCGAGGGCGTCATCAACCTGCGTGGGCGGATTATTCCCGTCGTTGATTTGCGCAAGCGCTTCGGCGAAAAGACGTTCGAACCTCACAAGACCAATCGCATCGTGGTCGTCGAGATGGAAACGCGGAGGATCGGCCTGCTGGTGAATTCCGCCTCCGAAGTTTTGCGCATTCCACCGTCGGAAATAGAAGAGCCGCACAACGTCTTTAAGGAAGGCGAGCTGAACTACATCACGGGGGTTGGCAAGTTGAAGGGGCGGCTGGTCATCCTGCTCGATCTGAATCGGATTCTGCAGCGGGGAGAGCTTCAACGCCTCGAAGACGTCGCGGACTCCGCTGCCGCCGTCCCCGTGGGCACCGCCGGACGAGATTTCTAGGCTGGGCCCAGGACTTTCATCGAGGAACGCATGTCCACCACTACACTCACGACGCAGGTCCCGCTGACGGAACCGGAATTGAAGCTTTTGCAGACGCTCGTCTATCAGGAGTGCGGCATGTATTTTGACGAGCGCCGTACGCATTTCCTCCGCGACCGTCTGCAGCGCCGCCTCAAAGCCTGCCAGCTCGACTCGTTTTACAGTTACTACCGCCTGCTCACCAGCCGCGAAGGCAAAAAAGAGCTGGCCGCCCTGCTCGAAAATTTGACGGTCAACGAAACCAGCTTCTTCCGCATCCGCCCGCAGCTCGACCTGTTTCAGAAGGTCATACTCGAGGAAATCCTAAAACGAAAGCAGGAGCGCCGCGACTGGTCCCTGCGCATCTGGAGCGCCGGCTGCTCGACCGGGCAGGAACCCTACACGCTGGCGATCATGGTCTGCGACGCGCTGGCTTACTACTACCTGCGCAATCCGCTTCCCTTCGACATGCCGACGCCGAAGCCGTTGATTCCGCCTCCCTGGAAAGTCGAAATCATAGCTTCGGACATCAGCTATGCCGCGCTGCTCACCGCTCAGCAGGGCGTGTACACCGAAAATCAAATGGATACCGTGGACTACACCACCCGCCTGCGTTATTTCGATAAAGTCGGCGATAAATACGCCATCAAAGCGGCGCTGAAAAGCCTCGTGCAGTTCGATTTTCACAACCTGAAAACCGAATACTTGCCGCAGCACAATGACGTGATTTTCTGCCGCAACGTGATGATCTATTTCGACGAAGCCGAGCAGAAGCGGTTGATTGACAAATTTCACCGCTGCCTGAATCCGGATGGATATCTCTTCGTCGGCCACGCCGAAAGCCTTTTCGGCTTGACCACGAAATTTCACATGATTCACGAGAACAACGCGACCGTTTACCAGCGGCTCGAGGGGGCGCAGTGAGTTTTCCGTCCGACGAACAGTCCTCCGAGCTCCGCGACCTCTTCTTCGAGAGTGCCCAGGAAATCCTCCAGGGCATGAACGAAGCGGGGCTGGCGCTCGAGGCGCGTCCCGGCGATGTCGAGCAGCTTCGGCACGTTCGTCGCGCCGTGCATACGCTCAAGGGAGACTCGGCTGCGTGCGGTTATCGCGAGCTGAGCGAGCTCGCCCACGACCTAGAAGACGTGCTCACTCCGGAACTCGCCCAGCAGAACGCGGGCCTGATCCCCGAGGTGATTCTCACCGCGGCCGACACGTTTCACGAAATGCTGGCGGCCTATCGCAACAATTTGCAGCCGCCGGCCGGAGGCGCCCTGCACGAGCATATCCGGCGGCTGCTCAACAAGCCGGCGGCGCAGGCGCAAGACGTGCCCGCCGAGGCGAACTTTGAATGGAGCGAATACCAGCGCCTCATGATCGTCGAAGCGCTGCGCCGCGGCGAAAACGTTTACAACATCGCGCTGCAGCTCGATCCGGAAGCGCTGCTTCCCGCGGCGGCTTTCGAATTGGCTCGCAAATCTCTCGACGGAGCCGGCAGGGTGCTGGCCATCCGCCCCGAGGACGGCGCGTCAGCCGAAGATTCCCGGTCCATTCGAGCGGCGCTCTCCACCACCAAAACCGCGGACTGGATCCGCAAGCGCTGTCACGTGCCGTCCGTGGTTTCGAGTATTTCCGTCGAGCGGGCGCCCGTGTTGCAGTCGCCGCCGCGCGACTTGCTGGACATCCTGATCGAGTCGGAAGCCGCTGCGCTCTCGGCGGGCGTCAAGCCGGTCATGCCCGCTACGGTGCCCATCGAGGAAGACGAAGCGCACGAACCCGCCGCATCGTCGGGACTCGCCCACGCCGCCGCCGAAAACATGCTTCGCGTGGACGCCACCCGCATCGACACGGTGATGAATTTGGTCGGCGAAATGATCATCGGAAAATCCATGCTGCAGCGCGCCATGGCGGAATTCGAACGCCGCCATTCCAAGGATCCGCTGCGCGGAAGACTCGCGGACGCGCTGGCGTTTCAATCCCGCGTGCTGGGTGAGCTGCAGAAATCGGTGATGAAGATCCGCATGGTTCCCGTCGAGCAGCTTTTCCGCCGCTTTCCGCGAATCATCCGCGACGTCGCGCGGCTCCGCAACAAGGACATCGTGCTGGAACTCGCCGGAGAGAATACCGATCTCGATAAGAGCATCCTCGATGCGCTATCCGATCCCCTCGCCCACCTCGTCCGCAACGCCGCCGACCACGGCATCGAAACCGGCGCGGAGCGCGAGGCGGCCGGAAAATCCGCGCGCGGCACGATCCGTCTGAACGCCTATCACGATGGAGATCAGGTCGTAATCGAAGTGTCCGACGACGGCCATGGACTCGACCGCGAAAAGATCGTCCGCCGCGCCATCGAGCGCGGACTACTTTCGGCCCAGGAAGCCAATCAGCTCAACGAGATGGAGAGTCTCCAATTGATTTTCGCTCCGGGCCTCAGCACCGCGGACGAAGTCACCGAGATTTCCGGACGCGGTGTCGGTCTCGACGTAGTCAAATCTTCGCTCGAAGCCTTGAAGGGCACGGTTGAGCTCCATAGCACGCCCGGACAGGGCACGACGTTCCGGCTTCTCGTGCCACTCACGCTCGCGAGCATTCGGGCGCTCTTGTTCCGCGTCCACGGACGCCTTTACGCCGTGCCGCTTGCTTCCGTCGCGGAAATCGCGCGGATCACCGAGCAGGGCATTCACCGCATCGACGACCACGAGGTGTTTCAGTTGCGCGAGCAGGTTCTCACGCTCGTTCGGCTGGACCGGCTTGGTCCGCACGCCGTGGGCGAACGCGCCGCGCGTATTTTCGTGATCGTGATCGGCACTGGCGGCCGCAAGTTCGGCCTGGCGGTCGATAGCCTCATGGGCGAAGAAGAACTTGTCATCAAGGCGCTCGAAGATCAGCTGGTCACGTCTCCGATTGTGAGCGGCGCTTCCATCCTCGGAGATGGAACGGTCGTCCTGATCCTCAACGTTCCGGCAGTTGTCTCGCATCTCTCTCGGATTGCCCCGCTGGGAGCCACGGCATGAGCCAAAAGATCCGTGTGCTCGTGGTGGATGATTCCGCGCTGATGCGGAAGCTCATTCCGCAAATCCTCGTAAACGATCCCACGATCGAAGTCGTGGGCACGGCGATGGACGGTTTGATCGGGCTGCGCAAGATCCAGGAACTTCGCCCGCACGTGGTGACGCTCGATCTCGAAATGCCGCGCATGGATGGCATCGAGATGCTGCGACAGATCACGCGCAAATATCACGTTCCCGTCATCGTGGTCAGCGCGCATACCGAGGAAGGCGCTGCTCTCACCATCAAGGCGCTCTCCCTCGGCGCATTCGATTTCGTCACCAAGCCGCAGGACGCCGCGTCGGGACACCTGCAGCAGATTGCTTCCGAGCTGGCGCTCAAGATCAAGGTCGCGGCCTCTTCGGGCGCGCCGAAAATGATCATCACCCTGCCGCCGACGAAGCGGAAGGAACGGCGGAGCTTTCCCAATCAGCCGCGCTGGCCTTCGCGCATCGTGGCCATTGGCATTTCCACCGGCGGACCGAACGCGCTGCAGTATCTTTTTTCGCAGCTTCCGGAGGATTTTCCGGGATGCCTGCTGGTCGTGCAGCACATGCCCGAGGGATTCACGGAAATGTTTGCGCGGCGGCTGGATGAATCCTCCGCGCTCGAAGTGAAGGAGGCGCAATCCGGCGATTTGCTTCTTGCCGGCCGCGCGCTGATCTGCCCGGGCAATCGTCACATGAAAGTTTGCCACATGGAGCACGGCGACGTCGCCATTCTCGTGGACCAGCCGCGCGTCAACGGCCATCGCCCGTCGGTCGATGTGCTGTTCCATTCCGTGGCCCATACGTTTGGCAGTAAAGCCGTGGCGGTGCTGATGACCGGCATGGGTGAGGACGGCGCCGCGGGCATGGGCGCCATTCAAGCCGCCGGCGGCGTGACGCTGGCCCAAAGTCCGGACACCTGCGTCGTGGACAGCATGCCTCGCTCCGCAATCACCCGCGGATTCGCCAGCCGCGTGGTTTCGCTTTCCGCGCTTGCCAGCACTCTGCAGGCGAAATGTCTTCCCGACCGGCCGCAGCAGGCCGAGCCGGCGGCTGTTCCGAGCGGTGTGGCCGCCGGAGAAACAAGTTCTCGAAGGAGATCGTCATGAAACAGTTTGAAGCTTTGACCCGAAAAGACAATCAGCCGGTTCGCTACCTCATCGTGGACGATTCGGTCTTCGCGCGGAAGAGCCTCGCGAAAATGATCGAATCGTTCGGCGGACGCCTCGCTGGCGAAGCTGGCGACGGTTGCACGGCGATCACTGAATACACGCGCACGAAGCCGGACATCGTGCTGATGGACATCACCATGCCGCAGATGGAAGGCATCGAAGCGGTCGAGCGCATCGTCCAGGAACATCCCGATGCGCGCGTCGTGATGGTCTCTTCGGTCGGCTACCAGGACAACATCCTGGCTGCGCTGCAGAAGGGCGCGCGACACTTCGTGCAGAAGCCGGTGAAGCCCGACGCGCTCTACGAAATCATCCGCTACGTACTCAACGACGACGGCGTGACCCCGCCGCCCACCATCACCGTGGAAGAAGGGAAAGTACGATGAAGATGGATCTGATTCAGCCGTTTATCGGCTCGCTCGATACCGTGCTCGCGGAAATGATGCAGGAGCCCGCGAAGATCGCCGACCTCGCGATGGAAGAGGACGGCTATCGCAAGAAAGGCCTCGCCGCCGAAGTCATGTTCAAAGGACAGATCGAGGGGCGCATCGTGCTCGATATGGAGCCGCAAGCCGCCGCGAAAGTGGCGAGCTATCTCGCCGGAGCCGAAGTCGATCCCGGCGAGCCGATCGTTCCGGAAGCCGTCTGCGAGCTGGCGAACATGGTGATCGGCAACGCGGTAACGCAGCTCAACGATCGCGGCTTTCAGTTCAAAGTTTATCCGCCGGCGCTGTTGACCGAAGAGCAGTGCGCCAAAGCCGGCCAGGATTCCGAAGCGACGATCCTGTGCTTCGAAACTCCCCACGGAAACGTCTACCTGAATATCGCCATGCACTACCACGCGCGCCGCAGCCGCGAACGCGCCCCCATGGCCGTTGGATAGCCTTGCCGTTGCCTTGGTGGCACAGACAATCCTGTGTGTGCGCTTCGCTCCGGCCGGCGCGTTCGTAGGGGCACGATATATCGTGCCCGGCACACTTCCTTGGCTCAATTTAAGCCGTCCGGCAGGTGGCCGACGTTCGGGCATTAGACCTTGCGCGTGGCGAGTGGCCCACCCTCAGGCCCTGCGCGCGCCGTCGCTTCCGTCCCCGCATGCCCAGATCACACCCGCTTTCATTCGGAGCATGAGCCACAATTGAGAGGGTGCTTGCCGTTTCCTTGCCCTTCAGCCTTTGACCTTCGGTTTCCAATCCGGATTCGGCGGACACGAATGCGCCTTTCCACCTGAATAGAAACCGAAACTGCTCCACACCCAGTCCTTCGGGTGTTTCACCAGTCCCCGTTTCACGGGATTGAAGTGCATGTAGTTCAGTTTCTCGTTCTTCTTCTTCCAGCTCCACACATTGAAGTCGTAGAACCGCCGTTGCCAGAACGGCTGGGG
>Ga0209415_10008959_pt1 | contig 17253 bp, 11 predicted proteins | sample PeaSoiSIISIP2007_FD_187696 | JGI IMG/M metagenome (GOLD analysis project Ga0209415, IMG submission 187696) | Peat soil microbial communities from Weissenstadt, Germany - SII-SIP-2007 (SPAdes) (version 2) | ecosystem: Environmental > Terrestrial > Soil > Wetlands > Peat | place: Germany... | reverse complement strand
TCGACGGTGATTCACGCGCACAATCTCATCGCGCGGCGCATCGCCAACGACTCGGCGTTTCGCTTCTCGATCGAGAAAATTGAGCGTGAGTTGAAGGCGACTCACGCCAACGCGGCTTGAGTGGAGCAAGCTGTGCACAAGCTTGGTACAATCGCCGCGTTATCTACAGGGATCGATGGCACTCGTCACGAAACGGCTTTTGCGGGGGATCGCTCAACAACTTATGCCCAACACATTCCGCTTTATTGGCGGGCACTTAGCGGATCGCTGAACAAATCAACAGGTCCTACTGCTGATTCTGATCAGCTCTTTAGATCAAGATCAAGATAGTAATAGTAGGCCACCGGAACGGGTAATAAATGGAACTGGTTATCGAACGAGTCTCGCTGCAGAGCAGTCTCGCGATGGTTCAGGGGATCGTCGAGCGGCGCAACACAGTGCCGATTCTCGGACACGTGCTGATTGAACCGGAAGGGAACAAGCTCAAGCTTTCGGCGACCGACCTCGAAGTCGGCATCCGCACCGAAGTCGCGTGCAAGGCCTCGGAAAAAAGCAGCCTCACGCTCAACGCGCGCAAACTGTTCGAAATCGTGCGCGAGGCCGAGGGCGACGAGGTTGCGTTCAAATCGCTGGACAACGATTGGGTCGAGCTCAAATGCGGGCGGGCGCGCTTCAAAATGATGGGTCTCGATCCGCGCAGCTTCCCGGCCATGCCGTCCCAATCGACCAAGGGCAGTGCGGAGCCGGCGCGCAAGGCGGTCAGTGGCGACCTGAAAGTCGCGGCGACGGTGCTCGCTGCGATGATCGACAAAACGCTCTTCGCCGTGAGTCCCGACGAGGCGCGCTACAACCTGAGCGGCGTCTATATCGATTCGCCCGAGGCGGGCCTGGCGCGAATGGTCGCGACCGACGGCCATCGCCTGTCGCTAATCGATCGCGAAGTCGCGGGCTTTTCTATGAAGGGCGGCGCGATAATTCCGCGCAAGGGCATGGCGGAGTTGCGCAAATTGCTCGACCAGGCGGGCGATGGCGAAGTCGAGTTGACGCTTGACGGAGCGCTCGCCTGGATCAAGCGCGGGGCGACCGAAGTCTCGATGCGGCTGGTCGAGGGCGAGTTCCCCGACTATCGCGGAGTGATACCGAAACAATCGCGCTATCAAGTGGCCGTCGGCCGCGACGCGTTGCTCAGTGCGATAAAGCGCGCGGCGATCTTCTCCAATGAGCGTTATCACGGCGTCAAGCTTGGACTTTCGAGCGGCACGTTGACGGTATCGTCGGCTAGTCCTGAGATGGGCGAGGCCAGCGAGACGATCGACGTCGAGTTCGGCGGCGACGAGTTTTCTATCGGCTTCAATGCGTCGTACGTGCAGCAGGTGCTAGGAGTTATTCCGGAGGGGACCGACGCGGTGTTGGGCCTCAGCGACGAAGTCAGCCCGGGCGTGATCACCACCCCGTCCGACAGCCAGTTCACCTACGTCGTGATGCCTATGCGCTTGTGAGCCAAACGAGCTCGAGCGCCGGACGGGTCAGTGGAGCGGCGAGGCGAATTACTCCACGACGTCGAGCAGGACCATCGCATTGAGGCCGTGCTCCTTCGATTCCCACGGGAAGACCGTTTCGGCGGCAGCGAGCTTGGTGTTGAACTTGAGCAGTCCGAGGTCGCGCCGGCGGATGACAATCCATCGCACGCGACCTCCGCTAACGACGCTATTGAGATCGGCGAGCTTCTCGTATTCGGGCGTCGGTTGCGGCAGACCGAGGTAGAAGACAGGCCCCTGGTTGCGGAAGAAAGCCAACCCGGCGGTATCGTTTCCGATTAACGTTCGCACTTGGGCCGCGAAGGGTTTTTCGCTGCGAAAGGCGTCGCCCGCCGGCATCGCAAACACGAAAAAATAGAACATGAAGAGCCAGGCGATTGCGCCAATAGCGATCCCGATGCGCTCCGGACGGAACTTGCGCAAGGCGAATGAGATGGCCGCAAGCGATCCAATCCAGAAAATCGCATAAACGACCAGGTTGGGCGCGGGCGGCAGTTGCGACCACGGTTGCGGCAGGAAAAGCGCCGGCGGAATGAACGCGAGCGTCGCCAGGGTGATCGCGGTAACGATAACGCCGAAGCCGAATTTGATTAGCGTCCGCACCAGGCGGGTCATGCGCTCGAACGGTTGATCGAGCAGGCGCGCGATGAGAATCGCAGCGGCGGGCAGGATCGGTAGGATGTAGTAGCTGCGGCGCGATCCCGACAGCGTAAAGAAAGCGAATGTGGCCCAGAAAAAAGCCATTGTGAAACGATCGCTGCGGGTGCGCTCGGAAGCGGTGGAAACCCGGATGTGCGCATTTACGAGCGCGGCCGGCAGCAGCACGCACCACGGCGCCATCAACGCGAAAATCACGTAGGTGTAAAGATAAATCGGACCGCGATGATCGAATGGCTCGAAGTAGCGCTGAACGTTCTCGCGATAGACCATCGAGAGGCCTTTGCTGGAGCCGGTTTCGAGATTGGAGATAGCGAAGGGAACATAGTAAATCGCGGCGGCGAGGGCGATCGCGAGCGGCGTCTTCCAATTGAAGAACCAGCGGTTGCGATCCACGATCCAGCGGAGGCGCTGACCTATCGACCCGCTGAGCAGCGCGCGGCCGAGCTCGGCCCAGCCGTCGGCAAGCAGGCAGTAGGATCCGATAACGGCGATCGGCAGGACGAAGCCGAGGAGGCCCTTCGTCTGCGACGTCAACGCCATCACAATCCATAGCGCGACGACCCACCATCCCTCTTGATCACGCTCGTGGCGCAGGAACAGCAGCAGCGCCGCCATTTCCCCTGCGATCGTTTCGACATCGGCGGAGGCATTACGCGAAAAAAATACGAAACTGAAGCTGGTCGCCAGGATGAATGCTGCGACCACGCCGGTTTTGAGATCGTAAAGGCGCCGGCCCATCGCGATGAGAAAAGCGACCGCTAACATCCCGGCGATCGCACATGGGAGGCGTGCAGCGGCCTCGTTCATCCCGCCGGTGAGCCAGGTTGACGCGACCACTAGCCAGTAGGTGGCCAGCGGTTTGTCATAGTATGGGTGTCCGTTGATGGTCGGCCAGAAGTAGTTCGACGTGAGCCGCATCTCGCGGGCGATTTCGGCCCAGCGGAATTCCGAGGCCCAGAGGGCGCGCGCGCCAAGGCGAGCGAAGAAAAGTATCGCGGCGAGGCCGAGCACGACCCAGGCGATTTTGCGCCAGCGGAGGTCATCGGTGGCGGCGGGAAGGACGTCGATTGCAGTGTCGCTAGCGCCGGTATCCGCGCGCATCTCTGGAGCGGCGGACGGACGGCTCGATTCAGCGGTTTCCATCAGCGGAAAGAGTCGCAGTCTGATTTCGCGATGGCAAGCGGGTGCCAGAGGGCAGAGCCTCGCACACCTGCTCGGTAAAGAAGTTGTTGAAGAACGCAAAATTATGATTTTCACTGAAACCTCATAAGGTTTCAGACTCCCTTTTTTGAGATGATTGCTTGGGGTGCTGGGGATGCGCGTACTGGATAGATAGACTGCAAGTCACTGATCAGTAAAAGCTAAGAGACGAAATACTTTCAGAATCATTTGCGGCAAACGCTTTGAGAGCCGCTGCACGAAATTCCTTTCGGCGAGTCGATAATCCAATGAGCCAGGACCAAAGCTCTCACGATGATTCCACGCACAGGGCCAATCGGCTGATCAACGAGCAAAGCCCATATTTGCGCCAGCACGCGCATAACCCGGTCGATTGGTACCCATGGGGCGAGGAGGCGCTCGGACGGGCACGGAGCGAGAACAAGCCGATTCTGCTCTCGATCGGCTACTCGGCGTGCCATTGGTGCCACGTGATGGAGCGCGAGTCGTTCGAGAACGAGACCATCGCGCGCGTGATGAACGAGAATTTCGTCTCGATCAAGGTCGATCGCGAGGAACGGCCCGACCTCGATCAGATTTACATGGACGCGGTTCAATTGCTGACCGGGCGCGGCGGATGGCCGCTCACGATGTTCCTGCTCCCGGACGGACGGCCGTTTTACGGCGGGACATATTTTCCACCGGTCGATCGCCATGGCCTGCCGGGCTTTCCGCGCCTGCTGGCGGCGATCGCCGACGCCTATCACAAGCAGCCGGGTGACGTGCAGCAGAACGTCGAGCGGCTGACGGCGGCGATGGGCCCGGTGGCGACTATGCAAGCGTCCGGGAGCGAGCTGGAGAGCTCGACCCCGCTGAACGCCGCGCGCGCCTTGGGGAAACATTACGACAGCATCCACGGCGGCATCGGTGGCGCGCCGAAGTTTCCCAACACGTTCGTCTTTTCGCTTTTCCTGCGGATGTACGAGGCCGACAGCGACATCAATTTCGCCGACATGGTGCGCGACACGCTGACCAAGATGGCAAAGGGCGGGATTTACGATCAAATTGGCGGCGGGTTCCATCGCTACAGCGTCGATGAGCGCTGGCTGGTGCCGCATTTCGAGAAGATGCTCTACGACAACGCGCTGCTGGGGCGGCTCTACCTGGATGCCGGACGGGCGCTGAACGAGCCCGAGTTTCTGGGCGTCGCGCGCGAAATCCTGGAATACGTATTGCGCGAGATGACCAGCCCGGAGGGCGGGTTCTATTCGTCGCAAGACGCCGATAGCGAGGGCGAAGAGGGCAAGTTTTTTCTGTGGACGCCGGCCGAGGCGCGTGAAGCGATCGCAGACGAAGAGTTCACGAAGATCGCGGCGCGCTATTTCGATAACAGTGAGGGAGGGAACTTCGAAGGGCGGAACATCCTGAACCGCACGATTGGGCAGGCTGACGCGGCCAAGCTGTTCAGCAAATCGGCCGACGAGATCGCGGCAGCGGTCGAAACGATCAAGTCGCGCATGTTTGACGTGCGCGAAAAGCGGATCAAGCCGGGGCGCGACGAAAAGATCCTCGCGGCGTGGAACGCGATGATGATCGCGGCGTTCGCCGAGGGCTATCGCGCACTAGGCGACCCTCGCTATTTGGCGGCAGCCGAGCGCGCGGTCGAATTCGCGATGACGAAGCTGTGGGACGGGCGTGCGCTGCGGCGTTCCTACAAGGACGGCGTCGCGCGCTTCAACGCTTATCTCGAGGATTACGCCTTGATGGCCGGCGCGATGATCGACACTTATGAGGCGTCGCTCGATCCGCGCTACCTGGCGCAGGCGCGCACGCTCGCCGACATCATCCTGGAGCGCTTCCTCGATCGCGAGAACGGCGGCTTTTTCTTCACCTCGGACGACCACGAACAGTTGATCACACGGTCGAAGGCGGCTTTCGATGGATCGACGCCGTCCGGCAACAGTGCGGCGGTGATGACGCTGTTGCGGCTGCACGCCTATACCGGCGACGAGCGCTATGCGAACGAAGCCGCGCGCGCGATCAACTTGCTCGCGGAGTTGATCGAGAAACAACCGTTTGGCTTCGCCCACATGCTCGAGGCGGCCGACCTGTATTTTCGCGGACCGACAGAAATCGTGCTGGTGGGCGATCGATCGTCGGCGGAGTTTCGCGAATGGATCGAGCGCGCTGGACTCCTCTACGTGCCGAATCGGGCGCTGTTCGTTACCGATACGAAGGGCGACGGCAGTGGATTTATCCCGGAGCAGGCGCGCGGCAAGCCGCAGCTCAATGGCCAGTTGACGGCGTATGTTTGCCGCGAGCGCGCATGCTCGCCGCCGATGACCAGCTTCGAGGCGGTGATTGCCGCGCTCGACGACTAGCGCCGCGCGAGTGGTGGGGCCTCAGGGCGGGATGGCGAGCGACGACGACGGCGCGGTGCTGGGCGGTGCAGTCCGCGCTGAAGAAGTCGCTCAAGTCAGCGGCGAGAACCCCGAAAATTCTCCAGCTTTCGGCACGACGATCGTCAATCGGGCCGCGCGATTGACCCGTGGCACGATCAAGGCGGTCGTGTTCAACGCACGCACGGGAGCGCACTTCGACGGCATCCTCGCATGCCTGCGCCGCCCACCGCTGGCGGACGCGGACGTGATCATGCTGTGCGAAGCGGATTGGAAATTGCGGCGATCGTTCGATCGGGAGATCGCCGCTGACCTCGCGGCGGAGCTCGGAATGAGTTTCGCCTACGGTCCTGAATTCGCGATTCGGCGACCCGCCGGAGCCCCGCCGGCGTTCCTCGGCAACGCGATTCTATGCTCGGTGCCGCTGGCCGATGCGCGGATGATCGCGCTGCCGACTACCGTCATGAGCCGGCGTTATGCGCGGCTGCTCGGCCAGCCGCGGGCGTTGGTCGCGACGGCGGTCTTCGGCGGTCGCGAGATCACGATCGTCGTCGCGCATCTGCATAGCCGATGGGATCCGGCGGGGCGTGCGCGGCAGATGGCGACCGTAATCGAAGGGATTGCGCCGGCCGGTCCGACGATCCTCGGCGGCGACTTCAACACCACCACCACTCGGCTGGATCGCACGTCGGCGCTCGCGATGGTGGCGGTGCGGATGGCCTTGCGGCCGCGACGCTTCCGCTATCCGGAGCGCTTCGAGCCGCTATTCGAGCAGCTGCGTCAATCGGGTTTCGAAATCGAGCGCGCGAACGTCGCCGGCAAGCCGACGTTCACATTCCACCGCGCGATTCCGCCGGCGCTGCGGCCGAAGCTCGACTGGATTGCGTTGCGGGAGTTGCAGGCCGAGCCGCGTTCAGCGCGAGTGATTGCGGCGCGAGCGTCGTTCTTCGGACCGCGTGTGTCCGACCATGACTTCGTGATGTGCGAAGTGCGGTTGTGATCGATTCGGCGCGGACTCCCCCACGAGACCACGATAACACTGCATACAGCATCCGAAAATCGTGCGATGACTGCCGTTCCTTGCGCCTTGTTATTGCTGTGAAACACTATAGTCCTAACCTACCCCCTCATAACTCCCTCTTAGAAGATATGACTTATGAAGCGGATTTTGTTCCTTGTCGCAGTTATCGCCATTTCTGGCTGCTCAGCGCATAGTCCGATGATTATTAAGAACACCGTGGACACGGAATCCCGTACTACAGTTCAATACCCTCCAACTCAGCAGAAAATATTTATCACGGGCGAGAGCCTGCCCGCAGATTCCTATGATGTTATTGCCAGAATAGACGTTCGGTAAGATTTGGTATGGGAGCTCCCAGAACGTGCTTGTTTCATTGGCCGACCGTGCGAGAGAACTGGGGGCTGTAATAGAGGTAAAAACGTGGCACCAGCCGTCTGGCTTTTCGTGGGCGGCGCCCCACGGTTCGGGAATGGCAGTAAAGCTTAAGGACAGAGCGTCTATCGAAAAAAGACAGATTCCCGGGGATTGGATGTAACGGCCGCCCCGTCAAGATCGGCGCCGAACGCGTCGCATGTGCCGCCGGGCGTCCGGACCGTCGAATTGCGTTGCCAATTTCCGGAATTCCTCCCTTAGAGCTTGGGCTCGGCGATCGAACCGCGCGCGCGCTCGTAGGTGTCGGCGACCCGAAAGACCGTCGCTTCGTCGAAGGGCTTGCCGATGATTTGCATCGAGACCGGCAATCCGTTGGGCGCGACTCCCGTCGGAATCGCGAGCGCGGGTTGCCCGGTGACGTTGAACGGCGCCGTGAAACGCAGCACCGCAGCAACCATATCGACCTGTTCACCCCGGTCGGTTAGCGCGCGGCCGCCGACGTCGATGCGCGGCGCGGGAATCGCGGCTGTGGGGGCGGCAAGCACGGTGAAGTTGTCGAGCGCTTTGAGAGCTTCGGCGAGAATGGCCGCGCGGGAGCGCTGCGCGCGAACGTAGTAAATGGCCGGCGTCATCATCCCGGCCTCAAGCATGCGGCGCACGTCGGCGCCGTACTCATGCGGGCGCGTGCGCATCCACTGCTCGTGATATTCGGCAGCTTCGACGAAGGTGATATTGGTCGCGATGGTCGAGGACATCTCGATGTGTGGAATCGAGACTTCATCTACCTCGGCGCCGAGAATCCGCATTTCGCGCAAGGCCGCATTGAAGGCGAGCGCGACTTCGTCGGAGACCCCGTTCAGCAATTCCTTGATGATGCCGACGCGAACGCCCTTGAGACTGCCGTCAAGCGCCTGCACGTAGTCCGGGACCGGTTCATCGCTGCTGGTCGAATCGTGAGTGTCGTGGCCGGCGATGATCTGAAGCATCAGAGCCGCATCACGTACCGTGCGCGTTATCGGGCCGGTGTGGTCGAGCGAATCGGCCAAGGGCAATACGCCATAGCGGCTGACGCGGCCCCAGGTCTGCTTCATACCGACGCATCCGCAAAAGGCCGCCGGGATGCGAATCGAACCGCCGGTGTCGGTGCCGATCGTGGCGGCGGCCATTTTCGCGACAATCGCGGCGGCTGAACCACCGCTCGACCCGCCGGGAATGCGTTCCAGATTGTAAGGGTTACGGCAGGTACCCCAATGCGGGTTGGTATTGGTCGCGCCGCTCGCGAATTCGTGCAAGTTGAGCTTGCCGAGGAGAATCGCGCCGGCCTCGCGCAGACGCGCCCACACCGTGCAATCGAAATCGGGCACGAAAGTGCCAAGAATTTTCGAGCCGCCGGTAGTCAGTACGGCGCGGGTGTTACAGAGATCCTTAAGTGCGATGGGCACGCCGTGGAAGGGGCCGCGCCAATTGCCGTGCGTGATTTCGTCTTCGGCCTTGCGCGCGGCGACGCGTGCGTCATCAGTTGTGACGGTGATGTAGGCGAGGATTTTCTGGTCCAGGGCTTCGATACGTTCGAGGTAGGCGTCGGTTATCTCAATTGGAGATAGCTCTTTGGCGCGGATCTTCCCCGCGAGCGTCGCGACATCGAAGCCAAGGATTTCAGCATGACTGGACATGGCATCACCTCGCGGGACGATTAGGGCAAAATGCGTCGGATGCGATCGGCCTCGGCACGGAGGGCCGGGTAGCCGAAGGGCGGCTGGATGCCGAGAAGGCCGATTCCGTGGAGGCGGCGCGAGTAGCTCGCCATGGCGCCGATGATATGTGCGACCGAGGCCGCCGACTCATCGGAAAACTCGTAATCGAACAATTCGCTACCGAGCAGTTTGACGGTTTCGGCGTTGAATCTAGCCATCGTTCGCGCTCCCTTCGTACTCATTGAAGACGCTGGATTGGCGTTGCGCTCAATCCTGGCGCGTTCAGGCGGTGCTAGCCCCTAAGTTGCCACGAACGTCGCGAATCCCCTAATGAATCGCGCCGATTTATGGCATCCGGACGATTCGGCGCGTGGCCAGATCGGCGATACGGTCAGCCGGGTAGGCGAGAATATCCACAAGAATCTCCATCGTATGTTCGCCCAGCAACGGACCGGTGCGATCGACTTTGCCTGGCGTCGCGGCGAATTTGGTGAGAATGCCGGTCTGCGACACCTTGCCCCAGGTGGAATGTTGCAGGTCGAGCAGTAGATCGTTGGCGAGTACCTGCGGGTCGTCGAAGAGGTCGCTGAAACGATTCACCGGGATCGCGGGAACGCCTGCATCGTGCAGCGCCAAGATCGCCGAGGCGCGATCGAATTTACGCAGGTGCTCGCTCAACGCGGCGGCGAGTTGGCCTTCGCTCGGTTCGCGGGCGGCATCGTTGAAGGCGCTCGGTGTGGCAATCGCGGCGAGCGTGCGAAGCGCGTCCCAATGGACAGCGGACTTCGCGGCAATGAAGAGCCAGTTACGGTCGCGGCATTCGTAGGCGCGGCACAGGGCCGAGGCGCCGCGATATTCGGCGTGGCCATTTTCCATGTCCGGTCGGCCCGGATAGAAGATGAATTCGCCCGCCTGGAACGCCATCGCGGCTTGCAGCAGGGAGGTCTCGCACATTTGACCGCGGCCAGTGTGTTCGCGCGCGTTGAGCGCCAGCACACAGCCATACGCGGAGAGCATCGCGGCGCCGTAATCGCAAATCGCGCAGGTGAGATACACCGGATGGCCGTGCGGTCCGCCCTGTGCCGCCATCACGCCGGAACGCGCTTGGAGTAGCGGGTCGAAGCCGGGCTGATCGTGTTCGGGGCCGCGATTACCGAAGGCGGTGACCGACATGTAGATGAGGCGCGGATTTATCGCCGCCAGCGTCTCGTAGTCGAAGCCATAACGGCGCATACGGCCGGGGCGCAGGTTCTCGACGATGATGTCAGCGCGCCGGGCGAGCCCGCGGATGATTTCGTGACCCTCGGGCGTGGTGAAATCAAGCGATAGGCCGCGCTTGCCCTCGTTCCAGCCAAGAAAGCCGAAACCGAAATGGCGGAAGGCGTCGCCCTCGAAGCTCTCGATCTTGATGACCTCGGCGCCCATCTGCGCGAGGATCATGGGGCCGTACGAGCCTGCGATATAGCTGCAAAAATCGAGGACGAGGACGCCGGTGAGCGGGCCGCTAGCGGTCGATAAGCCGGCGCGGTGCCTCAGCGCGCCCGACTGCGTGAGGTTTACGCACGCGAGCCGCGCGGGTTCTGCCGAGCTGTCGAGCCAGTGGAGGGCTTCGGCGACGCCATCGTTGGAGACCGCGGGCGCGGGGCCGCTTATTTCGCCAGGCGTGGCGCGGAGATTAATTGGAACGCCGGCCTGCACGGTCGTGCCGAGAGTGGGATCGTCGAGTTCGCGGCGCATCTCGAGCGCGCGCGTTTGTGGATGGCTCATGAATTCGTCGCGGGTCATCACCGGCGCGCAGGGAACGTCGGCCTCGCGCAGCAGTGCGAGCCACTCATCACATGGACGGGTGCGGATGATCGCCTCGAGGATTTCCTTGAGCGTCTGCCAATTTTCCTTGGGCACGCCCCACGGCGCGCCTTCGAAGCGCGGGTCGGCGACGAGGTCGGGCCGTTCGATGGCGAGCGTGAACTTGTTCCAGAAGGTGGTGTTGCCGCAGGCAATAAACAGGTAGCGGCCGTCGTTCGCCTCGAACAGGCGATAGCATGGAATCGGGCCGAGCGGGTCTTGGGGACCGTGGTACAGCGAGGTCATCTTCTCGTGGCGCATAATGCCGCCGGTCTGCAGTGAGAACGCGCCCGCGAGCGTCGAGACCTCGACTGCCTGTCCCGGGCCATTGGCACGCGCGAGCAAGGCCGCGGCGGCGGCGGTCGCGCCCATCACGGCGGCGGCATAAGTGGCGGCGGGAAAAGTGAGCGGGGCGGGGTTTCCGCTACGCGTCCATTGGGTGCCGGAAATCGCCCCGAGCGCCGCGACCAGTTCCTCGCCGGCCTCGAAGTCGGCGTATGGTCCGCGATTTCCGAACGGTGGTAGTTCGAGCGCGATTGCGCGCGAATTGATCGCGGCGATCGACTCGCGGTCGAGGCCGAGTTGGCGCGCGCGTGCCGGCGTCCATCCCGCGATGACGACGTCCGCACGAGCGATGAGCTGCGCCGCGTCGGCCTTGCCCGCGGGAGTCGCAAGGTCGAAGAAGACCGACCGTTTGCTGCGATTGAGTGCATGAAAATGCGCTGTGCCGCGCGCGGCCTCGCCGCCCGGCGGCTCCACTTTGACGACCTTTGCGCCTTGTTCCGCGAGCAGCATGGCGGCGTACGCAGCGGCCATATTGGAGCTGAATTCGACTACGACAACGCCGTCGAGGGCTTTAGCCATGGCGGTATAATCGCAACAATCGGCCCCAAATCAAGCGATCGAGCGCGCCGGCGTCTTTTCGCGATGGAGAGAAGCACGGCGCGGGAATATGATGACTTCGATGGAGCTTGCTACGAAATCATGGCGTCGGGCCGTCCTTGCGATACGGATCACTGCGGTGTGCGCGGGCATCATCCCGATCGTCGCAATCGCGACGCCGCGAGCCGCGGTCGCGCAGAGTTTCACGGTGGACAGCACTGCCAGCGAGGCGCTCACGAACTACCTGCGGCAGAATCGATTGCCGCTAGTCGGTGCGCAGATCGGGACGGCGTCCACGGGTGCGCGGCGTTTGGTGCTTTACGGATACGTCGCGACTGAAATCGGTAAGAGCGACGCCGAGAGCAAGGCGATCGCGCACCTCGGCGGGCCACGGCCGGAGGTCGTCAACCGCATCGTGATTCAGCCGGAAATCGCCAAGATGAAGTCTGGCGGGCACGGGGGATCATTGGGTGAGGCGAGTACCGGCGGCGTAAACGATTATGCGGCCAGCGGTGCGCCGAGCGGAGCGTTCGTGGGACAATCCCTCGACCAGGTGATCGACGACATCCAGCGCTACGGCATCAAGAGCGTGCCTGACGATCAGAACGGCCCCTAGCCGTTCGCAGAATCTCATCGTCGATTACGATCGATGACCACGCTCGCGCGGCAACGCGAACGGTTGCCGTGCTACAATTCGCGCCACCGTGGCCGACCGAATAATCCAGCTCAGAAAGACGCCGGACTCCGCGGCGGACGAGCGCAATTACCGCATCAAATACGCCGATCTGCTGAATCCGGCGCAACTGGCCGCCGTGACGCATCGCGAGGGCCCGATGCTGGTGGTGGCGGGTGCGGGTTCGGGCAAGACGCGCACGCTGATTTATCGGGTCGCGCGGCTGATCGAGAGCGGCGTGCCGCCCGGCGCGATCCTGCTGCTGACGTTTACGCGGCGCGCGGCGCAGGAAATGCTGCGGCGGGTCGAGCAACTCGTCGGCGATCGCGGGAGTGAGGTGGCGGGCGGCACGTTCCATTCGTTCGCCAACAAGATGTTGCGGCGCTTCGGCGCGCCGATCGGACTCAAGCCCAACTTCACGATCCTGGACCGGTCCGACATGGAAGACGTGATCAATCTGCTGCGCACACGGATGGGATTCGCGTCGAAGGATCTGCGCTTTCCGAAGAAGTCCACGCTCGCGGAAGCGCTCAGCATGGCGCGCAACAAGCATCGCGAACTCAAGGACGAGCTGGAAGCCGACTTCGCGCATCTGCTCGAGCACGAGGCCGAGATTCTCGCGCTCGCGGCCAATTACGAAACCTACAAGCGCGAACGTGCGATGCTCGATTACGACGACTTGCTCTACCGGCTCGCCGAACTCCTGCAACAGCATGAGCCGACTCGGCGCCGGCTCTCTGACAACTATCGCTACATAATGATCGACGAATATCAGGACACCAATGTGATCCAGGCCGAGCTGGTGCAACTGATCGCGATGACCCATCGCAACGTGATGGCGGTGGGCGACGACGCGCAGTCGATATATTCCTTTCGCGGCGCCAATTTTCGCAACATCCTGGACTTTCCGCAGCTCTTTGCGGGCGCGCGCGTCGTCAAGCTCGAGGAGAACTATCGATCGCTGCAGGGCATCCTCGATCTCGCCAACGAGGTGATCTCGCACGCCTCCGAGAAATACACCAAGGCGCTCTTTACGCAGCGGCACGGCGAGCTGCGCCCGCTGCTGGTGCGCGCGCAGGACGAGCATACGCAGTCGCGCTTTATCGCGCAGCGCATTCTGGAGTTGCGCGAGGAGGGCGTCGAGCTAAGCGAGATCGCGGTGCTGTTCCGCTCGAGCTTTCATGCGTTCGATCTCGAACTCGAGCTGCAACGTCGCGATATCCCGTTCATCAAGCGCGGCGGCTTCAAGTTTATCGAGACCGCGCATATTAAGGACGTGCTGGCGCATCTACGCGTGATTACGAATCCGATCGACGCGGTTTCATGGATGCGCATCCTGGTGCTGGTCAACGGTGTCGGCAATCGGCGCGCGGAGCGCCTGATCGAAGAGGTCGTCGCCGCGTCCGACCCAACCAAGGCAGTGATGGAGAGCGCGGCTAAACTCGGGATTCGTGCGCAAGCGGCAATCGAGGGGTGCGCGCGGCTGGGCCGTCTGCTCGGCGGATTGCGCGCTGAGGGCCGCCGGCCAGCCGATCAGCTAGCCGAGGTGATGGACTACTACGCACCGATAATGCGCGAGGCTTATCCCGACGACTATCCAAAGCGCGAACGCGACCTCGAACATTTTCAGAACCTGGCGGAACGTTATCGCAGCCTCGACGCGATGCTCGCGGACATGGCGCTGGAGCCACCCAACGACTCGATTGGCGACGTCCTCGCGGTCGAGCCGGAGGAGGGTTACGTCACGCTCAGCACGATCCATTCGGCGAAGGGACTCGAATGGCGCGTCGTGTTTATCATCTGGGTGGCGGAAGGACGCTTTCCCGGTCCGATGAGCGTAGGGGCCGACGAGATCGAGGAGGAGCGCCGCCTGATGTACGTCGCGAGCACGCGCGCACGCGACGAGCTATATTTGTCGTATCCGATCCACATGTTCGATCGCGCGATGGGATTTGTGATGGGACGGCCGTCGCGCTTTCTGGAAGATCTCTCGCCCGAAGTGCTACCTACCGCACTCCTCCAGGAAGAGGAGCAATCCTCATAGGGCGTTTCGACCGGGACGGTAACTCGCCCGATCGGCGCAACTAAAGTTGGCGGACCGCTTACGCGGCTTTCGCGAGGCGCGCGTAGTGGTTGGCGATTTCGCGGCCGATCAATTCCATCTGGCCCGCCCACGCGCCGGGTTCCGCCACCGGCCATAGTACGAACTTGTCGAGGCCGACATCGGTGTACTCCTGCAGGCGCGCGATGATGTCGTCGGGCGAGCCGAAGACCGTGCGCTGCAGGAAGGCGTCGCCCCCGCGGCCCATCGTCGCGAGCATCGGACGCATCTCTTCCATCGCACGCTCGCGTGTCGGCGCGAGCCGGCAGAGCAGGATGAGTCCCGGCTCGATATGCGCGTTGGCGCGACCCGCTTCGGCGGCGTAACGATGAATAGTTTCCATGCTGCGGGCAAATTCGTCGGGTGCCTGAAACGACGCGAAAAAGCCGTCGCCGAGGCGCGCCGTGCGCTTCAATGCGGCGTCGGATTTACCGCCCACCCAGAGATCGATGGTGCCTGAATTGTTGTGATCCCGATGGGCGGGGCGGGGCTCGATCGTGACGTTATCGAAATTGAAGAACTTGCCGTGGAAGCTGGCGTTGGCCTCGGTCCAGACCTTGCGCAGGACCATGATGCCTTCGTCGAGGCGCCGGCCACGTCCTTCGGTCGGGATGCCGCAGGCCGCGTAGTCGGCGAGGTTGGCGCCCGTGCCTACCGCCATCACCATGCGGCCGTTGGAGAGATAGTCAAGTGTGGAAAAAGCCTTTGCGGTGATCAACGGATGCCGGAGGTTGAGCAGGAACACGCTCGGTCCGAGCTTAATGCGCGAGGTGCGCGAGGCGATCAACGACAGCGTCGCGACGACGTCGAGTTCCGGCGACGGCGCGAGCAGATGGTCGGAGAGCCAGAACGAATCGAGGCCCCATTCCTCGGCGCGCTCGGCGACCTGCGCGATGGTCTGAGCGGTGGGCATCCCGAGGCGAAAGAGACCGAAACCGACGCCGACTTTTATCTGCTTCATGCCATTACTCCCGACTAGGCGCGTCCAAGGCGCGGTGATAAATTGCTATAGATGCGTAAATCGCCATTATATGCGTAGATCGCCATTGGGGCCAAAAGCCGTCGAGGTGACGATTTTGGGCAGCGGCGATGCGTTTGCCAGTCACGGCCGCTTCCAGTCCGGATATATCATCGAAAGCCCGGATTGCCGAATCCTGATGGAGGCGGGCCCGACTGCGCTGTGCGCGATGAAGCGCATGGACTTCAAGCCCGCCGACATCGATATGATTCTGGTGAGCCACCCGCACGGCGACCACTTCGGTGGGCTGCCATTTTTTTTACTCGAGTACACGTATGAGAGTCCGCGGCGAAAGCCGCTCACAATTGTGGGCCCGCGGCACCTGGAGGAGCGGACCTGGCTCCTGTTCCGCACGATGTTTCCAGGAACCAAACCCGACCTCGATCGCCTCGTCAGCAAACTTCGCTTTGTCGTACTCGAGCCGGGGAGTGATGAAAAAATTGGCCCGATTCGGATTCGCGCAATGCGCACCCCGCACATGAAGCGCGACATTTCGCTGGCGTATCGGATCGCGGTCGGCGGCAAGAGTATCGCGTTTTCGGGCGACAGCGGTTGGACCGAGCAGATGGTGCCGTTCGTCGCGGGCGCCGACCTGTTTCTGTGCGAATGCACATACTTCGAGAGCACCGGGCTCGACTTCCATATGAATTATCCGCTGCTCGACGCCAATCACGCGCGCTTCGAGGTCGGGCGCATGGTGCTGACGCACGTCGGGCGCGAGGTGCTCGATCGGGGCGACGACGTGAAGTTGGAAATGGCGCACGACGGCATGCGGATTACGGTGTGAGGAGCAGTGAGCGGGGGAGGATTGGTTGAGGAGCGCGGAACTTTATTTCTTTCTGAAACCTCAAAGAGGTTTCAGACTTCCCATTGGGTAAAGTGCGGTGAGATCCGCACGGCCGCGGCCGCGATGCAGCCGAGAAAAACTTTGACCCTTCCGGCCTATGCGGAATCCACGTGTTGCTCGAATATAAGGGCAGTCAAAACGCGGACACCTGCCAAAATAGGTTCTCATCGATGCTGGAGCTAAAGCCGGTCGCTGCTCTGATACCGCGCTGGCTCACACCGTTTCGTATCCTGGCAATATTTTTCGTCCTACAACTTCTGATTAAATTTCTCTGGCCAAACGCCGGCCTGAGCGTATCTGTTGCGCATCTTGGCGGCTTCATCGGATCGGCAGCACTGATTCTATGCGGCCTGACATTCTGGTCTAAGGCTCGCGTTCAAATCGGCCGCCGCAAATTGCGCTACAAAACAGTGCGCATCAATGCGGGCATCGTCGCGGCAATAGGTCTGTCCTTCATTGTTGTTCAGAAGACCTCGCTCAAGATGCAGGATCAGACGGAACAGGGTCGCCCCGTCGCTGCCAAAACGCTTACCGGCCACCCGCTTACCCTCGGGTCTGGGAAGTCAGTTGAGATTCTTGCCGTAGGTCCTGTTTATGGTAAGGGTTGGTCGGGTCTAATGCTGAAGTATCGGACCCTGATTCCCCTGAATGACCTGGTAGCGCTCCGCAATGAGGCCGATGAAATTTGGGAGCGCTTCGTCGCAAACGCCGAGCATGGCGGTTACGACCAAGCAGTCATTAGCGCCAAAGGACCGGAGAAATCGAAGGGTTTCATTCTCAGCACGAACAATTCATTCAACTTCGTTTTCATGAAGAAAGATGGATCGTGGCGCACGCTTGAGTCGCCGGAACGCGCTCGCGCAAAGCTTGATTCGGATTTCATCAAGGAGTTTATGGGTCGCCTCGATTCGGCGTACGAGCATGACAACATGAATGCGCTGCTTCTTTATATGGCGAATGATTGGAATATGACGGTGATCAATCCGAGTGGAAGCGGACCGGCTAAGCAAACGCTGGATCGAATGAAATTTGTCACGGTTAGTCA
>Ga0209415_10008958_pt1 | contig 17253 bp, 9 predicted proteins | sample PeaSoiSIISIP2007_FD_187696 | JGI IMG/M metagenome (GOLD analysis project Ga0209415, IMG submission 187696) | Peat soil microbial communities from Weissenstadt, Germany - SII-SIP-2007 (SPAdes) (version 2) | ecosystem: Environmental > Terrestrial > Soil > Wetlands > Peat | place: Germany... | reverse complement strand
CGAAAGACAACGTCCGGTTTCCCGTCGCCGTCAAAGTCCTCGCCCGTCAAATCCTGGTCGAACACCACGTTGAATCCGCTGGTGCGAAAGACGACTCGGCCTGCACTGTTATAAATAGCCGCTGTGCAGGGAGTTTCGGTTTCCGCGGCGTTGCGCGCCGGCCCAATCGAGATTTCATAGCCGTCCCACAATTTCTTTTTTCGCGCAGCGTTGCTCTCGCGATTCGAGTAGCACGCAATTTCGTTGTCATCTTGATCTTGCGCATGAAGCGAAGGGCAAAGGCAGGCGGCGAGCAGAACGAAAAGGGAAATGCGGCGCACGAAGGTCTTCCTTCCCGCGCGTGTTCAGTAGACGGCGCGGTTTTGTGTCGTGGCTTTAGTATCCAGCGAATAGCGCGGCTCGGGCTTCCCTTTGTCGAGCAGTTGCCCAGCAAGGTACTCGCCCACCGCCGGACCATGTTTGAAGCCGTGTCCCGACCCGCCGCCGACGAACCACACATTCTCCATCTCGGGATGCCGGTCGATCAGGAAGTCCCCGTTCGAAGTATTTTCGTACTGGCACACGCGCGTCTCGACCACCGGCGCATTGCGCAGCGCGGGAAAACGGCTCGCGACGTATTTCTGCACCACTTCGGCCTCGGCCGCCGTCGGCAGGCGCGATTGCGTGTCGGGATCGACGCGCTCTCCATGATGATCGAGCGCAATCTTCAGCCCGCGGCCTTCGATGTCCGGCATTCCGTAGTATTCATCCTCTTGAAACAGCCAAGTGGGCAAAGCCAGCGGGGCGAATCGCGCGTCTCCCGGCGGCACGCCAAAGAAGAAAACTTCCTGCCTGCTTGGAAAAATGCGATGTCCAAGAATCTCGGGAAAAACCTTGCCGAGCCACGACCCGCACGCAAAAACGTACTGTGCCGCCAAAATCGTTTCGCCGGTGCTGCATTTTATGCTGCTCAGCCGCCCGGCGCCGTGTGGCGTCTCGATCAGCGCGACACGAAAATCCACGCTCATTTTGACAGCGTCTTGGACAATCGCCGCCACCGCCCGCCGCGCCAACAGCACGCCGCTCTTCGGCTCCAAAAATCCCCGCGTCACGCGCTCAAACGAAATCTGCGGGTAACGCCGCTCCAGCGCCGCGTGATCCATCTCTTCAAACGGCACTTCGCACCGCTTCAGTGTGGCCATGGTCTGCCGCACGCGCGAATCATCCCCGCCCGCCAGCCACAGCACTCCTGTCTCGTGAAACAGAGGCTGCCCCGTCGCTGCGAAAAAACTCTTCCACTGCGCCAGCGACCTCTGCGAAGACCGCGTATAAATCTCGTCAGTCCCGTAGCCCATGCGAATGATGCGCGTCTCCCCGCCCGAACTAGCCCGCGCATTCGACGGTCCATACGCATCGAGCAGCACCACGCGCTGCCCGCGCCGCGCCAAATGCCAAGCGCTCCACGTCCCAAACACGCCTGCCCCAATCACCGCCGTGTCGTACGTTTTTGCCGTAGTCATCGCCGCTGCATCCTATCGTATTTCCGTTATGTAGCACAGGCACTCCTGCCTGTGGGTTTTGCATTCTGATCGATCCCTCAAACCACAGCGGGTCAGTTTCCGGTAGCGGCGTTAACCCGGCACCAGGCCCATTTGCTGGAAGGACGCCATACTTTCGACAGGCAACTGTTAAATACCAGCGGACCGCTGTTTTTCCTGGAAACACTGAAGAGCGTGAGGTTCCGGCTGCGAGGAATATCCGGTAATCTTTAACCGCTATGGCACGGTACGAGCGCGGTGTTTACGTCTTGGGCCTGCTTCTAATGGGTGGCCCCGCCCCCGGCCCCGTCCGCGCCCAGGACACCAACCAAACGCATTCTTCAGACAACGCCATCCACGTCAGTGTGGACAGAGTCAATATCGGTGTCACAGTGACCGGCCTACACGGTGCCTTCATCAGGGGGCTGCGCCGCGAGGATTTTCGCGTCTTCGACGATGGTGTGGAACAACCAGTCACGGGCTTTCTCTCGATTGAAGAAGCGGCTCAAGTGGTTCTCTTGCTGGAGTGCGGTCCTGCGGTACTCTTTCTGAAGAAGAGTGAGTTTCAAGCTGCAGACACGCTCTTGGCCAGCCTCTCTCCCGTAGACCGGGTGGCGATTGTTAGCTATTCGAGATCCCCGGACCTGGTTGCCGACTTCACGAGCGACAAATCTGAAGCTCGAGCCGCACTTCGCGGCATGAATTTCATGGCCGGCTTTGGCGAATTGAATCTGGCCTCCAGCGTCGCGGCAACGCTTGACTGGCTAGCCGTTCTCCCGGGAAAGAAAACCATTGTCCTTCTCTCAAGCGGCGTCGACACTTCACCTGCCGCGAACTGGCAGATCATTCAGCAAAAAATCAAGACTTCCGACGTTCGCATTTTGGTTGTTTCGGTGGCGGGAGACCTGCGGAAACCGACTAAAGGAAGGAAGCTGTCCCCCGATGAGCGTGAAGATCGCAAGTATGTCAAAGGGGTATTTGCTGAAGCTGATCAATCTCTGCACCAGCTATCCGAAGCCACGGGTGGTCGCGTCTATTTTCCAAGGAACACAAAGGAATTGGTTCGTACATACGCTGACATTACACAGCTCGTTCGACACGAGTACAGCCTTGAATTCGCGCCGCCCTCACTTGATGGGCGAGTGCACTCACTCAAAGTCACGGCGAAGCACTCCTGGTACCATGTCGATCACCGCCAGAACTATCTCGCCCCTCCCCCAGCCGTACGTGGCATTGCCCGATAAGTCGGGCTAACCGGCAACTGACTCCCTACAATCTCTACTACTGTCTATAGTTTCCGGTTCCTCCGGTGATACCATGCAACGTTCCGTTTACTCTTCGGAGGTTCGTGTGAAATTGCGTCGCCAGCCCATCTCGTATTTTTTCTTTGTCTGCTCCCTATTCTTTTGCGCCTCTTTTGTTGCCCAGGCTCAGCAGATCGATCCCAAAACGTACGGCGCGATGAAGTGGCGCCTCATCGGCCCTTTCCGCGGCGGTCGCGCGATCACAGTGGCGGGAGTGCCCAGCCAGCCGTACACTTATTATTTCGGCGCGGTCAGCGGCGGCGTGTGGAAGACAACGGATGGCGGAATTTCCTGGGATCCACTCTTCGACAAGCAGAGCATTTCTTCTATCGGCGCAATTGCCGTTGCTGATTCCGATCCCAATGTGATTTACGCCGGCTCGGGCGAAGCCTGCATCCGCGGCAACATTTCTTTTGGCGATGGCGTTTACAAATCCACCGACGCTGGAAAAACCTGGACGAACGTCGGCCTCAAGGATACCCGCCACATCGGCGACGTCATCATTCATCCGACGAACCCCGACGTCGTGTTTGTGGCGGCGCTTGGCCACGCCTATGGCCCCAATCCGGATCGCGGTATCTACCGCACCCGCGACGGCGGCAAAACTTGGGAAAAAGTTCTGTACCTCGATGATCGCACCGGCGGCATCGAAGTTGTTTTCGATCCGCACAATCCTCACGTTCTTTTCGCCGCGATGTGGGAAGGCTGGCGCACGCCGTGGACTCTGAATAGCGGCGGCGCGAAGGATGGCCTCTATCGTTCGAACGACGACGGCTCCACCTGGAAGCGCGTCGAAGGCAACGGCATGCCCGAAGGCACGCTCGGCCGCATCAGCGTGGCGGTTTCTGGCGCCGATTCGAACGTTGTCTATGCGCTCATCGAAGCCAAAAAGGGCGGCCTCTATCGCAGCGACGATGGCGGTGTGAACTGGTCGCTCATCAACGACGATCATCGCTTCACGCAGCGCGCCTGGTATTTCACGCATGTCTGGGCCGATCCCAAAAATGTCAGCGGCGTGTACATCGCCAACACCGGTCTTTACAGCTCAACCGACGGCGGCAAGACCTTCGCACGCCTCAATTCTCCGCATGGCGACAATCACGCGCTCTGGATCGACCCCAACAACACCAATCGCATGATCAACGGCAACGACGGCGGCGCAACTATCAGCGTCGACGGCGGCAAAAATTGGACCACGCAAGATAATCAGCCCACCGCGCAGTTCTATCATGTCGCTGCCGACAACGATTTTCAGTATCGCATCTACGGCTCGCAGCAGGACAATTCGTCGCTCGGCATTCGCACGCGCAGCGATCACGGAGCGATCCTCCAGGGCGATTGGGACTCCGTCGGCGGCGGCGAAAGCGGCTACATCGTTCCCGACCCGCGCGATTCGAATATCGTCTACGCCGATGACGAGGGCCCGATTCTCACGCGCTTCGATCGACGCACCGGCCAAGCGCAAAGCATCGAGGAATGGCCCGAAGATCCCAACGGCTACGCTGCGGAGCACCAAAAATATCGGTACACCTGGACGATGCCCATCGTGATTTCTTCGCACAATCCCGATGTTATCTACCACTCCGCGCAGTATGTTTTTCGCTCGACGGATGCCGGGCGCACCTGGGCCACGATCAGTCCCGACCTGACGCGCAACGATAAAACCAAGCAGCAGGATTCCGGCGGGCCGCTCACAAAAGACCAGTACACCGTCGAATACTACGACGTGATTTTCAGTTTGGCGGAATCGCCCAAGCAGGAAGGCGTTCTTTGGGCAGGCACGGATGATGGTTGGGTGCAACTAACGCGCGACGGCGGAAAAAACTGGGAGCGGGTTACGCCGAAGGATGTGCCGGAATGGGCGATGATCAGCCTGATCGAAGCATCGCCTTTTGACGCTGCCACCGCCTACATCGCTGTCGATGGCCACAAGCTCGACAACTTCAAACCCTACATTTTCAAAACGAGCGACTTCGGCAAAACGTGGACAAAAATCGTGACAGGACTTCCCGACAATGTTTATGTCCACGCTGTGCGCGAAGACCCCAAGCGCAAAGGCCTGCTCTACGCAGGCACGGAAACTGGCATTTATGTTTCGTTCAACGACGGAGCAAATTGGCAGCCCCTTCAGCTCAATCTTCCCGTGACACCGATTCACGACATGGTCATTCACGACGATGCTCTCACGGTTGCCACGCACGGCCGTTCCTTCTGGGTTCTCGACGGCCTCGGCCCACTTCGCCAGGCCACCGTTGGCATCGCCGCGGAAGACGCTCATCTTTTTACGCCCGATACCACCTTTCGCACGCGCGAAGGCCACTTCAGCCCGCGCCGCTATCCCGTCGGCGAAAATCCGCCGTCCGGCGCAATTCTTTATTACTACTTGAAAGACGCAGCGAAGGATCCCGCCAAACTCGAACTTCTCAACGCCGATGGCAAAGTCATCCGCACGTTTACCAGCGAGGAAAAGAAAACCGACACCGGCCCCGACGAAGGCGAACGCGATCTGCCCATCGAACATATCCCCGCCAAGGCTGGAATGAATCTTTTCGTTTGGGATTTGCGTTACGAGCCGCCTACAAAAGTTCCCGCGCTGATTTACGACGCCGGAGAACCTGCAGGGCCGCTAGCCCTCGCGGGCAAATATCAATCGCGCCTGACTGTCGCGGGAAAATCTCAAACCGCGCAATTTGAAGTGAAGATGGATCCCCGCGTCCAAACCAGCGCCGAAGATCTGCGCAAACAGTTCGACCTGATGCTGAAAATGAGCGAGCGCCAGGACTTGATGAACAAAACGGTGATCGCCATCCGCGATTTGCGCACGCAGTTGCAGGCGCTGGAGAAGCGCATCGGTAGTGGCGACGAAGCAAAACCGCTTGTCACCGCGTCCACGGACTTGCGCAAGAAAATCAGCGCGATTGAAGAAGAATTGGTTCAGGTAAATTCCAAGTCCAGCGAAGACCAAGCCAACTACCCGACCATGCTCAACAGCAAGCTCGGCCATTTGCAATCGCTGGTCGACAGCGCCGACACCGCCCCCACCGGCGCCGAGGCCGCTGTGTTCGCCGACCTCGACCAACGCCTGGAAGCCCAGCTAACCAAATGGCGCGAAGTCCTTGCCAAGGATCTCCCCGCCCTCAACGACTCCATGCGCAAGAACAACGTTCCGTTAGTCGCCCCAGCCGCGATTCCGGCCCATTGACACGCTTCCACGTTGTAGTGGCGCAGCATGCTGCGCCACTACAAGCAAAATCGCAACCGTCTGACTCAGTTTTTCTGGATTGGTATTTCCGTCGAATAATTCCGCCGCACTACGAATCAACCGCCAAACGCCCCGCCAATCTTTTTGCCCCAATGCGCCAAATGTTTCAGCGACTTCGTATCCGTTGCATCCAAATGCAAAGGCGTCACCGAAACTTCCCCTTCAAAAATCGCCGCGTAATCCGTATCCGCCTCGACATCCTTGTCGATCCTCTGTTCCGACAACCAAAAATAAATCCGCCCGCGCGGATCTCGGCCTTCCGTTAATTGATTCCGCGTAATCTTTTTCGATTGCCGCGTGAATTTCACGCCACCCTTCCACGGCTCCGGCACATTCACGTTCAGCAAAACCTGGTCCGGCAAGCCCTCTTTCAAAATTAATTCTGCTGCCGCCCGCGCCACGCGCGCCGCAGGCTCAAAGCTCGCCCTCGGCGCCTTCGAGCAAAGCGACATCGCCAAAGCCGGCATGTGGTGCAAAGCCGCTTCCCGCGCCGCTCCCACCGTCCCCGAGTAATACGCGTTCTCTCCCAAATTCCCGCCGTGATTGATTCCCGAAATCACCAAGTCCACTTTTTCCGTCAACAATTTATGCAACGCCACAATCACGCAATCCGCCGGCGTTCCATCCACCGCCCACTCCCGCTCCCCCGCCGGGTGGCAAATAATCGGCTGCCGCAGCGTCAGCGACTGCGCCTTCCCGCTCTGCTCGCTGCTCGGCGCCACAACGCTCACGTCCGCAAACCCCGCAAACGCTCCCGCCAGCACGCGCAATCCTTCCGCGTGAATCCCATCATCATTCGTCAAAAGTATGTGAGGCATCAGTCAGTTTGGAAGGACAAAAAATGGTCGGGACGACTGGATTCGAACCAGCGACCTCACCCACCCCAAGGGTGCGCGATACCAGGCTTCGCTACGTCCCGACCGATACAACGGCGAAGTGGGCTTTACAGCTTTATCAGGCTATCACTTGCGTTCGAGAAGCGTCAAGAAACCGCGCAGCGTATCTCGCAGGTCCAGCAACATCTTTCGGCTCAAAAGTTGCCCCGCTCCGTCACCGGCCAAGCCACCGCCGCCAACTCCACCCGCGCCGCCAGCAGCACCCGCCGCGCCATCGCTTTCGCCCGCACCATTCTGCTCGCGCAGATGCCGCCGCGCCCCCGCAATCGTAAACCCTTCGTCATACAGCAGCCGCTTGATCCGCAGCACCATCTCCACATCTTCTTGCCGGTACAGCCGGTGCCCGCTCGGGCTCTTCACCGGCTCGAGCATCGGAAACTCCGTCTCCCAATAGCGCAGCACAAACGGTTTCAGCGCCGTCAGCCGGCTAACCTCGCCAATCCTATAGAATTCTTTTTCGTTCGTGGTTTGCGTCGCGGTCGCTGTGCTCGGCATCTCGAAGTCCAATCAGAGGGGGACGCCGCTATCGTAGCAGTTCTCCCCGCTTTCCTGTAGGGGCACGATTCATCGTGTCCTTTGTCGGCTGGCTCGCCAAACGCAAGCACGCTTCGATCAATCCTCGTCTTTGTCTTTATTCTTCCGCGGCCGTGCCTCGCGCTTCCGCAATCTCTGTACAAACCGCACCGGCGTCCCCAAAAACTCATACTTCTTCCGCAGCTGATTTTCCAAAAACCGCTCGTAACTGAAATGCATCGGCTCTTTCTGATTCGTAAAAATCATAAATGTCGGCGGAGCCGTCTTCGCCTGCGTAATGTAATAAATCCGGATCGGCCGCGCCTTGGGCGTCGTGCCGCGCTGCAAATCCACCTCTTCCTTCAACCAGTTGTTCAGGTCCGGTGTGATGATGTGCAGCTTCCGCGCCGCCGCCACCTGATCGATCAACGGAAAAAGTCTCGACGCGCGCTCCCCCGTCTTCGCGGAAAGAAAAATAATCGGCGCATAACTCAAAAATTTCAATTTCCCGCGAATCATCTTCTCGTAATCGAACGCCAGCCTCTCCGGATTGAAATCTTCTGGCCGGTGCCGCTCGCCGGGAGCCCTCTTCGCTTTTCCCTTCGCACTGTCCGCATCGCGCGAAGCCGCAGCACGCGCCGCCACCACCGCCAAATCCCACTTATTAATCACAATAATGACCGACCGCCCCGACTCCTCGGCATAACTCGCAATCTGCGCGTCGCCCTGCGTCACGCCCTGCTCGCCGTCCACGACCAGCAGCGCCACGTCGCACCGCTCCAGCCCGCGCCGCGCCATCACAACGCTCAATTTTTCCGCCACCAGCGTCGTCTTGGCCTTGCGCCGAATCCCCGCCGTATCCACAAACCGGTACGTGTGTCCCTCGTGCACCACTTCCGTATCCACGTTGTCCATCGTCGTTCCCGGAATCGGCGAAACGATCGACCGCTCCTCGCCCGCCATCCGGTTCAGCAACGTGGACTTCCCCACATTCGGCCGCCCAATGATGGCCACCTCGACGGCATCCTCTTTCGCCACTTCCTCTTCGGACTCGACGGCTTCCACTTCCGCCAGCGCCGCATCCAGCAAATCGTCCACGCCCGTTCCGTGCTCCGCCGCAATCGGAAACACCGGCGCTCCCAGCGAATGAAACACCGCCGCATTCACTTCCTGCGAAACCGCATCCACTTTATTCACCGCCACCACAAACGGCTTCCCAGTAGTGCGCAACAGCCGCGCCAACTCTTGATCCAAAGGCGTCACGCCCGCCTGGCTGTCCACCACAAGAACCAGCAGCGCCGCCTTCTTGATCGCCACATGCGCCTGCCGCAAAATCTCCGTAGGGATCAGCGCCTTGTCGTCCGGAACAATTCCGCCGGTATCCACAATCTCCAGCGCCTTGCCGCGCCACTCCGCCTTGCCATAAATCCGGTCGCGCGTAATCCCCGGCTCGTTGGTCACAATCGACCGCCGCGTCCCCGTCAGCCGGTTAAACAGCGTGGATTTGCCCACATTGGGGCGTCCCAAAATCACCAGCGATGGAAGTATTTGCGTCATTTTGTTAAAGCGGCAGGCGGACAATCTAAACCGCAACAGCGCTGCAACCTTCACTCTACAGCATCCCGCCCGATTCCGCTCATCCGCCGCGCTTCTCACCGCCATCAGTCTCTTCACATCAGCGCCAGCCCATGCGCAACTTTCTGCCCCATAAAAAACGAAACGCCCCGGCAAACTCCACCGGGGCGCCTCGGCTAATGGTTTATGCAGCTGTGCTAGAAGATGATCTTCGCCACAAGCTGCATGTTGAAAGCTTCTCCCGGCCCAATACCGGGAGCGCCGTTGAAGTCGCCGATGGTATCGCTCACTTTGCCAAACCCAGAGCTCGTGGTGCATGTCCGGTCGCTCAGCAAGGTGGAAGTCGGATTCAGGGCTCCGCAACTGCTACCCACGGAACCTGGTCCGGACGCAAGGTTGATTCGGTTAAGAAGGTTGAAGATTTCGGCACGCAGTTGGATCTTCACGCGCTCCCCAATTGGAATGTTCTTGGAGACCGACAGATCCACAGCCCCGTAACCAGGACCATAAAACTTGTTGCGAGATTCGTTGCCCACCGTCCCCGGTGCAGGCACCGCGAACGCGGCGGGGTTCCACCACTGCTCGCCCCCATTGGTTGCCGAGAACGTATGGGAGACTCCGGCAAAAGGATTCCCAATGACGTCGAGACCCGAGAGAATCTCGTCCGACGGCTGGCCAGTGTGGAAGTTCCACAAGCTGTTCGCCTGCCAGCCATGGAAAATCCACTTCTTCCAGTCCGAGGCCCACGCCGCATTTGGTACATCGTAGGTGAAGCTCGCCGTAAAGAGCCTTCGAGTGTCGTAGTCGCCGTTGCCGTAGTCCACCCGCCGGTCCAGGCTGTCGGCAATGACCGCGCGGTATTCGCTGACCTCATCCAGCGCGTGTCCCCACGTAAAGGAGTACTGGGAGGTCAGCCCATGCCAAGATCGCAGCTTGAAAGTGGTCTGCAGTGCGTTGTAGTTGGAGGTCCCGACGCTTTGCAGGGACAAGATCGAGCCGAAGGTTGTTCCCGCTGTCGGTTCGCTAAACATCATACTGAGTTTGCGTCCCTCGCTTCCCACGTACCCGATCTGCAACACAGCCGCGTTACCGAAGCTCTTCTCCACTTGCAGGCTGTAATTATAGAAATAAGGCGTGCGGAAGTTCTGGCTGACCCCAAAGACTCCGAGACCTTTAGGATCGGTGACAGCTGTGCAGAACGGAGTAGAGCAAGCCTGGACTCCCGGGAAGATCGATTTGGCCGCATTCGGTGTCGTACCGTTCGGGCAGACCGCTTGCTGCACAGCCTGCCAGTTGTATGAGCCATCCGCATTCGTCGGGCATGTCGGTGCTGTGTAGACCGAGACTGCGGAGGGACCAAAGGGATTGTCCTCCAATCCATCGGCAAAACTGCCGCCTGGCCGGAAGTCAAGGAACGGATTCATGTTGATCTGATCGTAGAAGACGCCGAATCCGCCACGAACTACCAGATCACCTCTGGAAAGGGGCTGATACGCGAACCCGACCCGCGGGGCGAAGTTGTTCTTGTCCGATGGGAAAATGGAACTGATTCCATTACCCTGAATTTGCAGGCCGTTGCCTGGAGTGAACACAGCTAGGTCCTTACCATCGCTGTGCAGTGGCCCGAAATATTCGTACCGAACCCCGTATGTAAACGTCAGCTTCTTGCTGAATTGCCAGCTGTCCTGCATAAACAGATCGAAGGCGTTTACCTTCACATGGCGTTCGGGATTTCCGACGGCAATCGATGAGCTCGATACGGTGCCCGCAAGAAAATCGGCGAGCGCTTCCGCGTCCCCCAACGTGCCATTCGTAAACAGGGCCTGGCATGCGCTTGTAGGCGTCGTCGCGCTGCAGCCCAGAGCGCTGCTCCATGGTCCCTCTGCACCTGTAAAATCAAACGTTCCCGTACCGTGGCGGTGGTAGAACTCATCGACGCGGCCTTGGCGTACTTCACCGCCGAATCTGAATTGGTGATCGCCTGTCGTATACGAGACGATATCCGTCAAGTGCCAGGTGATGTCATTGCGGCCTTCCGGCGGCGTGATGCCAATCTGTTCAAATCCTCCGCCGCTCGAGCCGGAAGTAGGTGCGATGATGATGTTCGGAGCCCCGAAAATAGGCTGCCCGTGGTTGGTCGCATCGGGACTCAGAAACAAGCCCATTGCCGCGGTATTGAAGCCGTTGTTGAAGTCGTGGAAAAGCTGGTTGAAGTAGTTTGCTCCAACGAGCACTTGGTTGGTCAGTTTCGACGACAAAGTGGAATTCAGCACCAGCGAGTAATTGAACACGTGGATGGGAGCGACCTCGAAATAGTCCTTCAAGTTTGAACTCGCCGTTCCCAAAGCCGGGCTGCCGCCGGTTGGAGCTGTTTGTGAGCCTTGCCCGCCGAACCAGCGAACGAAGATGCGGTGCTTATCCGTTATGTTGTAGTCCACTTTTGCCACGCCGTTGTAGCTATAGCCAGTCGAAGCAATGGGGCTGAAGAAGTTGTCGGGCGTCGCAGGAAGGCTGCCGATCAGGTTTCGTGGCCAGAAGCCGTTCGGCCCGATCAGACTCTGCGAGAGGGTGCTCGCCGCAACCGGAGCGTAGTTGCCGTACTTCTTCCCAGGGTTGTTCAGCAAATCCTGAGCTAGCGCGACCCAGGCATCGGAAGGATCCGTGGCCACTCCCGAGAGGCCGATGATGTACTGTTGCTTTTCGTAGCTCGCAAAGTAAAAGGCCTTCTGCTTGATGATCGGGCCACCTACGGAGAATCCATAATTCTCATTGCGCAACGGCGGCGCTTTGGGAACTGTCGCGCTCGGAGTGAAGAAGGGTGAGTGAGCGCCATAATATTCGTTGCGGTTGTAGTAGTAGACCGAACCGTGAATCTGATTGGTTCCCGACTTAATGACCAGATTCACCGTGCCGCCGGCATTTCTTCCCGCCTCCGCGCTCGATTGCGTCTGCGCCGAGAATTCATCGATCGAATCGACAGGAAGCACGACGCCCGCGATACCCGAGACGCCGCCCTGGTTGACCGCTGGAATGTTGTGCCAGAAATCGTTGTTGTCTACGCCATCGATCTGCCAGTTCATCTGATTCGGCCGCGTGCCATTCAGCGACCCGAAGCCGCCAACCGAGTAGCCTCCGTAGCCGGGGGCGACAGCGATCAGTTGGGTGAAGTCACGGCCATTCAGTGGAAGATTCTGAACCACGTCAGAAGTAATCGTGGTGTTTTGCGTCTGAGTCGTTGTGTCGAGGGAAAGCGCGGCAGCCGAAACTTCTACGGTGGTCGACTGCTGTTGGAGGGAAAGCTTGATCGGCAGGGTATAGATCGTGCCCGCAACAACCTCGACTTTGTCGATGGTATACGGCGGGAAACCAGCCGCAGTCACCGTAACTTTATAGAAGCCCAAAGGAAGATCCTGGAAGGAATATTGGCCGTCACTAGTTGTATTCGTCGTATGGTCGAGTCCGGTGGATGCTTCCGTGGCTTTGACTTGTGCGTTCGGTACGGACGCACCGGATGGATCCGTAACGGTTCCGTTGATTGCTCCCCGGAACGTTTGCGCATGGCCGGCTAACGCCATGAGCGCTAGTACGAGGGCCGTAGCCACTGCCTTCATCAATGCGGATTTGAGTACTCTGGATGCCCACTGCCTCTGCGATTGCATAAAAACACCCCTCCTCATGGTTAACTGAATGTCCCTCGGCACTTTTTTTGATCGACCACTACCCCTAATTACCCACCAACTAACACCTTTCCATATTGGCCTGTCAATCCAATCTTTTCGATTCGACCGGCGCGAAGATTGAATGCTCTGTGCCGTTTCTCCCCGAAACATACACCCAACTCACGCGTCCCCGCACTCTGCCACCGCTCCGGGATCGCCCCCCGTCACGGCGTATGATCCCCCCGCGCCTGCCGCAGAGCCCCGGCGTGAAGGGTTTCGCGCTCGAGGTCCCGTTCACACCTTCCCTGTCCGCCCTTCGCCCGCCACTTCTGCTCGCCCCCCGCCTGCTCCTGGTTCACCCCTTTGCGGCTGGCCCGCCCTCCGATATTGCAGCCGACTGTGGCCTAGTTCTTCATTTCTGGTAGAGTGCTGAGCACAGTAGAGATAGCCCCGTTCCGGATTATTGCTATTTGTTAAGTTTGTGTAAGTTTTTGGGGCTCCCCTGCGTACTAGTCTATGGAACCGCTGAGACCAGGCCCGATGAGCGTTCCCGGATCGACGGAAACCACGGAGGCAGTTGCCCGGGCTCGTGCTGGGGATGCCGAGGCTTGGGGTCAAATCTACCGGGAGATGGGACCAGCCATTTTCCGGTTTTGCAGGAGAGCGCTCCCGACCAGGGAAGACGCGGAAGACGCAACCATGGAAATCTTCTCCAAACTTTGGGAAGGCAAGCTGAGCCAGTACGACGAGACGCGATCGTTCTCGGCATGGCTCTACCGCGTTGCCGCCAACCATTGCTGGGATATCCTGCGCCGCCGCAAAATCCGGCAAGACAAAGAGACCGAAGATGTCGAGACCATCCCTCTGGAACACCCCGATCCGAACCAGTTGGACAAGCTGATCGAACAGAAGACGAGCGAGGAAGTGCGGCACGCCTTGCAGAAGCTGGGCGCCCGCGCCAGGATGGCTCTGGTGTTGCGCTACTACTCGGACATGAGTTATGACGAAATCGCCGATGCGCTCGGCGTTCGGCGCGCCTTCGTGGGCGTCGTGCTGCTGCGCGCGCGGCATGAACTTCGGCAGGCGCTGGAGGGGAAGAGTGCGCTGGCTGCGGGAGGGACCTCGTGAGCGAACCTGCTAACCCGATGTCGCCAGAAGGACCGGACGGGACGATGGCTCAAAGGGAACATTTGGATGAGATGACTTGCCTGCTGTACGCGGAGCGCCAGCTGGACCGCGCCCGCGCGCAGGCTGTCTCCGCGCACACCGAGAATTGCGCGGCATGCCGCACACTGCTGAGAGCTCTGGATCGCGAATCGCGGCTTTTGACTCGCGCCATGCTGGAAGAAGACGAGCCGCTCCCATCGCGTATCGCGGAATTTCAGGAACGAGCGCGGAAATCGTTTGGATGGATTTGGGGCCTGGTTTTCGGATTGGCGGCAACGGGCGTCTACGCCCTTTACACGACTGTCGTGGAGCCCGCGCAGTTGCGCTTGGAGCAAGCCGGTTTCGGCGGCACGAGCCTGCTCAGCTTATTGGTTTTTCAAGGCGCCTTTTGGAAAGGATGGCAATCCGTGATCACACTTCTCGAGGTGCTGGCGATGCTAACCGTGGCGGGATTCGGCGTGGCGGTCTTCCGGCGACGCCTGCGGCGCGGTTCAGCATTGGCGCTGGTGCTTGCGGGATTGTGCGCAGCGCTGTCGCTGCCGACGACGGCAGGCGCGATGGAGGTTCATAAGACGGAGGGCACGTACGAACTTTTGAAGGACGAGACCGTCAAGAACGACCTGTTGGTGACGTGTTCGCGAGCCCGAATCGACGGCACCGTCGAGGGAGACCTGTTTTTGTTCGCGCAGAGTGCAGACATCAGCGGCCACATCAAGGGCGACGTGATCCTTTTCGTGCAGTCGGCGCGCGTGACGGGCCAGGTGGACGGGAATATCCGGGCGGCTACGAATAACCTGACGATTACGGGGAGCGTGGCGAGAAACGTTCTCAGCTTCAATGAGGTGCTGAACCTGGATTCGGCGGGAAAAGTGGACGGCAGCCTGACAGTCATGGGGGAGTCCGTTGGAATCGATGGCAAGCTGGGGCGCGATCTGCTGGTGTTCGGCGACCATACCACCATTTCGGGGTCGGTCGGTGGCGGGGTCCGTGCGAAGGGCAACAACTTGTCGATTGTCTCCACTGCGCAAGTAGCGGGGCCGATTCATTACGAGGGCGAGAATCCGGCAACGGTCGCTTCCGAAGCAAAACTGGCATCTCCTGTGGAATACAAGAAGAGTGTGCGTAAATCGCAGTACACCGAAGGGCATTATTATTTGTGGCGGGTGATTTGGACAGCGGCTTTCCTACTGCTTGGGATGGTGCTGGTTTTGCTGCTTCCGAAATTCGCCGAAGAGGCCGTTAGAGCCGGGGAGCGGGTGGGAGCCCCGCTTGGGCTGGGTTTGTTGGTGGTCCCCGCAGTGCCGATCGCGTGCCTCATTGCGTGCATAACCGTGGTGGGCATTCCTCTGGGTGTGCTCACGCTGGGGCTATGGTTTCTCGGTCTTTTTACCGCCGAGATTGTTGTGGGCGCGGTAGTGGGAAATTGGATTCTTGGCAGGGCAGCCGACACGTGGGGTTTGATTGGAAGAATGGCGATGGGTTTCGTGCTGGTGCGCATCGTCTATACGCCTCTGGAACATGTCCATGTGATAGGGTTCCTGGTCGGGCTTGGGATACTCATGTGGGGAATGGGCGCGATGTCGCTGGCGGTCTACAACCGGCTGCAGCCGAAGGTGGCCATGGTGGGAGCAGTTCAGCCGGCCTAATCCAGGCGCCAAGGCTGACAGCTAACAGCCCACAGCTAACCGCTAATAGCTAACAGCAGAAGAGAAGAGCAGGTTGCGGGGGGCTCCCCCCTGGGGTTTTGCGTAAGTGTTCATTCTAAAGGAGGTTAAAGTCGTTTAGAATGAACACTTATGTAAGTGTTGATTCTAAATAGCTTAGATCCGGATTTCTGCCTGAATGCGGATCGTCTCTGGTTTCGGTTCGACGAAGTGCGATATCCCCACCCCCGGTGTTTTCGTAAGGAGTGCGCAAGTTATTGATTCCAAGAGAGTTGAGTAAACACTCTTTTTTGGAGAGTGCGTAAGAGTATGAATCTAAAGGGCCCTATTTTCGGCCAAAATCGCAGAAGTGTGAAAGAGTGCGCAAAGCATTCCAGGGAAACGAGTTAAGACTGAACAAGAGTGTGAGCGGAAAGAAAAGCAAGGATTGGAGCGCGAAATTACCCGAAAGATAGTATAGCAGAAATTATAGAATTGTCAATGCCGGGTTTTTCCGACAGTCCAGACGCGCGGGGAAAATGGAAGGGCCGGAGCATCTTTGAGGATACACCGGCCCTTTGCCTTTTGCGGAGGCGGGTAAAGGTCAGTGAGAGCGAATCTTTGCAGCCAACAGGGGCTGCGTTTCCTGGGCGGCCGGGTTCAAATACAGGCCTCGAACGGAGACGTTGGTCACACTGGACAGGCCGGCGAAACTGCTGATGTTGTCATAGGCCGTACCGGGTGAAAAGGTCGCCACTGAGACAGAATTGCCGACCAAATTGGTGAAGAAAGGAGACACGCTGCCCAGGGTGAAATCGGGATTCCCAACCGTCTGGACCGATCCGCTGATGGTGGAATAGCGAAGCAAGACGCGGGTTGGGTTGGTGATGCTCGTATTTGCGCCGCTGAATGTGCCGCCCTGGATCATGACGGTCTGGCCCAAAACGAGGTCGGCCTGACTCAGGAATCCAGTAGTGTTGTTGAAGGAGACTGAGGCGAAGAGCTCCTTGGGGTCGACGAAGTAGGTTTCGGCGCCGTTGAGCTTAATGATCACAGGAGCGCTGACGATAGTGGTGGGAGTGCCCATACCATTGGTCAGGATCATCTTGAACTGACCGGCGGCGAGCGGCGAGATGATAACGCCCTCGAGTTCGTTGACGGCGGGAGCGGCGGGATCGAGAACCTCGATTTCGGTTGCCGTCCTCGTGGCGGCGGAGTCTGATGCGACGAAGCCATCAATGCTAATGTTCTGGCCTACGGCGAGGCAAGCGGCGGCCGTGGGCGGCTGAGTGGCGCAGGTGGCGGTGATGCCAAACGGATCATCGAATTCGACACCGGTGGCAAAGGTGAAGGTGCGAGGACCGGCGGTCAAGTAGGAAGATACCGAAACGGTGGTGGCGGTCGTGGCGGTCACAACGCCGGTGAAATTGTCGATAAAGTCGAGACCCGCAGGTAGGCTCGAAGCGCCGGGCGGGTCGGCAATGAGGGTAATAGCGCCCGGCTGGGTGAAGTCAAACGTCATACCCTGGGCGCCGGCGGTGGTAACGGCTTTGCTAAAATCGAAATTGACGCGGATGCCGGTGTTGGTATTCGCGGTGGTCGTGAAGTTTATGGGCACAGAAACAGCGGTGGTGTTGAACGTAAACCCAGGGACGGTCGTAGGGATCAGGCAAACAAGGCCAGGAGCACAGGCGTTAGGGGCGGTGAACAGGGGGGT
>Ga0209415_10008956_pt1 | contig 17257 bp, 14 predicted proteins | sample PeaSoiSIISIP2007_FD_187696 | JGI IMG/M metagenome (GOLD analysis project Ga0209415, IMG submission 187696) | Peat soil microbial communities from Weissenstadt, Germany - SII-SIP-2007 (SPAdes) (version 2) | ecosystem: Environmental > Terrestrial > Soil > Wetlands > Peat | place: Germany... | reverse complement strand
GGAGAACAACACTTCTTCCACGACAAGAATTTCAAGAACGAACCCAAACGTTGCAAGAATTGCAAGACCAAACGGCAAGGTTCATCGGGCTCGGGCTTCACCAAAACGGAAACCATGACCACCTGCTCGCAATGCGGCCGGGAGACCACGGTGCCCTTCAAGCCTACCCAAGGCAGGCCGGTGTACTGCCGCGAATGTTTCCTCAGCCGAAAGGTGTCCTCAGCGGCTGTAGGGGGAAATCGATAGTTGTGGCACAGGCTTTCGAGCCTGTGTTGCCTTGCTTGGCGAACCACACAGCCAGAAATGGCTGCGCTACCGGTGCCAAGTCTGTTCGTAAACCGGACAGGTTGTCAGGTGGCAGGTCTGTAAGCTATTGATTCTGATCGAAGAAGATTTTGAACACTTGACAAGTTGTCCAGCGGCTGTTCGCCTATGCTACCTGACGTGGGTGGCCAAGTACCACTGGTTGCCGAAAATATCCTTCACGCCGGCCGTTCGGTCGCCATACGACTGGTCGGCCGGCTCGTTCACCGAAACGGCGCCTGCTTCCAGGGCGCGGCGGTACGTGGCGTCCACGTCCGGGACGTACAGATAAAACATGCTGGGCATCGGCTGGTAGGGCCCCTGAGCCTCGCCCATCTCCATCTGGCTATCGCCGATCTTGATTGTGGCGTGGTGCATCACTCCATCGGGCGCCGTGTACCGTCCCAGGTCCTTCGCCCCGAAGGCGCGCTGCAAGAACCGGATGACCGGCTCCGCACGCAGCGGATGCAGATAAGGCTGCACGGTGGGCGCGCCGGGTGAGAAGTAGTTCTCGCCGCGGTAAGTGGCGATATACCAGAAGTTGCCGTGGGGGTCCTTCACCCCCGCCGAGCGCTCGTTCCAAGGCCGATCGGCCGGCGCCTCCAATGACGTGCTCCCGGCTTCGAGGGCACGCTGATAAACGGCGTCGGTGTCGCGCACGTAAACGTGGAATGCCATAGGCTGCGCATCGCCGCTCCAGGAGAGCCCGGGGCCGCCGCCGCCAATCATCATCATGGAATCGCCGAGCCGCACCTCGCAGTGGATTCCGCCCGCCGATCCGATGGCGCGAAACTGCTCCTGGGCGTCGAACACCTGCTTGACGAAGTCGATGAGCCCCGCCGCGTCCTTGGCCACCGGGTACGGCGTCAGCGTGCGGAAGCCTTCGCGGATCGGATTCGCCGCGGGCTTCTTCGCGCCTTGCTCCATAGCCTCGAAGCGCCGGTGCATCTCTTCCGCGGACACGTCCTCTTTGTGCATGCGAATGGCCCACGTGTGTCCGAAGGGATCTTCCACGCGGCCGGAGCGATCACCATAGAATTGGTCTTGGACGGGGCTGACGAGCTTGGCGCCCGCCGCCACCGCACGGTCCGCGAGCGCGTCCGCATCGTCAACATCCAAATGGATCGCCACCGGGGACCCACCCAGCGCCTGGGGACTGAAGCAGCCAAACTCAGGGGCCTCTTCGCCCAGCGTGATGACCGAGTTGCCGATGGCGATCTCGGCGTGCATGACCACGCCCTCGGCTGCGAAACGCATGATCTCTCGTGCCCCGAAGGCCTTCTGGTAAAATTCGATGGCCGCGGCGGCATTCTTCATGCTCAGTTTGGGCGTGGCGGTTTGCTTTCTTGCGGTGATTGCTTCAGACGAGCTTGCCATAGTCGATTTCCTTTCTAAATTCGATTTGAGACGTGCTTTGAAATTTTCGCGCGGCAGGTCCCGCAGGTCCCGCGCGATGTGGAGCAACGGCGCGAATTCCGGGTCTTCGGCCGCGGAGCCCGCCAGCATTCGCTCGACCGCCTGGTCGAACAGATCGTGGACCGGGTGCTTAGGCATCTCGACCCTCCATCTGCGCCCGCAGGCTCTCGAGCGCGCGGAACTGGAGCTGCTTCACGGCCCCCTCGCTGCGCCCGATCTGGCGGGCGATCTCGCGAATGCTTCTTTGCTCCACAAACCGCTGCTGAATCACCAGGCGCTGGTTGCTGGGCAGCTCGCGCACCAGCCGAAACAGGCGTGCCCGGTGCTCGATTGCGTCCAGGTCGGGCTCGCACGCTACACCGGTTTCGGGCGGATCTTCGGAGCTGGAGACTTCGCGCGCCGCGCGCTTGGATTGATCGGCCACCGCGTTGGCCGCGATTCGGATGAGCCACGCGGCGAACGGAGCGCCCCGCCATTCGTACTGGCGCAGGTTGGCGAGAGCCTTGTGAAATACGTCGGAGGTCAGGTCTTCGGCCACGTCCCGGTCGCGCACGCGCCCCGCGATAAACGCGTAAATCCTATCAAAATGAATCTCATAGAGATCGGCAAACTTCGCCGGGTCGTCCTGCGCGGCTTCCACCATCAGACGCTCTTCGGCGATCGTCATGCCCCTCTCAGTATAGGAACTGTCGAGGGGTGCAAAGGTTACGGTGGCGGTAGGCAAGCGGGCGCGCGCCCCGTGATAAACTGGAGCGAAACACAGATCCAACCATGAAAGTTCTCGGTGTATTCCTGTTCGCCTGCCTGGCCGCCGCAAGGGCCCAGACTCCGCCGCCGGCTCAAAGCTACCCCGATCTCCCCGATGAGACCGTCATCTGCACCTTCGACGACGGAGCCCCGTTCACCATGGGAGAGTTCAAGAGCATATATGCAGCCCTGCCGCCCGAACAGCAGCAGATGGCCTTGCGCAACCGCTCGGAGTGGCTCCACGAGTACTCGCTGATGCGGAAGCTTACCAGGATGGCGGAAGACAACAAGCTCGATCGGGAGAGCCCGTACAAGGAAGCCCTGAACTACTCGCGGCTGGCGGTACTGAGCCAGGCCCAGATGATGGAAATCAACAACGCCGCGACCGTCGCGCCCGCGGAAGTCGTAAAGTACTACGACACCGCCAAAGAGAAATACAAGCAGGCCCGGGTGAAGGCGATCTACATTTCGTTCGGCGCTTCGCCAGGCAAAGGCAAAAAGGCCCTGACCGAGGACGAGGCCAAGGCGAAAGCCGCCAGGCTGGCGGCTGCCGCCCGCAACGATGGGGATTTTGCCAAGCTGGTCAAGGAGAATTCCGAGGACGAGACATCCCGCGCCAAGGACGGCGATTTCGGGACATTCCGCACGAGCGATAACATCCCGGACGCGATTCGAGTCGCGGTCTTCGCGCTGAAGCAGGGCGAGGTGAGCGACCCCGTGCGCCAGCCCAACGGCTTCTACGTGTTTCGCAGTGAAGAGGTGACTTATCGGCCCCTGTCGCAGGTCCGCGACGAGATCTTCATGGCCTTGAAGAATCTGCATTTCCAGGAAGTGATGGACAAGCTCAACAACGACGCCAAGGTGAAGAGCGTCAATCCGGCGTTTCTGGGGGCAGGACCGTTGCCTCCGGCCCCAGGTAAGTAGATGCTATTGAATCAGTGACAAAGACGCACGCCAAATTCAGAGCCGCGACCGTGAGTGCCTGCCCGTCCGGGTTTTGAAACCTCCCGCCAAGTCGTCAGTCTCGTATGCTACCGTGGCGCACGCTCTCAGCGTGCCGCGTCGACACTCGTGTCGACGCTTCTTCGCACCAACTCCATGCTACAGGCCCGCTCCTGCCCAGTTTCCCTCTTCATTCCGCCACGGGCACGAGGCCAAAGGTCCGCCTCCGCGTGCCCTGGCCTCCGCGTCAAGGACACGGTTTCCTTTGGTTCCGGCTCGTCCGGGTTAGGGAGCGGCTGTTGAGATGCCGGCAAACGTCACTCTATTATGCGAGGTTCAAGAAATAACCGGCAGCGCCAGCCAGGAATCCGCTCGTAACGCAAACGCCCGGTACCGGACTTCCAACCGGCTCTTGGCCGGTAGCCAACGGTAGGCCGGGACGCCGAACAGACTGCGGCGGTCGATCATCTGCCGCCGCGACTCCGGCATGGGCGAAGCCCCGAACTCCATTCCCCGCGCCAGCGTTTTACCGTTCCACGGTGGATTCGCGCGGCTGTGATTCTCCTCCCAGATGCCGGTCCACGGAAAGTCGGCGCGCTTCCACGTGTACCCGAACGCCAACCCGAGTCCCGGATGGAGTGCCACGAACCTGGCGTCTTCGCGTTCGGGGTCCATCAGGTGCGTGGTGAAGGCGCTGGATGCCGGGGCGCTGGTGAATGCACCCAGATCGGCCAGGCCGCCATCCGACCGCGGCGCCATCGGCCAGTCGAACTCCGCGCCCACTTTGAGATAATCGGCGCTTCCGAAATCGCTCTCGAATACCTTCGACCGCGTGGCCGTCAAACGGAACTCGGTGACGCCCCTTTCGAGGAACGGAGGGCCGAGCGTCACGTGCTGCGTCCAGGCGATGGGCCGGTCGCACGCCGAAAGGTTCTCCACTGACTCGCGGATTCCGGCCGTTTGATCTCTCAGCTCGATGGTACGCTCGAAACGAATCTCCGCCGACGGGAGCACCGTTCGCAAAGTCAGTCGCCCATCCTTCTCGCTCATTTCATAAGGCGCGATAGAGCCCTCTCCATGCACCGTGATGCCGGCCGCCGCTTCCTCCGCCGACGGCCCGCCGAAAAGATCCAGGCACAGGTTGTGCCCCATGATGCCGGCCAGCAGTCGGGCCTCGGCGCCGCCGCCGTATTCGGCGTGCCTGGCGGAGTCGTACGTGGAAGGCTCGATGGAAGGCCACGGCGGTATCCACAACGGATTGACCCCGGTCTGTTTTTCGAGGATCTCGGCGATGTGCCCGCCTTCCAGCAGCACGGTGACGCGGAGACGATCGTTCTCGATGGCGGCGGCACGGCGGCCGTGAAAGGTAGTTTGCGGCATGGCCACTATTGGGCCATCTTAATCCATAGCCCCCGGAAATTCACCTTGCCCGTGCCTTCGATCTGTACGCCGATGAGGCCGTTCTTGCGGAACTTCGCCGGGTCGTCATCGATCAGGATTGACATCACGTGCCCGTTCAGGATGTGAATCAGCTCATTGCCGCGGGCGATGATGTGAATCTGGTTCCAGTCGTTGAGCTTGACGTAGGCGGCCAGCTCGTCGCGATCTCCCAGGGTCGCCAGGAGCCGCGGCTTCTTGCCCTCCTCCGTCCGCACCATCTGCCCGCGCCACGCCACGATGCCGCGCGACGTGCCGCCCTCGTAGTATTGGCCGCTGTAGCGGTTGGCGCCGTCGAAATCGGCCTGCGGACCGCCCATATTCCACTTGGCATTGGCCGCCGGGTTCGGCGTGCCGCGAGGCTGTCCGCTGGGACACGGCCCCGCAGGACCGCGTCCGCCCGCGCGTCCGCCGGCGCCGAACGGTCCCGCGCCTGGTCCCAGGCCGGCCCCGCCTCCGCCACCGCCGCGCGCCGGAGGCTGCTGGATGAAGCTGCGGTACTGGATGCCGCTGTTGACGCCCGGGCCTTCGGCCTTCAATTCGGCTTTCAATTCGAAGTCGCCGGGCTCGCCGCCCTGCCAGATCAGATAAACGGTCCCGGTAGGTTTCTCGCACGTGGATTCGGCCACGATCGCGCCATTCTCCACGTGCCAGATGTCAAAGTTCCCGTCCCACCCCCTGAGGCTCTGGCCGTCGAACATCGACTTCCATCCCGTGGTGTCGCCGAAGTCGATGGGTTCGGGCTGCGTGAAACCTCCGCCCCGTCCGCCGCGGCCCGGCCCCTTCGCCGGCGTCTGCGGCGGCTGCTTCTGCGACAACAGAATCGAACCAGACAACAAGGCGGCCATTATCCCGACGATCTTCGATTTGTTCATTGCGGTGTTCACATTTGTCCGATTACCGCTTCGTGAAGATCAGAACCGCGTTGATTGGTGGGGCAGGCGCTTTCGCCTGCCAACCGATTTTTTCTCTGCTCTTGAGGAGCGGAACGTACCCGGTTTTATTGGCGAGACTCAATGATTCACTCCGCCCTGGTTGGAGGCCTGCGGCGCCGCTGCCACGGCGAGCGTGACGGTATTGGAAGCCGCGCCGCCGATGCTGATCGTCACCGGCACCGCATTGCCGGGAGCTACGCTGGCCGGCACCTGGGCATTCACCTGGTACAGTCCCACGCCGCCCGGCGTCAGGCCGGAATAGGCCACGGTTGCCGCCGCGCCGCCGATGGTCGCGGTCGCCTGGACTGTGGTCGCCGGCAGCGGACTGGCCCCGGCCACCGCGCCCGTAGCGGGTTGGTTGGCGACCGGTCCAAGCCCCGTGCAATAGATCGTGACGAAGTCGCCGGGGTGCACCGGCTGCGAACCGGGGAAGGCGCCGGCGGGCGCCGCGATGCCGTTCGTGGGCCCCACGATGATTCCCTGTCCGCTGCCGCTTTGTGCGGTGGTAAAGATGCCCGGCGCAAACTGCACCACGCTCACCTGCGCGGTGGAGGTGCTGCTGCCAACCTTGGAGGTGGCGGTCACCGTGCCCAGCGGCGCCTCCCAGGGGATCTGCACGTTGAGCTGCGTGGGTGCCGCAAAGAAAAACGCCGCGGCCGCCGGCCCTACCTGGAACGTGGCGCCCCCCAGACTCTTGGGCAGCGGAACCTGTGCCGCGGACTGCAACACCAGCGCCAGGCCTGTGCCATAAACGCCGGCAATGCTCCCCGGCGCGACCGCCGCCAGCGCGAAAGTGCCGCTCGCCCCATTCACGATCCCGCCGGTATTCAGTTGCGAGGCCGGAGGATTGATGGGGGCGGTGGTGCCGTCGATGGAAAGCAGAAACTTCACCAATTGCGCCTGTGCCGCGGCCGAAGTCAGGGTGTCGGTCCCATTGGTGCCGGCAGTGCGGTGCGCCACGTTGGCCAGCACGTCGTTCAGCGAAGCGGCTGAGCCGCCATGGAAGAACGTCTGCGGGAACGCGAAGATCGAAAGCAGCGAGGGCGGGTTGAATCCATCGGGGCCGAGCGGAGCGGCGGCGGTGGCGCGGACTTCGTTGATGGCCTTCGGGTCGAACGTGCCCACGGGCCTCAACTCGCCGATCAGCTCGGTGTTCTCGACCAGGCTCGGATCGGGCGGCGGGGTGAAGCGCACGCGGCTGGTGGTCCACAGCCCGGTGCCGTGGCAGCTCTGGCAATTTGCCTGGGTGAAGAGCTGGCGTCCGGCGGCGATATCCGGGTCGGTCTGCGACGCCGGCGAGAAGGGCGGCCGGATTCCGTGCTGGATGTAAGCCGTGATGGCATCCCACCCGCCCACGCCGCGGACCGTGAGCTGCTTCTGCCCCGCGACGGGGAGAGTAAACGAGGGGACGGCCGTTGTCTGGGTGATCCCGTCGGCTTGGACGAAGATGCCGAGGCCGCCCGAAACGTTGCGGATGTTGCCTTCGAAAGCTCCGATCTCGTCGAAGATGGCCGACCAGTTGAGCGCCCGCTGCTGCGTCGCGTCGGTGGAGAGGAATGTGGCATGGAGCGGCACCGTGCGGCGCGGCCCGGAAGCGAAGATCCAGACCACGTTGTCCGTCAGACCGTTGGGATGGCACGACCCGCACGACCCCCAGCCGCCAGCCGACATCCTTCCGGTGATGGCCGGCTGCCCCGCGGCCGGCGGATCGAACACTCCCACCGACGTGAAGAACAGCTCCCGTCCGACGTGGACCTTGTCGTCCAGGGTCCCCGCTTGCGGCTGTGCCGAGGAGACCAGTGTCGCGATCACCTTCTCGGGCGATTGCGTCAGGTCGATTACCGAAACGTCGCGCGAGATGTAGTTCCACACGTAGGCGCGCGTATCGCCGCTGTTGATCACGATGCTGCGCGGGTTCTTGCCCACCGGAATCTCCAGCACGCGCGTCGCATCGGAGGGGTCGGTCTGGACGGTCGCTTTGCCGCTGCTGGGATCGACCGCCAGCTTCACCACGATGTTGCTGGCCGCGCTCACCACGTACGCCGTGTCGGCGTTGTTCTTGAAGGCGATGGCCCAAGGCTGGGTGATGAAGAGCTTGGTGGGATTGGTCTGCGCGCCCACCGCCGACTGCATGTTGATGGTCTGGCCCGCGTCTTGATTGGTGGTGAGATTGACCACGCTGAGCAGGCTCTGCACGTTCACGTTGAAGCGCACCGGCCCATCGGGAGAGGCCCCTGTGCTGGGCAGGTAGGCGAAGTTCCCGTGGGTCGCGAGGTTGTTCAACTGGTTGGGATAGGCGCCGGTGGTGAAGGTGAAATCGGTCGCGACCGGAGTGGCCGGCGCCGCGATGTGCTGCAACGCGTCGCCCGCGGCCTTGAATCCCGTGTCCGCCACTGTCGCCAGCTTGATGGTTCGGATCACCGTATCGCTGGCCACCGAAATGGCCGTCACGAAACCGGTCTTGGCGTCGTCGAATCCGTCCGGGTGGCCATTGCCCGTGGGCAGCGCCAGAAAATTCGTGACGTACACCACCTGGTTGGCGTCCGTGATATTGGTCCCATGCGTGATGGCGATGCCGCGCGGCTCCGGGCCGACATTGGAAATGACGGCGGTGACGTAATTGAGGGTGATATCGATTACCGAGACATTGTTGGAGCGCGTGTTGGTGACGTACAGCTTGCGGCCGCTGGCGCTCAACACCATGCCATGCGGCTCCGTGCCCACCGGAATCGTAGTAGTGACCTTCCAGGCCCCGTTGACCTGGGTAACCACCGCGACCACGCCATCCGCCTGGTTAGCGACGTAGAGAGTCGTCGCGTCCGGGGACCAGGCCACGCCCGCCGGTTCTTTGCCCACCCCCACTTCGGCGGTCTTGGTATTCGTGTCTCCGGCCACCTGGAAGATGCTGACGGTGCCCGCCTCCGGGTTCGAGACCGCCAACATGGAATCGTCCCAACTCAGCGCGATAAGCTGGTTGGAATAGGGGCCGCCGCGAATCAAAGTTGCGGCCGAAGCCGGTCTGTGAAGCCAAATGCCCACCGCGGCGAATGCCAACAAACCGCCGAGTGCGATGGTGATGGATCGGGTTCTCATGTTCGCCCTCCTGTCCTGGCCGAGACATTATATAGCGGAAAGAACGGTCCCAGGTCATTCTTGGATTGGAATATGCTACGGACCCTCCAGAAATTGTGAACGGCGATACCAGACGACTCAGAAAGTCAACCGGTCCTTCTTCGCCTCGATCTTCGCCGCATCGATGCCCGGAACCTTCTTCAAATCCTCGATCGACTTGAAGTCCCCGTGCTTGGTCCGGTAGTCGACGATCGCCGCGGCCTCCGAGCGCTTCAGAGTCAGTCCGCTTTCGAGCTCAATGGCCCGCGCCTTATTGACATTGATGCGAGGCAGCGCATCGCCCTGGTAATTCTTGGCCAGGTAGTCCACCACGGCCTGGAACTCCTGGTCGGTGCCCTTGGCGCCGAGCGTAATCATCTTATTCATGGTGGCCTGCCAGCCATCGCGATCCTGCCGCAGCGAGATGGACCGTTCCAGCTCGTGGCACTGCGCGCAGATTTTCTCCGTCTCCGCCTTGCCCGGGCCGTCGGGCAATTGCGCCCAGGCGGACGCGGCGAAGAGCGCGAGAGCCAGACTACAGCGTGAACGCATAATCATTCGTGCTCGATCCAGATTCCGAAGGCGTAGAACGTGCCGTCGTATGTCCCCAGGTACAGTTGGCTCGCGCCGCCGGAGAGCCCGCCGCCGTGCACAAACGAGGTCATCGTCTTGCCGCTCGACCACAACTCCTTGCCGGTCGTGCCGTCGAGAGCGTACAAGACCGCGGGCGTCGAACGCTGCGCGCGCTGGGCCGCGGTGACTTTGGTGTCGTTGGTGCGGAACTCACCGCTCGAGACCGCAAACGCCACGCCATTGAGGATCATCGGAGTCAGTGGCGAAACCATCTCGCGCGACGTCCAGGCGGGCTGCAAAGAGAGCGCGCCATTCTGGTCCGCCACCTTCCAAGCCACGATGGCGCTAGACCCCGGCGCCAGAATCAAACGCGTGCCCGCTGAATCCTGCCAGCTCGCCAGCGCTCCCGGAGGCTGATCCGCAGTGGCCGGGCTTGCCGGAGTCTTGAACAGTGACTTACTCAGCGCTGCCGTGTCCAGAAGCTGGATGCTGCCGTCCTTGGCGAGGGCGGCGATCAAAGTCTTGTCCTTGTACTGGAAGATCACGGGCGACGAGGTGAAGCCCGGTCCCGCCTTGTACGCATCTTTCGGACTCAGGGTCTTGGCGTCGAGCGACAACAATTCCCCGCCTTCGGTCGCCACGTAAAGCGTGCCGTCGGAGTTGATCGCGACGCCGGCCGATCCGGCGACTCCGCCGCTCGCGGACTTCCAGCTAGTCACTGCCTTGGAAGCCAGGTCGAGGGCCCACACGCCGTTGGCCGCGCTGCCGCAGCCCTGGCTGGTCGCGGCATAAGCCACGCCATCCGCGACGATGAGCCCGCCGGCGTTGGCGCCCGCCGGAAGGAAGTGCACCGGCACCTCCGGCTCCTCGCCGTTCGAGACGTACAAGGAGTGCAGCATGCCGTCGCTCGAGAGAGCGTATACCAAGCTGGGCTGGCGGCCGAATCCGCCGCCGCCGCCGGGCGCCCGTCCGCCGCGGCCCGCGGCATCCGCACCACGGCCGCCCGGAGGGGCCGGCGCTGCGGCATTCGCCCCCCTGCCGCCTGCACCGCGGCCCGCGGCCGCCGCATTGATCTCCTTGATCGTCGCGGCGCCCTCGCCCGCCTCACCGACTCCGCTGTGAGCAGGACCGCCGCGTCCGCCCCGTCCCCCAGGACCTGCATCCGGAAACGCGGTGGATGTCGGCCGCGTCAGGTTGGCGGTCATCCCGCCGGGGCATGCCCACGTTCCGGCCGCCGGCTGCGCGCCCAACGCGAATTGCTTCTGCCACTCGAGCCGGCCCAGGTCGGTATCCACGGCGAACACGCTGTTCGAGCTGCCTCCCGTGAAGGCGTAAGAGCGGAAGCCGCGATATCCGATATAGCTATTCATCAGCGAGGCGGAAGTGAGTGAGTTCAACTCCCGCGGATCGTTGTTGAACTTGACCTTCCACAGGAACTGGAAGCCGGGCTTCTGCACGCTGTCTTTCGAGATCTTGGGGTCCGTCCGAATCCACGACGATCGCTGTGCATCCCCGGCGCTGGTGGTCCATTCCGCGCCTCCCCGCCCGAATTGAGCGTGCGCCGCGCTCACCACCACCAGAGCGGCCACGAATCCCATCATTCTCCGCATCCCTGAAACTCCTCTCCTGAAAGACGTGGCGCAGGCACTCATGCCTGCCGCGTCGGCACTCATGCCGACGCTTGCCTTCGACACTGTAGCGCAACCGCGAACACGTGTCGAGACGAGTCTCGACACGGCAGGCACGAGTGCCCGCGCCACATGACCAGCAGGCCTTTCAGGTCTGTGGTTGGGGCCACTGACTCGTGGATGCGTTTGTCGGTTGAGACTCAGGCGTCTTCGTTCTCTTTAATCGCATCTTCGATTTCCGCACGATGCGATCGCACATAAGCCCAGGCGGTGACGAGATCTTCAGCGCGAAGTGTCGGATAGGATCGCAAAAGCTGGTCTTCGCCGATCCCCAGACGGCGCGACTGCTCCAGCACCCAGACTGGTATGCGGGTGCGAACGATGCAGGGTTCACCGCCGCAAACGCCTGGGGTCGAATCGATTCCGGGAAGCAGTTCCTCGACCTGGCGCAGGGCACTCATACCTAGTCTCAGTTTACGCGATTTTTCGGTGGTCCACCGGATCAGTGGATCTTCTGCACCAGCGCGGCACTCAGCGCCACCGGATCCATGCCTGCCGCGGTAATGGCGTAGCCGGCGATGTATCGGCCCGTCCGCACAAAGCACATACGTCCCAGGTATTTGTCGGTGCTCTGAAAGGCATCGTCGCCCAGCTTGACCGGCGCGGCATCGGTGAATCGCTGGCGAAGGCCCTGCATGACCGCGGCGGCGGAATCCGGCGTCTCCTCCAGCACTACGAACGCCTTGCCATAGTCGTATTGCGACACGTACCCGCGCTTGAGGATCCGCAGCCCGAGCACGCTTTCCGGAGCCAGCTTCAGGGTTTGCTGCCTATCCGTGGGAAACCATGCCAGCGCCGCGGGCGGAGACGCGTTGCCGGGGACGAGCTTTTCCAACGCGACCGCCCCACTGCTTCAGCGGAGCCGTGAAGTCGCCTTCCGGGTTAGCGGCGATCTCCACGTAGTATTTGCCCTTGGCGAAGATCAGGCGGCGCGGCACAATCTGCCCGCCCGTGCCGACCGGGTACGCGAACTGCCGCAGGTCGCGCGTGGCGCTGAACCAGCCAAACGCGTTGTCCGCGTCGCCCATGTCCGAGATATCGATGACGAACGTGGTCTCGCCTTGCTTGCACGTGATCCCGTGCATGTTCTGGAAGTTGTAGGAAAAATACCCCTCCGAGTTTCCGTCCATGTACTCGTAGAGGTTGTCGGTAGTGTAATACCGCGGCTGTCCGTCCTGAGTCCACCCGGGCACCAGGCTGCACGAGGGGGCGACCGCCCGATCTTCGGCGGCCGCCAACACGAACGCAAGCAGGCCCAGAGCGATGCCCAAACTCGGGAGGAGCTTCAGCATGCAAAAAGCTCCTGGGCACGGCTCAAGCGCGCCGACACGTGCACGCCGTGCGGGCACTGGACCGCGCAGGTGGTGCAGTCACTGCAGCGAACACTCTGATGCTCGGCGGACATGCGCAGGAAGTTTTCCCGGCCCAGCGGGAACTGGCCGTATCCGTCGGCGTACATGACGAAGCGCACCATGTCGGCCACCGGCAGACCCTTGGGGCACTGTCCGGTGCACTCGCCGCACATGCGGCAGAAGTACGGACTGATCTCCTCCAGGCGGGCCGACAGGATCTTGGAGTCGGCGTCGGTGAATCGCTCGGACATAGCGCGGAAGTTCTGCTCCAGTTGGTCGTTATCGGTCATGCTGGGAACGGTGGTGGCGATGGCGGGATTGTTGATGGTCCACTTGAGCGCCGCGGCGCCAAAGTTGGCGGGCCGTTGCGGCTGGCCGCCGCCGCGTCCGCGGCCGGCCCGAGCCATCACCTTCATGCCGATTACGCCTATGCCGGCCTGGTGCAACTTCTCGATGGCGGGGCCGTAGCTGGCAGCCGAAGCGAAGTTGTATTGCACCTGCACGACTTCCATTTTGGCTTCGATGGCGCGGTCGACGATGGCCGGAAGGTTGTGCGTACTCACGCCTGCGAACCGGATCTTGCCCTGCTGTTTGGCCTTGCGCTGGGCCTCCACCAGCTCGTCGGTAATCTGCGCCGGGTCGCTTAAGCCGTGAAGGTGCCAGACGTCCAGGTGGTCTGTGCCGAGTTCCTTGAGGCTGGTGTCGAGCTCGGCCAGGATGCCCGGTCCCGTATGGGTGTCGCATTTGGACGCCAGGAAGATGTCCTTGCGCTTGGCGCCCAAGGCCGCTCCCACCATGCGCTCGTTCTGGCCGCCCTGGTAATTACGGGAGGTATCGAAGTAGTTGATCCCCATATCCACGCCCCGGGTGATCACGCTGGGGTCGGAGGTGATCATGCAGCCGAAGCCCACGGTGGTGACCCGTAAGCCGGTCTTTCCGAGAGTTCGGTATTGGAGCGCCGCGCCGGTTGACGGCCGGGCAGGCGGTTGGGGTTGCGATTGCTCGGCGGTACGGGTTGCCGAGGCGACAGCCGGTAAGGTCAGGCCGGCCGCCAGAAAATTGCGGCGAGACGGGGCGTTGTTCATGAATCCTCCACGCGGATAAAAAGATGGTAACATCTTATTCTATGCCCGGGACAAGGGTCTTGACAATGCATATTCTTGGGCCTGGCCACGGGATCCGGAGTCTTTGCATTGCCAAAGGTCAGGCATACCAGTTATGATCGGGACAGTGAAATTGATTCGCATTCGATTCGCCAGCCAAGAATTAAAGCGCCGCGCGCTCGGTTTCCTAGCTGGGCGATTCTCGTTTACCAGCTATGCCTCCGGAGAAGTCCTTGTTGTGGAGAGCGCCTTGACGCCTTTGGCCGTAGAAGGCATCTCATTTACTGTCGAAGGACCTGCAACATATGCAGAAGCCATTCCGGCGTTTCGAACTCCTCCTGCCCACCCGATTCAATAATGGCCTGCCCGTTCCCAACGATGCTTTCGCGGATACGTTGCTGGAACTGGAGGAACAGTTCGGCGCTGTTTCATCGGAGAGCCAGACGATCGCCGGTCAATGGCGGCACGAAGGACAAGTCTACCGGGACGAGTCCGTCCGGATATTCGTCGATGTTCCCGATACGGAAGAGAATAGGCAGTTCTTCATCGCTTTCAAAGAAATCCTCAAAGAACGGTTTCAACAGATCGATATCTGGATGACGACCTTTCCGTTGGAATTGATTTGATGGAATTGAGATTGCCGGGGACAGACATCGAATCCGGGTTGGAAGCACCGGAATGTCCACGGCCCTGGTGATCACGCTGGGGTCGGATGTGATCATGCAGCCGTAGCCCACGGGTGTGACCCGTAAGCCGGTCTTTCCAAGGGTCCTGAATTGGAGCGCCGGCCCGGCGGACGATCGGGGAGGCGGTTGGGGTTGCGATTGTTCGGCGGTACGGGATGCCGAGGCGACGCCGGGCAGAGTCAGGCCGGCCGCTAGAGAATTGCGGCGAGACGGGGCGTTATTCATGAATCATCCACTTCGATAACAGGATGCTAACATCCTATTCGATGTCCGGGGCAAGGGTCTTCGCAACACGTTTTGCGGGCGCCGCGCAAGCCAGCGTGGTCGCCCGAAAACCATAATGTAATAGAATGGCGCCTTGGTCCAAACGGCGTTCGGGGATGTTGCTGTAACCAGCGGGGGCACGACACTGGATCGCGGGCAGCCCAAGGTCGTTGTGGAACATCGCCCCCTTGACCTCGCCCCAACCCGTTGTTCCCCCGCGCGCGGATGTGGTGTATACTGACAGCAGTCAGAGAGTTCAGGGTAGGATTATCCGCTTGAAACCTCTGAAGGAGGCGAAGGTTATGGGAAGAGGCTTTCCGCGCAGGAGTCTGTTTCAAGTGGCCGGTGCCGCGGCGCTGCTGCGCAGCCGCGTCGTGTCGGCCCAACAGGTACCACCCCCCGGACAGGCGCCGGCCGTTCCGGGTCAGCCCCCGCCCGGCGGACGCGGACGAAACATGATGATGGGGGGCAACCCCGAGCCGTTCCCCGGGGTGGAGCGCAAGGCTACCGTGGCGCTGATCCACGGAGACGACCGCCGCAAAAACGTGTACGACGCCCTGATGGCCGTCGATAAGGATCTGCAGCCGAAGCTGCGGACCCGGAAGTACGTCGTCATCAAGCCCAACTTCGTCAACACGGTGAATCAATTGGCGGCGAGCCATGCCGACGCCATGCGCGGGATCCTGGACTATCTGTCCGAGCGCTTCAAGGGGCCGGTGGTCATCGCCGAATCTTCAGCCGGGAATACCCAGCAGGGCTACGAAAACTTCAAGTTCACCGCTCTGCCAGGAGAGTACCGGAAGCAGCAGGTGCAACTGATCGATCTGAACGCGGAGGCCAAGTTCGAACGAATCGCGGTGCTCGACAAGGATCTGCATATCGTCCCCATGCGCCTGGCAGCCCGGCTGCTCGACCCGGAGGCCTTCGTGATCTCCTCGGCCATGCTGAAGACCCACAACACGGCCATCGCATCGTTGTCGATCAAGAACATGGTATTGGGAGCGCCGCTGCACCAGCCGCCCAACGAGAGCACCCGCTGGAACGAGAAGCGCAAGTTCCATGTGGGGCTGCGGATGACCCACTACAACATGCTGCTGACGGCTCAGCGCCTGGCGCCGAGTTGGGGCGCGTCGGTGATCGATGGCTATGAGGGCATGGAAGGCAACGGCCCCAATTCGGGAACTCCGGTACCCTCCCGCGTGGCCATCGCTTCGGCGGACTTCGTGGCCACCGACCGTGTTGCCGCTCAGTGCATGGGCGTCGACCCGGAGTGGATGGGCTACGTGAAGTACTGCGGAGCGCTGCAGCTCGGGCAGTTCGAGGAAGGCCGGATCGAGGTGATCGGCGCGAAAGTGGCGGACGTCAAGAAGGCCTACCGCATGCATCCCGATATCGACAAGGAGCTGCAGTGGCAGGGTCCCATGACGGAGCTGCCCTTCAACCTGGGATGGATGACGCCGCAACACGGCACCGGCGAGAACGGCTGACTTGCTTGTCTTGGTGGGGCGGGCGCTTTCGCCTGCCAACCGATTTTTTCTCACGAGGCACCGGCTTGGAGAGTGCCAATATACACTGGGAGAGTACTATTGATGAAAGGATCTGAAATGGCAAAGCTCGAATTTTTCTCCGTGGTGGTTCGCAACAAGCCGGGCAAGGGAGCGCAGTTGCTCAGCGCCTTCAAAGAGGCCGGCGTGAATTTTACCGCCATTTGGGGCTACCCGGTTGGCAAAAGCAAGTCGCGAATCGATCTGGTTGCGGAAGACCCAGCGCTTTTCAAGAAGGTGGCCAAGCAACTCGATGTCGAGGTCGGAAAGAAGCAGACCGCGTTCCACTTCACCGGCGAGGACCATCCGGGCGCAGTGGCTGAAGTATTGGCCAAGCTGGCCGCCAAGGAGATCAACGTCCATGCGGTCCAGGCCCTGTGCGCCGGCAGCGGACGTTTTGGCGCCCTTATTCAGGTAGACGAGGACGACGTCAAGAAGGCAGCCAAAGCCTTGGCTTAATCGGTTCAGTACTCGCGCGTCTTCTTGACGCCCGGCTCCGGCAGCGGATACTTGCCGTCCGGGCCGGCGCGCAGGGGCGCGGGGCCGTCCAGCGTCAGCTTATCCACGTCGGGCGCGAACTCGTGGTCGTGGTTCATCATCTGGTCGAAGGTCACGAGCTGCCCGGTGTGCGCGGCGAAGCGGCCCATTGACGCAACCAGGCTGGCTTCGGCGCCGCGCTTGACCTCGTTGTACGGCTTGTCGTCGCGAATGGCGGCGACCAGGTCGTCCCACTCCCAGTCGTAAGGCGAGCGCTCCGGCTGCGGATACGCCCACACCAGGTTCTCCGGCGCCGGTTCCTTCTGGCCGGTCTGCCAGCGCGGGATGTTCTGCCCGGTGTAAATGCGCGTGCGTCCCGGCGTGTGCGCGTTGGTGGAAACCACGGCCGAGCCCTTCGACCCGTGAAGGTAGCTGGCGAACTCCTGGTGCACTCCGGGCATGTTGCGGCCATTGAAGAACAGGCGCGTGCCGTCCGGGTAGGTATACTGCACCGAGTACACGTCGAAGTTCTGGTCCACCGAGGTGCCGCGGTACTGGCGGCCGCCCACCGCCATGGCTTCCACCGGCCACGCTCCCTTCATCCACGAAAGCTCGTCGATCTGGTGGATGTAGTAGTCGCTGAAGACGCCGCCGCTGGCCCACAGAAACGAGTGGAACA